>Ga0209594_1000364_pt1 | contig 29253 bp, 29 predicted proteins | sample AshMeaCrysSpring_FD_184126 | JGI IMG/M metagenome (GOLD analysis project Ga0209594, IMG submission 184126) | Groundwater microbial communities from Big Spring, Nevada to study Microbial Dark Matter (Phase II) - Ash Meadows Crystal Spring... | ecosystem: Environmental > Aquatic > Deep subsurface... | reverse complement strand
TAGTGAGCTTTAATTTGTACTGGTAAGTTAACGTAATCACTGTTAATTGACATTTTTGCTTGGTACAATTACCATTGTACGCTTACCGCTTAAAAATGTCAAGCATTTACAAAAAAAGATAAAGAGTGTTTATCAACTTACTGCTCACATTGTTTTCGTTGTCAAATACCGCAAAAAAGCAATATCGTTAGAAATCCTGCATGAACTCAAAATTATTTTTGAAGAAACCTTAACCAAATGGGAGTGTCAGTTAGTAGATTTTAACGGGGAATCTGACCATGTTCATTTGCTTGTGGATTACAAGCCAAGTATTGAGTTGTCCAAATTGATTGCTAATCTTAAAACAGTTAGCAGTAGATTAATTAGAAAAAAACACCCAGAATTATCTAAAAAATTTTTTTATGGAAAGCCTTATTTTTGGACGGGGTCTTATTTTGTAGCTAGTTGTGGGGGAGTTACTATTGAGACATTAAAAAAGTATGTTGAGTCACAAAAAACTCCTGATTAATAGCGAAAACCAGCGCAACTATCGTGCGTTTTTTTCTGCGCGCGTTTCATCTCCCGTTAAATTCGACTGCTCTTTTTTCTGTTGAGAATTTTAACGGGAGTCTTCTCGCGCTATTTAGATAACCCAGTCATCCCCTTTGTGCTTGTCACAATCAGCCATATTCTAAACTAGGATAATAACTAAACGAGTGTTATGGAGACTGTTGTGAATCCAAATCAACCTAAACTATTTCAATATAATCAATCAGGTATTGGTTGTTTTTTAAGTGTCTTGTTGGTGGGATTATTATTGGGAACCGTTGGTCTGGGTTGGGTTGTCAATGGGTTTTTAATTCTGATAGCTTTGTTATTGTTAGTACCAGCGATCGCTTTTTTGGGACTGCGCTGGTGGTTACAAAGAAATATAGTAGAAGATAAATGCCCAGTGTGTAACTACCAATTTACTGGATTTAATGGCGCTCAGTGTGAATGTCCTAATTGTGGGGAACCCATCAAAGTAGAATCTGGCAATTTTCGCCGCATAACTCCTCCAGGTATTATTGATGTCAAAGCAGTTGAAGTTTTAAATAAATCACTAGAAGATTAATAAATATGAATCAAGAAAATAACAACTGGGAACCAGAAACTTTTAAAACAGAAAAAATTAAAAATACCATAATTTTTGAGGAGAATGGTCAAAAAATCAAAAAAATATTGAATAAAATTAAGGATTGGTATCAAACACTGCCAACTCCAGGTAAAGTAGCAGTGATCGTCGGCGGGTTTATTGTTGGCGGATCTATACTAAATGCCGTATTGCAGTTGGTAATCTCAATTTTGAGTGTTGCTGTCTTGGGAATAGTAGCATATTTTTTGTATAGATATTTGATGGCTGACAAAGCTTAGAAAACTAAATGCAATACAAAAGCTTGAGCATTTAAATTTCCTTACAAAATCTAGTAAACTCAAAAGAAAAGATAGACCGTAAAAGAAAAAAGGAGAAATCAGCAAGCAAAAAATAGGCAAAAAAGATGCTCAAGCGCAGTCCTCGATCTTTAGAAATCAAGAGAAATGTATGTTAAATTACAAAAAACGAGCAAAAGCCAGAGGGGGGAAATAAAAGAAGTAAAAACAAAAAAAGAGAAAAATCAAGAAAAATTTGAAGAAAAAAGTAAAATAACTATAAAGAAAGAAATTATTATTAGAATGGCGAGCCGAAACAATAAAAGAGGTAAAAATAAACGGCAAGAGAGAAAATATAAGCACAGTGGAATGGGAGGAACTTTACTGCCTCGCAGGTTTGCAGCTTGGGTGTTAGAAGTTTCATTAGTAGCTGCAAGTGCCATAATTCCCTATGGAATAGGAGTATATACAGAAGCGATCTGGGAAAAAGAGCGATCTCGTCTCGATCCATTCTTAGCAAAAACACAGGAAATAGTGGCTGAAACTCTCGCTTTACCAAAACCCTGGGAAACTAAGCCCCAGGTTTCTCCCCTCACTAATATATTTTGGTATGGAGCGATGGTGACTCCTGTGGTTTTGGTGGGTAGTCAAATTTATCTCCTGGGAAAAACAGGTCAGACTTTACCCAAACGCTGGTTAAGAGTGCGAGTCGTTACCTCAAATGGAGAAGCACCAGGCATACTGCGTGCAGGAATACGAGAAGGAGTGGGTCGTTGGGGTTTACCCATCGGAGGCGCATATTTACTTTGGCGCTATTTTGTGGGTTTCCCTGAACTGGGAATATTATGGTTGTTGAGTAGCTTGCTATTGATCGTTGAGTCGAAAATGCTCTTATTTGACTCCCGTCGTCGCACTATCCATGATTTGATTGCAGGTACGATGGTGGTAAATGGAAACAAAAGGTTTGCTGCAGGTGCAAGTATGGAGCAAGAAAAAAATGATGGGAAAACTGAGGCGGGAAAAACTATCATTGTTACCCCAGACAGAGCAAAAACTCCTTTTAATCCCTGGTTATGGATGCGTCAAAACCCAGCAATAACTCTGTTAATGGTGGTTTTTGGTAGCGTGGGAGCGGTTTTGTTGACTTATGTGGGAACCCAGATTTATATCCAAAGTAAAGCAGATGAGCGCCAGTTAAAACAAGACCAAAATGCTATGTATCTTTCTTTGGTAAGTCAATTAAGAGCTACAGCAACCGATCCTGTTGCAGAAAGAAAGTCTGTAATTTTAGGATTGGCAAAACTGGATGACCCCAGAGCAGTGACTTTACTGGTTGATTTATTGGGGGAGGAAAAAAATTCAGATGTGATGGCAACTCTACAGCAAGGAATAATAGGTGTAGGTCCCCGAGCTCTCCCCCATCTACAAGGTTTAAATCAGTCTCTCTGGAATGAATTAAAAAGCACTCAAGCAACTGATTATGATCATGAGTTACTCTGGCGACTGGGAATGGTAAATGAGGCGATCGCTAACTTGCTCACCGTACACAGTGGTAATTTGCAAGATACCAGTCTCCGTCGTACCCACCTCGGAAGGCTGATGGGTGAAAAAAGTATGTTTACTTTGGTATTGAATAGTGTAGATTTATCAGGGGTGAATTTTCGCGGTGCAGTTTTACAGGGTGCAAGTTTACGAGGGAGCATCTTTTCTCGAGCAGGAAATGATGGAAAATTAGGAACTTTTGACGATACAATCTCCGATTTTAGTGGCGCTGATCTCCAACAAGCCGATCTGACAAATGCAGTTTTAAGTCATGTTTCTCTTGAGCGAACTAATCTTATAGAAGTTAACTTTTATGGCACTAATTTGGCTTTTGCACAACTAAAAGAGAGCAACCTTACCTTAGCTAATCTCACTAACGCTAACTTGGAAAATGCTAATTTAGAAGCTACTAATTTGCAAAATGTTGTTGCAATGGGTGCTAATTTTTCTGGTGCTAATATGTCTCAGTCTCACTTGTTTAAAGCCAAATTAATACAGGCTAATTTAAATCAGGTAAATCTTAAAAATGCTAACCTTATTTCTGCTCAACTTAAGGGGGTTTCTCTCCAAAATGCTAACTTGGAAAATGCTAACTTACAATATGCAAATTTAACTGAAGCTGACTTACGAGGAGCTAATTTAACAGGTGCAGATTTTCTAGGAGTAAAATTTGCTATTTCACAATCTACTAATCTTGAATCATCTCCATTTGAGGTATCATTTGCTAATATAAAAGATGTTGATTTTAGAGAAGTCAAAAATTTAAGTTTAAGTCAAATTGACTTTATTTGTCGTCATGGTGGAATTCATCCTTTATGTAAGTTTCATTAATTATTAATTATTAATCATTAGTCATTGGTCATTAGTCATTAGTCATTAGTCATTAGTCATTGGTCATTAGTCATTGGTCATTAGTCTTATGTATGTCTTTAAAATAAATATTAATTTTTCTTAAAAAGATCGTAACATTTAGCTAATAACTAATAACTAATGACTAATGACTAATGACTAATGACTAATGACTAATGACTTTGTTTCAAGTGATGAATTTTGCCAGTTTTGGTTAACACACTTAAATTTGTATAATTTACTCAGTTAATTAAAATTATGTAACTGATCGATTTTTTTGCTCACAAATTGTCCCAGTTTCTGATATAGCCTCATTTTTAGCTAGGTCATCACCTCGTAAGATTTTCTTAAGATTTTGCTCAATATTAGATATTGTACATAAAGTGTATACTTTATTTTTTTGATCATGTATAATTTTATTTTTATTTTATATTTAAATGACTTTTTCACTCACTTTTTGCAAAATAAAGTAAACTCAAAAAGTTAAATAAGTCTAAATAAAGAGGGTAAATTTAGTGATTAAAAAATAAAATAAAAATAAAATTTTCTCTGTTTGTCTCTGTTTTTTAAATTTAATTTATTGTTGTAGTCAGACCGTTAGGTTATAAAAATTTAAAATATAGATCTGGTGGTTTCGACTACGCTCAACCATCTTTGCTCAAGGTGGTTGAGCGTAGTCGAAACCACCAGATCTATTTTCTTATAAAGAGATTTTGTAAAACGGATTTGGTATTAGACAATGGGCGGTATCCCATTGTCTTTTCACGATTAATTTAGGCTCACTATATTACTATAAACAAAGCAGTATAATGAGTGGAAAAAGGGTTAAGATAACAAATCTAAAAAACATCTTAATTGCACTTTTAATTTTTTAGGTTTATTTTAGGTTTAGATGGGTTAGTTATCAAGCTAAATTTGAAGTAATTGAGGAAGACCAAAAATAACAGTTATGCTCAAAAAAACTAGGCTTAAAGAGTTTATCTTTTCTGAAGATTTTGCTAAAAACAAGATGAGAATTAATTTTCAGGTTTTGTTGATCCTGAGCAAGAAAAAAAGAACTTGACAGCGGTGCATTGAGTTTGCTACCTTAAAAATGTACTAAAACAAAACACCCCTTTATGTTGAATCCCATCCGAGAACGGATGTCTGGCTGATGTAGGGATTCCGCAGGAGGAGTGGTCAAAAGTCAAAGTTCAAGTGAGAAGTGAGTTTTGACTTTTGATTTTTTCTTTTTTGGGGATCTTGATAAAATTTGTCTAAATAAGTTGGCTACATCCTCTCATTTCTTGTTCTTAACTCTCAATTATACCACACCAAAAAGCTATGAAACTGATTAATTAGTTATAAGTTTTTCTACTGCTATTAATAACTCACACTGATCACTAACAACAAACTCAGGGGAGAAAATCTTTTTAAGGAAAAATTTAAGAATTTTGAGAAAGCCTAATTGTTACTAAGTTTGAGCTTTATTCTTACGGTGCGATACTTTTAACAGTATGTTAAATTCGCTATAATATCAATAATCACAGTTTAGCCGAAAACACCTTTATGTAATGAGTCCCCAATCAAAATAGGATGTACAGTTGATATTAGGGGCTTAACAAACAGGTGGTCAAAAGTCAAAGTTTAATCTCTTATGGGTTTTGGCTTTTGACTTTTTTTTTATGAGTATTTATGAAACTTGTGGTAAAAATAAACCAGAGTTCTCAGAAGACTTCGCCCACCCACTGCAAAAACACGGCTCGGCGATCGCTTTGGGGTTAGAAACAGTTGCCTGAATTTCTGCACTTTTTTTTTACTTATGTGCTATTATAGAAATATTAGTCTCAAAAGCTGATGACTGTTTGGGTAGGTGAGTTACAAGCTATCCAGCGCCTATACACTGTAAGCGTAATTAATAATTGGGTCAAATTCTTTGATGTAGAAAGAATGCAACTGAAAACCATCAATAAATATTCAAATACAGTGAAAAGTGAACAGTGATCACTGTTCACTTTTCACTTTTCACTATAGCAACCTGGCGGTTGCTATATAGGTTGATGTAGTTTAATAATTCAACTATCCAAGCCTCAAATACTACCCCGCAAGTCTAGACAAGGGGCTTAAGCCCCTTGTCTGCATAACTTGAGATCAATGGTATAGGTTGATGTAGTCATATGGTTCAACTATCCAAGCCTCAAATTTTATACTACTTTTTAATACTAATTTAAATTTGAAAAATTTTTTCAGAAATTTTAAATCCTATGATTGAGAACACACAAGGGTTTCAGCCCCTTGTTAAAAAAAACTTAACTCAGTCATCACATATTTTTTTCTCTATGCACTTGACATTTGCATTTAGTCTAGTCTATATTAAGTTCAGCGAAGGAACAAAAAAAGGACTGCTCCCTCACACAAGGATTTACAGCACTTCCCAGGTTTGCTCCCTCCCACATAACTAGGTAAGCAAAATTAATGGCATATTGGTCTTAAAAATAAGACAAGGGGATGGGCGCCCCTTGCACCTTAAACATTAATTTTGCTCCCTCCCACATAGAAAAAACTCTTTACTCAAATAATGGTTTACCCTTAATCATTTTTGACACATTTAACAAAACAATAACTCTAACCTCCCATGCAAATAACAAACAAAATCCATTTCAGAAACCTCCAGGGCGATATGTTTGGCGGTCTAACAGCCGCAGTAGTCTCCCTCCCCATGGCTCTAGCTTTCGGTGTTGCTTCAGGTGCAGGCCCTGTTGCTGGTCTATACGGTGCGGTGTGTGTTGGCTTTTTTGCAGCACTGTTTGGTGGTACTCCTACCCTAATTTCTGAACCCACAGGGCCCATGACCGTAGTCTTTACGGCGATTGTCACAAAAATGATTGCAGATCATGGTGAAGAAACAGGTTTAGCAATGGCTTTCACCGTAGTTATGCTCGCAGGAGCATTCCAAATTATCTTTGGTGCCCTGCGCTTGGGTAAATATATCACCCTCATGCCCTACACAGTAATTTCTGGGTTTATGTCAGGAATTGGCATGATTATGATCATCCTTCAGCTAGGGCCATTCCTCGGACACAAAAGCCCTGGTGGTGGAGTAATTGGGATGCTGAAAAGCTTGCCTGAATTTGTGGCAAATATCAATTTGCCTGAAACAATTTTGGCGAGTATGACAGTTGCAATCATTTTCTTAATGCCTTCCAAATTTAAGCGCATTATCCCACCCCAACTGCTAGCCTTAATTCTCGGTACTGTGGTTTCTTTGGTATTATTCTCTGGTGTTGAAATTCGTCGCATAGGTGAAATTCCAATGGGACTACCAGAACTACAATTACCTGTATTTAGTCCAGGTCAAATCCAATTAATGGTAATTGATGGGTTGGTTCTCGGAATGCTCGGTTGTATCGACTCTCTCCTCACTTCCGTAGTTGCTGATAGTTTAACTCGCTATAACCACGACTCAGACAAAGAATTAATTGGTCAAGGTATCGGTAACATTGTTTCTGGACTCTGTGGTGGACTACCAGGTGCAGGTGCCACAATGGGAACTGTAGTTAATATTCAAACTGGCGCTCGTACTGCTGTATCTGGTATCACTCGTGCCTTAATCTTACTGATTGTGGTCTTGTGGGCAGCAGGTTTAACCAGGAATATCCCTATGGCAGTTTTGGCAGGTATCGCTCTCAAAGTAGGAGTTGATATTATCGACTGGGGCTTTCTGAAACGGGCGCACAAAGTATCCATCAAAGGTGCTTTGATTATGTACGGGGTAATCTTACTCACAGTATTTGTTGACCTGATTGTAGCGGTAGGAGTTGGAGTATTTATTGCAAATATCTTAACTATCCAAAATCTCAGCGATGTTCAATCTCAAGATGTAAAAGCTATTACCGATGCAGATGATAAAATTATCTGGAGCGATGAAGAAAAACGCCTACTTGAAGAAGCTAATAACCGTATCCTTCTCTTCTACCTCAGTGGTCCAATGATTTTTGGAGTATCTAAGGCGATCGCCCGCGAGCAATCTGTTGTAGAAAACTATGATATCCTCATCCTTGACCTTACCGATGTACCTTTACTGGGTGTAACTTCTTCCCTAGCAATTGAGAATGCAATTAAGGATGCTGTTGATAAAGGTCGTGAAGTGTTCATCGTAGGTGCTGCAGGTAAAATACTCAAACGGTTACAAAAGTTTGGCATTTTAGAACTCATCCCCCCACAAAACCTCATTACTCAGCGTGTAGAAGCATTACGCCACGCAGTAACTCTCCTTAACGCTAATACCAATGGTTATTATACCCAAAATATCCCCATCAACCTCAATGATGCAGCTTTCAGAAACTAGAAGTCATCGAGCATTGATTAGCTGAATTAATTGCTTATCAATGCTCTACTTCTTCCCCAAATATTTGAATAAACTTTTTTAAAATTGCTCTATAACTAACCTAGCCGCGGAGAAAAATCAAACATGATTGAGATAGTTACTGGGATGTCTTCCCAGTCACCAATACTTGCAACAGCAACCGAGTCAAGTAACGGTCCAATAGTCTTAACTGGAGTTTTGCTAAGTTTAGTAGTTGTCTATATTGCCAGTAAAGTGGGCGGTGAGTTGTCTAAGTTGTTGAACTTACCCTCAGTTTTAGGGGAATTGGTGGCAGGTGTAATTATAGGTATTTCCGCTCTCCATTTGCTCGTCTTTCCCGAAACAGGAGCGGTAGCTGCTGACTCAGGAATTATGTCCGTCTTGCAATTGATTGATAATCTCAGTCCCGCAGCTCTAACCAGCATCTTTGAAAGTCAGAGTGAGGTTATTTCTGTTTTAGCAGAATTGGGTGTAATTATTCTCTTATTTGAAATCGGTCTGGAGTCTGATATCAAAGAACTGAAAGAAGTAGGCTACCAAGCTGCAATTGTGGCGGTAGTTGGGGCAGTAGTTCCTTTTGCTGCAGGAACTGTGGGATTAATGTACTTATTTAATATTTCCACCATTCCCGCATTTTTTGCAGGTGCGGCACTAACTGCCACCAGTATTGGTATAACCGCTAAAGTTCTCTCAGAATTAGGACAGCTTAAATCTAAAGAAGGTCAAATTATTGTCGGTGCTGCGGTTATTGATGATGTCCTGGGAATTATTGTTTTAGCAGTGGTTGCAAGTCTGGCAAAAACTGGGGAAGTAGATATTGCCAATGTTATTTATCTTATTATCAGCGCTACTGTTTTCCTTTTGGGTGCAATTTTTCTGGGTCAGTTCTTTAATAAAACATTTTCTCTTATTGCCGCTCGATTGCAAACAAGGGGTCAACTGGTTATTCCTGCTTTAACCTTTGCCTTTTTTATGGCATTTATTGCCAATGCGATCCACTTAGAAGCTATTTTAGGGGCTTTTGCAGCAGGTTTAGTGCTTGAAGAGACAGATCAGCGCAAAGAGTTAGACCTGCAAATCATAGCGATCGCTGATATTCTTGTCCCCATTTTCTTTGTCACAATTGGTGCAAAAACAGATTTAGGTGTTCTCTCACCCGCTATTCCTGAAAATCGTGAGGGTTTAATTATTGCTGTATTCTTAGTTGTGATAGCGATTTTTACTAAGTTAATAACTGGTTGGACAGTATTTGGTCAAGCTAAAATTAATCGTTTTGCAATTGGTGTAGGAATGGTTCCACGAGGAGAAGTAGGATTGGTATTTGCTGCCATTGGTTCAGCTACTGGTGCCCTCAACAAACCTTTGGAAGCGGCGATAATTATTATGGTTATTCTCACCACCTTTGTCGCCCCACCTTGTTTACGGTTAGCATTTAAAGATTCAGAAGAGATATCAGAGTCAGTGGAAAAAGCTAGCTCATAAATTTTGCCCACCTATAGCTTCGATAAGATTTTATTAGGGCTGTTATATAAAAATATGATTTGAGACAAGGGGCTTAAGCCCCTTGTCTGTCGCCCTAACTATCCCTTTTTTTGCTATACTTGTCACCTTAATTCAGCTTTTCCCCCCACTTAATCAAACCCGCTTCAAGAACGGGTTTTTCTTGTCGATCGGATGATTGATAAGTTATACAAATAAGTTGCATTTTAAAAAAAAATTGTAAAGAAATGTAAAATTGGCGCAATAAAAGTTAACATAAAAAGTAAGGCTTTTAACAAAAAAGCGTTGCAAATAACAGTAGGTAAAATTAGCCGAGGAATACTTATGCCATTTACCATCGAATCAGCTCGTGGAATTTTCCCCAATACTCTATCTGCTGATGCCGTACCAGCAACAATTGCTCGGTTTAATCAACTTAGTGCAGAAGATCAACTAGCATGGATTTGGTTTGCCTATCTTGAAATGGGTAAAACTGTGACAGTTGCAGCAACTGGAGCGGCAAATATGCAGTTTGCTGAACCAACTTTGAACGCAATTAAGGAAATGAGTTTCAAAGAACAAGCACAGGTAATGTGCGATTTAGCTAACCGTGCAGATACCCCCATTTGCCGCACCTACGCAATTTGGAGCCCTAATATTAAGCTCGGTTTCTGGTATCGTCTCGGAGAATGGATGGAAGAAGGTATTGTTGCTCCCATACCAGAAGGCTATAAACTTTCTGCTAATGCGTCGGCAGTACTGCAAACACTAAGAGGATTGGAATCAGGTCAGCAAATTACAGTTTTGCGTAATGCTGTAGTTGATATGGGATTTGATCCAAACAAACTGGGTGACTATAAAAGGGTTGCTGAACCAGTTGTTGTTCCTACAGAAATAGCAAACCGCACCAAAGTCACAATCGAAGGGATTACAAATCCTACTGTTTTAAGCTACATGGATAACTTGAATGCTAATGACTTTGATGCGTTAATTAAACTATTCACTCCTGATGGTGCACTTCAACCTCCCTTCCAAAAACCAATTATCGGCACTGATGCTATACTCCGTTTCTTCAAGGAAGAATGTCAGAACCTCAATTTAATTCCAGAGCGTGGTGTTTCTGAACCAGCTCAAGACGGTTTTACTCAGATTAAGGTCACAGGTAAAGTTCAAACTCCCTGGTTTGGCGCAAATGTGGGTATGAATGTAGCCTGGCGCTTTTTGCTTGATCCAGAAAACAAGATATTTTTTGTGGCGATCGATTTATTAGCTTCTCCTAAAGAATTGTTAAATCTAGTCCGCTAACCACAGTCTTAAAACAATAAAATAATAAATACGAGCTGATCCCATAGCTTCTAAGCGCTACTTAGAGGCTATGGGAAGCTCGTATTTACATAACTGGAAAAAATCAAAAATTTAGTTTTAATTATGCAAGTGACTCAAATTCAATGGTCGGAAACGGAGGAAAAAATAGCGAAAAAAGCGATCGCCCAAGCTAAAGAGCGAGAAATAGCCGCTTTGATGGAAGAAGTGCGTCAACAAGCTGATTCTATTACAGAGCTAGATCATCTATGGCATCTCCACGATTTTTTGAGTGCTAGGAGATATGATATAGATGGCAAGTATGATTATGACTACCCTACTCTCGTTTTTGTTTTTGCAAGATTACTGAAAGAAGGGTGGTTACATCGTGATGAACTCAATGGTTTAAATCCTGAAATGGTTTCTAAAATATCTGCTCTTTCTCGAATGTAATTTAACAAAATTTAGACTGATTGCGAAAGTAAGGCAACAGGTAAAATGGCATTATAGTTATTTTATTTGTGTTTGATTTTGGCAATTAGTCTATGACAGTTAGAGATAAATTATGAAAGAATATGCAGTAATCTATGAAAAAGGAGAAACAAACTGGGGGGCAATCGTACTAGATTTACCTGGTTGTGTTAGTATTGGTAATAGCTTGGAAGAAGTGCAAGAAAACATAAAAGAAGCAATTGAACTTTATTTAGAAGTATTAACAGAAAGGGGGGAAAAAATTCCCGAAGCAAAAACAAAAATAGGCACGGTAAAAAGCTAGTAATAATATTTGATTTGTGATAGAACTACAATAAACAAGGTACTATAGGCAAGGGGCTTAAGCCCCTTGTCTTATCAAATAGGATTGCTATAGTTGCTTGAATATGATTTTGATAACTCGCTTTCGCCTGAAAATATCAATTATATTAAATTAAAATGTCAAGTATGATACCTATTATTTATTCAGAAGAATTTCTTAATCACAAAACTGGTTACGCTCATCCCGAACGTCCAGAAAGACTTTTAGCTATAGTTAATGCTTTAAAATCTGTATCCTGGGCGGATAAAATAAATTGGCAACTTCCAAGCATAACCAGGGATGTAATGCCTCATATCCAAAAAGTACACACTCAAGAACACATTGACAGGGTGCGAGTTATTGCAGCAAAAGGTGGGGGTGGTTTAGACTTGGATACCCCTGTTTCTCCCCAAAGTTATCATGTTGCTTTATTAGCAGTTAGTGCATGGTTGGATGGGGTTGATCAAGTACTCGCAACAGATAACCCTGCTTTTGTTTTAGCTCGTCCACCAGGACATCATGCAACAGGGGATAGGGGGATGGGTTTCTGTCTCTTTTCTAATGCAGCGATCGCCTCTTATTACGCTCTCACTCAACCTAATATTAACCGTGTTGCTATTTTAGATTGGGATGTCCATCATGGCAATGGTACAGAAGCAATTATAGAAAGTAATCCTCATATTATTTACTGTTCATTACATCAGTATCCTTGTTATCCAGGAACGGGAAAAGCAAGCGATCGGGGTTTGCATAATAATGTGTTAAATATCCCCATGTCAGCAGGTAGCAATTTAACCGATTATCAGACAGAATTTGAAACAAAAGTTATACCTTTCTTAACTAAATTTCAGCCTGATTTATTAATAATTAGTGCTGGGTATGATGCTAACCATGATGATCCTTTAGCGGGTATTTCCTTACAACCAGAAGATTTTGGGAAATTTACTAATTATTGTTTGCAAATAACCCGCCGTATTTTATTTGGTTTAGAAGGAGGATATGACTTAAATGCTTTAGCAAAATCTGTGGTTGCTACCTTAGAAAGTTGTGTATTTTTGTAGGGTGCGTTAGCGCAGCGTAACGCACCTTCAACTAAGAGAAAAATGTTTTTAATCTTAAATAAATATCGTTTAATTCTTGATATTGATTATGAAGAAAAAGTTGTATATAGCAGTGAAAGGGATGGTTAGGACAATGCTTCATAAAAGCAGCCCGAAACAAGGGGCTTAAGCCCCTTGCCCCGTCCTAACCATCTCCCTCACTGCTTATATTTTAAATATTTTTTAACCCATGCTGAATACGATAAGGAGGAATGGAAAAATGACCCTTACTTTAAATAAAAACGATTATTTAAAACTTATAGAAAAAACAAAAATTATTCCTAAAATAATCGAAACAGAAACAGAATATGAAGAGTATTTAGCAGTAGCAGAAGAATTAATTGCTAAAAGAAATAATCGTAGTTTAGAGGAAAAAGTTTTCTTGGGTTTAATATTAAAATTAATTGAAGACTATGAGGAACAAACTTACTCCATTTCCGATTGGTCTAATATTTCATCACAGGAAATTTTACAACATTTAATGGAATTTAGTGGAACAACAGAGGCTGATTTAGTAGGTGTTATTGGTTCAAGTAAAATGGTTTCAGAAATTGTTAAAGGACAAAGAAATATTAGTGAAATAGAAGCTCAATTATTAGGGGATTATTTTCAAGTTTTGCCCAGTTTATTTAAAAATAAATAAAGTAAGTTCTTAATCCTATTTTTTACGGTAAAATAGTCATCACAGTTTAACATTATCATCATGTTACCCAAACTAATTAATTTACCGCAAACTCTCCCTGTAGAAGGGGCTGTGAGTATCGAGTTAGAAGAAGGAGTACCTATTTTTCGCGCTTCTAGCATTATTCAAAATCGCATTGAAACTTTACTGCAAAAACAAAAAATATCTCTACTTAATCCAGATGAAGAACAAGAATTAGATAGTTATGAAGAAATTGATGATTATCTAAGTTTTGTTAATCGAATAGTTCGTAACCTTTTTGCAGAAGAATGGGAATAAAAATATTACCATACCATTTTTATAAAGAAGCGATCAATTTAGATTAATAAGTAAAAGAAGGAAAAATCTGAAATTTTGTTAAATTGTCGGTTTAATCCATAAATCGCCATAGGTTGAAACCTATGGCTAATAGCAAAAGTCCTCTAAAGAGGACTAATTTCTAAACTAATATAACATTTTTAGTCCGTTTTAACGGACTTTTGCTATTAGCCTGGGGTTGAAAACATAAGGCGCTCTTTGTAAGCTTTTTTCACTCCCTAAAATCGCCATAGGTTGAAACCTATGGCTAATAGCAAAAGTCCTCTGAAGAGGACTAATTTCTAAACTCATATAATATTTTTAGTCCATTTTAACGGACTTTTGTTATTAGCCATAGGTTTTAACCTATGGCGCTCTCTTTGAAAAATTGCTATTTTTAAATGCCTTGGAATTTAATTCCCTGGCATTGATTAAAACCACCTAAAAACAGTTAAACCCCAACGAAAATATCAGTATTGGTAATGGTTGGTTTGGTGATTAATTGAGCTATTGCTATTTGAGCATTTGCCCCATTTCCATCACTATCAAAAAATAAATTCCCATCACCAGTATTGTAAATAAATCGGTGGGTTGAATTGGTTGCTGTTATACCGAATGCTAACTGATTACTATCAATTGCTTTGTTGGCAATTAATCCACCTCCAAAACCTGCAGCGGAGACAACAATAGTATCATCTTTTGCCACAAAATCTTTAATTTTGTCTAATCCTAAATTGGGAGAACTGAAGGTAAAATTATCTGTTCCACTACCTCCAATTAGGTTATCTGTGCCTGCTCCTCCTGTTAAGATATCGTTACCTGCTGCTCCATTCAGATTATCATTTCCTGCCTCTCCATTGAGAGTATCATTTCCTATTCCTCCATTGAGAGTATCATTTTCTGTTCCTCCATTGAGAGTATCATTTCCTCCCTGACTATTAAGTAAGTCATTTCCTGCATAACCGTTTAATTTTTCACCCTTGCTTCCACCAACTAGGGTATCTTTTCCTGCTGTACCTTCTGTTAAAGTTAACTCAATTACAAAACTTTGTTTGTCAACTCCTCCCTTTTTATCTGTTACTGTAATGACTACTGGGTATTGGTTGGCAGTTAACCCCAGGGTTTGTTTTGTGGGCGTAACTCGGAAAATGCGATCGCTATCAAAATCGCTCACATAAAGTGCATCATCTGGACCAAAAACTAGATAGTTTTCATCATAATTCTCTGTGGAGAAGAAACCTGTTCCCAAAATCTCTGTGTTACCATTGGAGTCTATTTTAATTAACTCCGCTGTATCGTCATTGACAGCATAAAGCTCAGTCCCCCAAATGCCTCCAGGACCAACGGCTATAGATGGGTATGCGCCCAACCCAGTGGCGAAGGAATCATTCAACAATTGCCCGTTAGAGTCGTAAATGCGAATTGTACCGCTGCTGTCTGTAGTATAAATTTCATTCTGTTCATCAACAGCCAGATCGCGTATTTCCACTGGTGCGGTCAACAACACTGTAGGGACATTATCCTCAATAGCCACAACAGTATTGTTTGTGTAGTTAAGGAAGATAAGTCGTCCAGTCTTGTCCTGAATCATAAAACTTACATTACCTAATACCTCAGATGGACCGAATAAGGTTTCTATAGTTTCATCTGGGAAGATAGCTGAGATTTGTCCGCTACTGCCACTTCCTGTAAATCCACCAACAAGTACAGTTCCAGGCACACCAGAAATTGCACCAGTTCCATCAAAAAGTACGGTGTCTGGGTCAGGAAGTGCTGCGTTACCATATTGCTCCACAAATTTACCGCCTACTTCAATACGATGAATGCGAACAACATCTCCTCCCCCACCGCCAGAACCACGATCATCCCTACCCACATATAAAGCTCCTGCTGGGTCAAAAGATAATTCCACAGGGTCTGTTACATCTGCGTATTTTTCCACTGTAAAACCTGGCACATCTGGAAATGTGGGGTCATCTGGGGGCGGTGTTTCTCCGAGGAGATCTTGTATTCTTGCTTTCCAAGTCAATGCACCTGCATAAGGATTAATCATCATCCTGTCTGGACCCTCCAGCAACGCGTAGGTTAGCTCATCCCCATTTCCATCAGTGGCGATCGCCTCATATAAATAAAGCTTGTTGGGAGTTGCTGCCAAACCTGGCTGACTGGTAAAGTCTGGTGGCATATTTGCGCTGAATATGGTATATTCTTCGGTTTCCATGATGGTGAGCGGATGTCTGTTGTTTTCCATAGTTGAATTGCTCCAGAATTTTTTTTCCTTCTGGCTATTTTACTTCTCTTGCATATATATATATATATATATAACCTTGAGAGACTCAAGGACAATAAGTAATATTTACAAGGGGTTTGGGGGATTGTTAATTTTTGTTAAGAAATTGCCAGCAATTGAAATTTATAGCAAAACAAAAACAAAGTACCCAAAAATCGCCTGGGATTGAAATCCCAGGCTACACAAACGAAGTCCGCCTGCGCGGACTGGGGTAGGTTATGTATTTTAAGCTGCGCAGGCAGGTTTTGTCTGTGTAGCAATAGGTTTCAACCTATTGCTCGTCTGAAGAATCGCCAGGGATTGAAATCCCAGGCTACACAAACGAAGTCCGCCTGCGCGGACTGGGGTAGGTTATGTATTTTAACCTGCGCAGGCAGGTTTTGTCTGTGTAGCAATAGGTTTCAACCTATTGCTCGTCTGAAAAATCGCCAGGGATTGAAATCCCAGGCTACACAAACGAAGTCCGCCTGCGCGGACTGGGGTAGGTTATGTATTTTAAGCTGCGCAGGCAGGTTTTGTCTGTGTAGCAATAGGTTTCAACCTATTGCTCGTCTATTGAAACCTGCGCAGACAGGTTTTGTCTGTGTAGCCATAGGTTTCAACCTATTGCTCGTCTATTGAAACCTGCGCAGGCAGGTTTTGTCTGTGTAGCAATAGGTTTCAATCTATTGCTAGTTTGGAAAAATTAAATTATGCTGAATTAGTCCAAAAAATCCTAGAAAAATGAAAAAGGTTTTTATTGCGTTAATAAGTGGAATATTAATGGGGTTAACTCCAGCTCCAGTAGAAGCTTGGTATTTAGCTTGGGTTGCTTTAATTCCGCTTTGGATACTAATAATTATAACAAAAAAAGTAAGAGAAAAGTTGATAATTTCCTGTGCTTGGGGGTTTGGTTATCATGGTTTAGCATTATTTTGGATAACTGGAATACATCCCATGACTTGGATGGGAGTACCCTGGTTAGCAAGTGTGGCGATCGCTTTTTTTTGTTGGTTATTTCTTACCTTTTGGGGTGCTGCATTAGTGATGGTTTGGGGAGTTGGAATGAGTTTATTTTACCCCCCCCAACCCCCCCTTTGTAAGGGGGGGAGTTATCCCCCCCAAAATCCTGTAAAAATAACTCCCCCCCTTGATAAGGGGGGGTTGGGGGGGGTAATTTTAAGAGTTATTATTGGAGTTGCAATTTGGTGTGGTTTAGAAGGTTTATGGAGTGCTGGAGATTTGTGGTGGAGTTCCCTTTCTTATACGCAAAGTCCGCATAATTTGGCTATTTTACAATTATTAAAGTTATCTGGGCCATCAACTATAACCGCAGCAATTGTAGGGATAAATGGCTTAATTGCTGAGGGATGTTTATTAATTTATAAAAACAATTTAGGTAAATATTTAATTCTCAATGCCATATTAATTTTAATTGGACTGCATCTTATTGGATTATGGATGTATAACCGCCCTATAAATATAATGTCTAATCCCCCCCAACCCCCCGAAGATCGGGGGGAGCTTGAGTGGGTAACTCCCCCCCTTACCAAGGGGGGGCAGGGGGGGGTAACTCCCCCCCTTTCAAAGGGGGGGCAGGGGGGGGATAAACCCATAAAAGTAGGAATTATTCAGGGAAATATTCCCAATGAAATTAAACTGTATGATGAAGGTTGGCGCAAAGCAATTGAGGGTTATACAGAAGGTTTTTATACTTTAGCAAAAGAAGGAGTAGAGATAATTCTTACTCCTGAAACTGCCTTACCTTTTTACTGGGATGAGTTAGTAAATAGTAATAATTCTTTTTATGAAGCAATAAAAAAAACAGGAGTGAGCGCTTGGGTGGGAGCGTATGGAAGAAAAGGAAGTAGTTATAAAAATAGTCTGTTTACTGTTACTGGGACAGGGGAAACTTTCAGCCAGTATGATAAAATTAAATTAGTACCTTTAGGGGAATATATACCTTTTGAAAAAGTTTTAGGTAAAATAATTGAGCGACTTTCTCCATTAGATGCACATCTTGCGAGGGGAGAAAAAAATCAGGTTTTAGATACACCATTTGGGAGAGTTATTGTGGGTATTTGTTATGAGTCTGTGTTTTCCCAGCATTTTCGCCGTCAAGCAAAATTAGGAGGAGAATTTATTATTACTGCGTCTAATAATGCCCATTATAGTGATACTATGCCAGCTCAACATCATGCTCAAGATGTAATGCGAGCAATTGAGACAGATAGATGGGCAGTTAGAGCCACAAATACGGGTTATTCTGCTATAGTAGATCCCCATGGGAGAACTATTTGGATCTCCCAAATTAATCATTATGAAATACATGCAGATACTATTTATGGGCGAGAAACAAAAACATTGTATGTGAGATGGGGAGATTGGTTGACACCAGTTTTGTTATTGTTGGCAGTAATTAGTGGGTTTTTAATGAGGAAAAAAAATCCATCCCCTGAAATGAAGCCGAAAAATGAGAGGAGTGTAAAACGGTGAAGCTACCCAATGGACATCTAGCAGACTTAGGTAATAAACTAGAAAATTATTGCCTTAACTTTAATCATAACAAAGGAAAACACAAATCTATTTTATTTCAAAACAAACTCGGAATTACCCTAGAAAATGCTGATATCCTTAAAAATGCCATCAAACAAGCTGCTATTACAGAAGACGTTATCATTCGTAAAGTCAATGAATATGGAAGACACTATAATCAGAAATTTTTCCTAAAAACAGAAATAGGAACATCTCTGATTTTAGTTGTTTGGATCATTCGTACAGGAGAAAATTTTCCCAGATTAACTAATTGTTATCCCGTTAATAAATGAGGTAATCAAATGAATACATTCAAAGAATTAGATCTAGTCGCTTTAACAGAAAACAGAGAAACCACTCATTTTGAAACTGGAAAACCCATTACTTTATATAAAGGACAAGTAGGCACAATTGTCATGGAATATGATGGCACTGCTTTTGAAGTAGATTTTTCAAATAATGATGGAACAACTTATGCAATGGAAACTATTCCTGCTACCCAATTAATGTTATTACATTACGAATTAGTAGAGGCGGTGGCTTAGTCAATAACCATCACTTGAGGGTCAATTGAAAATCTCATTTACCACAAAGTTTCAGGTAACAAAGGTAGAAAGAAAATAATGTAATAATAAACCAAAGCTGCAGTAAAAACATAACTATCAGTACGGTCTAAAATGCCACCATGTCCAGGAATTAATGTACCAGAATCTTTAACTCCTGCATCTCGTTTCATTAATGATTCAGTTAAGTCACCAAAAAGACTGACAACCCCAATTAATATACCTAAAAGTACACCACTAATTTCCCAAGATGGCCAATTTAAATACCAAGCACCAGCTTCAGCTACAGCAATACTTCCAGCGATACCAAAAAGCGCTCCTTCCACAGTCTTTTTTGGACTAATTTGTGAGAGAATAGTGCGACCAAAAAACTTACCCATCACAAAAGCGCCAATATCTGCAGCCCAAATGCAACCAAAAGCAATAAATGTTATTTTTAAAGCATCAGGATAGGTACTTAAATCAAGCCAAGACTCTGGTAAATAACCCATCAGTGGTAAGTTACTCATTTCTCCACCAGTTTGAGCTAATTCTACTCGTAAACGAATCCAATAACTGGGGAGATAACCTGCATAAAATAATCCCAAAATAGAAGTAGAAATATCAGCAATAGTTGCTAGTTTAGGCTGAAATAATAGATAAAAACAAATAAAAGCTCCTCCCAGAGAAAATACAGCATCAGTGTGAGCAGGAGCAACAGTAGCAGTGATTAAAAGTAATTGTGATACAAAAAGCGTAGTTTTAACAGCAGGTTCAGTTCCTTTAGCACGAACTAGCCTAAAATATTCTAATTCCCCTAAAACTACGATTATCGCCAAACAAAAGGTAAAATACCAGCCTCCTAGAATAATCATTCCCAGAGCAACAGCGATCGCCACTATTCCACTAACAATCCGAATCCACATAAGCACTTATCAATTAATTCCAATAGTTATTATGGATCATAATCAGATCCCTTAGACATGGCAAAACCTTTGCTGTAGTGTAACAAACAAACCAAACAACTTAATTTTTCCCATTTCAAAAAGTAGCAAAAATTTTATGATTCAAACTTTTCTCCACTCAAAATAAACATAGGATCAACTGCGGCAAAAGTTTGATGAATACCTCTTGTTTCTAAACGATTAATGGAAGATTGCACCACTTCAATATTGCGAGCTTGCAACTCAGCTAACCCTTCAGAAATTGTATAAAGACTTTCTAAATTACTGGCAGTAGCTACTACCCTACCAGAAGGTTTAAGATATTTCCAAGCCTCTTTTAAAATTTCTTTTATGGGTTTTCCTCCTTCAAGACAAATGCGATCGGGTTTAGGTTGGAGGTTGTGAAAACATTCTGGCGCTTTATCTTGAAAAACTTCTACATTGCTAACATTAAACCGCTGACAATTTCGAGTAATTAAACCTGCAACCTCTTCATCTAATTCTACAGCAATGATTTTACTTTCTGGTACTAACAAACCCATTTCTACAGGAATTGTACCAGTACCCGCACCAATATCCCACAACACAGAATCTGATTTTAAACGTAAATAAGAAATTAACAGCAGTCTTACCTCTCGTTTACTTAAAGGAATACCAGGAAGACGCTCAAATAAATCATCAGGAATACCAGGAGTTTTATATGGCCATAGCATAAGTTTAAATTTAAAATTCAATGATTATTATAGCAAATAATGTCTAAGGGGCAAGGGGCTTAAGCCCCTTGTCTGCAATTTTTTTCAACAATTAATATGTAATTAATGTTACTTGCCTACTTAATCGCGTTTTTGATGACCATTTTTTCTAATTCTGGAGTTAAAGATATATCCATAATTTCTCACCCTTACTAACAAATAACCTGTAAACTTCTTTTATTTTCAGCTTCACAACCTGTTATTTTACCCCCTAATTTTAGCACTTGTTGTAAATAGGCGATCGCCTTTTTTGAAATCACTTCTCCTGGCATTAATACAGGAATACCTGGGGGATAAGGGCAAACTATTTCCCCACTTATACAACCTACAGCTTTTTCTATTTCCACAGTTTTTTTTACTGCAAAAAAAGCCTCACGAGGAGAAACAGAAGGTAAAGTAAAAACCTGAAAAGGCATTACTGAAGAGATGTCAATTTTTTCCATAAATTCTCTTTTATTTTCCGCCAAATAACTCAAACCACTGACTAATTTATCAATATCAACTTTTGTATTTCCAAATGAAATAATAAAAGTTAAAGTTTTGAGCTGGGGTAACTCTGCTGTTACCCCCAGTTGAGTGTGTAAAATTTCGTCGGCGGTAAAACCATTCAAACCCAAATCACTCACCTTAACAGTTAATCTAGTTTTATCTAACTGCATGAACCCAGGTAAAGGTTTATTTTGCCATTTAAACACAGATAAACCAGGAATTTGACTTATGCTTTCAATGGCAGACTCAGCCAGTTGTAAAGTTGTATCTAAGAGTTGTTTTCCCTCAAGCGCCATTTGTTGTCTTGCAGCATCCAGGGAAGCTAAAAGTAAATAACTGGGGCTAGTAGATTGAAGTAATTGCAAAGCTTGAGTAATTTTTTGTGAGTCAATGCGGGTTCCCTGGAGATGAAGCATAGAAGCTTGTGTCATTGCTCCCAATACCTTATGAGTGGATTGTACCGTTAAATCAGCACCACCAGCAAGAGCAGAAACTGGAAGCTCTGGGTGAAAGGTAAAATGAGCCCCATGAGCTTCATCTACCAGCAAAGGCAAGTTATATTGATGGGTGATATCAGCGATCGCTTTTACATCCCCACAAACCCCCTGATAAGTAGGATAAACCAGCATCACCGCTTTAGCATCAGAATGTTGTTGTAAGGCTGTTTTTACCGCCTCTGGGGTGATACTGTAGGGGATATCAAACTCAGAGTTATACTCAGGGTTAATAAAAATAGGGATAGCACCAGAAAGAATTAAACCTGCGATCGCCGACTGATGACTATTGCGGGGTAAAATCAACTTATCTCCTGGCCCACAAGTTGCTAAAATAGCAGCCATTACCCCACAAGTAGACCCATTGATCAAAAACCAAGTTTTATCAGCCCCAAAAGCTGCAGCAGCTAACTCCTGAGCATCTTTAATAACCCCTTCTGGAGCAAATAAATTATCCAACTCAGGTAACTCTGGTAAATCTGCAGTAAAAACCGACTTACCTAATAATTCTGCCAAAGGTTGAGCTATTCCCTGCCCTTTTTTATGTCCTGGGGTATAAAAAGCAGCATTTGATTGATGGGATAATGATTTTAGGGTATTTAGAATCGGAGTTTTATCTTGAGATAACATTTGTTGACACTCTCGCCACTAACCTGACAGTATAGTAGGAGATTCTTGCTTCTTTCATATTGCCTCTTAACTAGACAATAGTACAAGTACTATGCCCCCGTCAGAACGACTCCACAAGCATTTTAAATACGGTCTATCATCCGTACTACGGTCTGCCCGACCGCTAAAGTATCTAGGTTTTTTTCCTCCAAAGTTTTACCTAAATGTGGCGAGAATGCCCCCGCTATATTGCTCTAAAAAAAAACAACAAACTGCAATTAGCGGGGGATGAATCGCCACTCAAAAAAAAACACTCCTTAATTCTATCAATCGTGGGTAAAGTCTGTTAAAATATTCTAACAGGTCGAGGGAAAAGATGCTTATGTTAGTAGTAGAAGCCAAGTTGAAAAACGGAACACCAGAACAATATGCACTGATTGACGATGCCATCAAAACAGGGCAATTTGTCAGAAACAAATGTATAAGATACTGGATGGAAAAGAAAGGGGTTACAAGAAATGACCTCCAAAAACTTTGCTCTATACTAGCAAAAGACAAAGAAACACCCTGGGTAAAAAAACTTAATTCTCAAGCTCGTCAATCTTCTGCTGATAGAGCTTGGCAATCTATTTCATTGGTTTTATACTAACTGTCGTGAAAATAAACCAGGTAAAAAAGGTTTTCCTAAATTTAAAAAACATTCCCGTTCAATTGAATATAAACAAACAGGTTATAAACTATCAGATGACCGTAGGAAAATAACATTTAGTGATGGTTTTCAAGCAGGGACAATGGATTTATGGTGCAGCAACAAAACTTTAGTTTATTATACTGCGCAACAAATTAAACGAGTAAGAATAGTAAAACGAGCAGATGGATATTATTGCCAGTTTTTGATTGATTATGAAAGAAAAGAAAACCATGAACCTACAGGAAAAATAACAGGGATTGATTTAGGTTTAACAAGGGGCTTAAGCCCCTTGTTCAATAATGAAGATGCTCAAGGAAACACTGTTCATAACCCACGTTATTTAAGAAAAGCGGAAAAACGACTTAAGAAAGCACAAAGAAAACTATCTAAAAAACATCGTAAAGGAAAGAAACAATCTAATAATTATCATAAACAAAGGCAAAAAATAGCCAAGCTTCATCTTAAAGTTTCAAGACAACGTAAAGATTTTGCAATTAAAACAGCAAAGGCGTTAGTCCAATAATCATGATTTGGTAGTTTATGAAGCTTTAAAGATTAGAAATTTGGTAAAAAATCACAAGCTAGCTAAGTCAATTAGCGATGCTTCTTGGTATCAATTCACTGAATGGGTGAATTATTATGCCTTGATTTATCGAATAGTTTGTGTAGCTGTTCCGCCTCATTTCACATCTCAAGATTGTTCGGTTTGTGGGACAAGAGTTGAAAAAACATTAAGTACAAGAACTCATCAATGTCCCAACTGCAAAACAATTTTAGACCGTGACCATAATGCAGCAATAAATATTCTAAAAAAAGGGTTGCAATATTTGGGAATATATCTCAACGGTACTGTAGGACATATAGGAACCGACCCCAACGCCTGTGGAGAGTCCGATCTCTGGTTTTTCAATTGTGAAATTGAAGAATTAAGTCGTCTCATTGAAGCAGGAATCTCCAACAGTGATGCGATGCGCTGAGCGCAGTCGAAGCGTGGAGAGAATCCCCCGCCATAATCTTTGATTTGGCGGTGGGAGTATGTCAATGCTTAAACAAAATTATGCGGAGATACTCTTCTTAAAGAAAATGAAAAACGATCGCTTGACTAAAGTCTTGTCTCGCTCCACAGCCACTGATTTAAACGAGTGGCTATATATTGCTCGTATTATACTAGTTAGTCACACTGCCCAATCTACACATAAATGTTCAGCTTGTTTTAATACAGTTTCTGTTGCTTTTTCTTGTTTATCGGGGGGATAACCATATTTTCTTAGTAATTTTCTCACTATTACTTTTATTTTAGCTCTGGCACTTTCTTTTATATTCCAATCTATAGAAATATTCTTTTTAACAGCCTCTACTAAATCACGGGCTATGATTTTTAAAGTCTCATCACCTAAAACCTGAACTGCACTATCATTAGTATCAAGAGCATCATAAAAAGCTATTTCATCCTCTGTTAATCCTAAATTTTCCCCTCGCTTCATAGCTTCCCTAAACTCTTTAGCAAGGTTAATTAATTCATCAATAATTTGGGCTGTTTCTATGGCTCTATTTTGATACTTTTTAAGGGCGGTATCTAGCATATCTAGGAAAGACCGAGATTGTGTAATATTTTTTCGAGATTTAGTTCTAATTTCATCATTGATAAGTTTTTTAAGAATTTCAAGGGCTACATTTTTATAAGGCAGCCCTCTTACTTCTTCTAGGAATTTATCAGATAATATGGAAATATCAGGTTTATCTATTCCTGCTGCTTCAAAAATATCAATTACCTCATCAGATATAACAGCTTTACTCACTATCTGTTTAATAGCAAAATCAAGATCTACTGCATCTTTTCTATCAGTAACAGTATGCTTTACTATGGCAACTTTGATACCTTGAAAAAAGCCAACTTCATCACGAATGGCGATCGCCTCATCCAAACTACTACAAAGTGCAAAAGCCTTACTAAGTTCAGTTACAGCCTTTAAGTAGCGTTTTTTGCCATCTTCTAACCCTAAAATATAATCCATTGAGGCGGGAATAATAGCCAGTCTCTCTCTGGGAGAGCCTGTAAAAAAGATAGAATAGTCAAAGCCATGATACATAGCTTTGACTATTTCATGCTTTTCTTGTAACACTGCTAGAGCCTCATCAGTGGGAATACCAGCATTATTTTTATCTCCATCTGTGTAATGCTGTAAAGCTGATTTTAGCTGGTCTGCTATCCCGATATAATCAACAATTAAACCCCCAGGTTTGTCTTTAAATACACGGTTGACACGGGCGATCGCCTGCATCAGATTATGGCCTTTCATAGGTTTATCAGCATACATGGTATGGAGACAGGGAGCATCAAAGCCAGTTAACCACATATCCCGCACAATTACCAGTTTTAACTCATCCTCTGGTTTTTTTAATCTTTTGGCTAATGTATTTCTCCTGGTTTTGTTCCGACTGTGGGTGTGCAAACTTGAACTATCAGAAGCCGAGCCACTCATTACTACTTTGATAACACCCCGCTCATCATCTTCGTGATGCCATTCTGGGCGAAGTTTAATAATTTGGTTGTATAAATCAACGCAAATACGGCGACTCATACAGACTATCATTGCTTTTCCGTCAATACTTGCCAGTCGGTTTTCAAAATGGTTAACTATATCAGATGCTATTTGTTCTATGCGTTTTTCAGCGCCAATTAAAGCCTCTAACCTTGCCCATTTTGACTTTAATTTCTCTTTGGTAGTGGTTTCCTCTGTTTCTGTTATTTCCTCAAATTCAGAATCAATCAGGGGGCGTTCAGACTCATTAAGATTGATTTTAGCTAGTCTGCTCTCATATTGACTTCTCCCTGGCTTAAAAGCGCAGGGATTGCTTATTGGATGTCGCAATTTAGGCTAAATAGCCAAAATAAATTGCTCCACTCTTTTTCTATATTTTCTATATAAGGATTTATGTAGAAAATATATTTTGGGAAGAGTCAAAACTTCCCTATCTACCTTGACTAGATTTATATCTAGCTGTGTAGTTACTTTTCTTTTTTTTGCCTAGTTAATACTTCCGCTTGAGTTTTTCATCTTATACTGTCCGCTTCTAAATAGCATTATAGCAAGTAAAACTGATAAAGTCAAGACACTCCAAAATTTTTTTTATTTAAGTTATCAGCTAAATGAATAAAATTCCTAAAAGAATATACATGAAAATCACATGAAAATCTTTCCCTAATATATTCTTTTTAAAAAAGTTAGCATGCATACCTTCGTCTTTTTTCGCTCGACGCCCCTGGCTTTAAAGCATGGGCTATCTCTCGCTTAAATTATTCTTGGTATATTTTCTTGGTTGCTTCGTCTTCTACAGCCCGTTGAATATCGTAAATATCAATATAATCTCCAAATAAAGCAGGAGTACTCTTATCTTCCTGTTCAATGGGAGTACCCGTAAAACCTAAAAATGAGGCATTGGGAAGCCCATCTCTAACGTATTTGGCGTAACCATAGGATAAGTAAGCCTCATCATCTTTTTTTGTCATTTTGGCTTTTAATCCATACTGGCTTCTATGGGCTTCATCAGTTATGAAAATAATATTTTTTCTTTCAGAAAGTACTGGGTATTCTTCCTCTCCAGTAGGGGGGGCGAATTTATGAATAGTGGTAAATATTATCCCTCCTGCTGGTTTATCTTTGAGATATTCTTTGAGGTGTTGTCTGCTTTCTGCTTGTTCTGGGGTTTGTCTTAAAAGGTCAATACAATTAGAAAAGGTGGTGAAAAGTTGATCATCTAAATCGTTTCTATCGGTTAGAACTATTAATGTGGGGTTATTTAGTTCTGGTTGCTGGGTTATTTTTGCTGCATAAAAAGCCATAGTCAGACTTTTTCCGCTTCCTTGAGTATGCCAGACAACCCCTACTTTTTTATTTCCTTGCTCTGAGGTGGCATTTATTGAGCATTTTATGGCTTTATTAACGGCATGATATTGATGATAGCCAGCCATTTTTTTGATAATGCTTTCTCCGTCTGTTTCAAAGATGATAAAATAACGCAGAATATCTATTAGTATTTCTTTTTGAAAAATCCCCCTAATCATTATTTCAAGTTCTGCTGAACCTTTGGGGGCTATGGTTTCTCCATCAATGGTACGCCAAGGCATAAACCGTTCCCAGTCTGCGGTTAAAGTGCCAAATCTTGCCTCTGTACCATCTGAGGCTATGAGTATTTGATTATATTGAAATAGGGAGGGAATTTCTTTTTTATAGGTTTGTAATTGATTAAATGCTCCTCTAATTGTGGCGGTTTCATCGGTGGGATTTTTTAACTCAATTACTGCTATGGGTAAGCCGTTAATAAAAATAACTACATCAGGGCGGCGATTATGTTTATTTTCAATTACGGTAAATTGATTTAGGGCTAAGAAGTTATTATTTTCTGGGTTATTAAAGTCTATTAACCAGACTTTATCATATTTAATTCTATTTTCTCTTGAGTATTCTATATCTATTCCTTCTGTTAGGTATTTATGGAATTGTTTATTATTTTCAATGAGACTGGGGGAGTCAGTGCGGGTAACTTTTCTAATAGCTTCTTCTATAGCATCAAAGGGGATGTTTGGGTTAATTGAGATTAAGGCAGATTGAAGGCGATCTGTTAGGATTATACCTGAGGAAGATTTTCTCTCTTCATTGCCTTTTTTGGTGGTATAACCAAGATCTGAAAAGAGGTTAAGGGTGACTGTTTCTAGATCAATTTCAGTAAAACTAGACATAGTATTTAGCTTTTTTCGGTTATTTTTATTGGTTCAGTTACCAGAGGTTCAATAGTTTATTTCAGGCATAATTTTTTTATTTCCTCAAGGTAAATTCATTATTTATGTTTATGTTGTTAGGATTTAAATTTTCTATTTTTCTTGAGGCATTTAAAACCTCAATTCCAATGACATTACCTTGGGAATCATAATCTAAAATTACTCCAGGACTTACAGAGTCGCTTTCTTCAATTTCTGCCTCACTCCAATTAATCCTTAAAACATCAACTTCTAAATCATATTTAGCTTTCATTGTTATTTTTCCTGTATTTGTTTAGTTTACTGGTAAAATAAACCTTAACAATTTAATGTTGACTTAAAATAAATCTCAGATTAAACTACCTCCTCTACTATTTTCTCTGCTTCTTTAACTCTGATTTCTCCTGATATTAGTTTGGGTAGAAGGGTGTCTCGGATGTTGGTTAGAGTACGATTTTTATGTAAATTATTTACTACTTTTTGATATAGTATTTCTAATTGAGTAGTAAAAACTTCTAAAACTTGACTATTAGGGATAAGTATTTCAATAGGTCGAAAATTGGATTTACTAATTTCTAGAAAAGTTGTTCCATTTGCTCTTCCTATTATGGTATTCATGTTATAACTAACCCAATGCTTTACATAATGGGTTGATAATTTCTGGTTACAAATCATTGCAATATAACCTTGATTGATAGCTACTGGTATTTCTGTAATAGCTAAATATCCAATAGGTGCTCGTGATGATAATAAAAGTGTTTTTATTGGTAATAATCCAGAAGTAATTTGAAACAACCCTTTTTCTGTAATTTTTCTCTCTGTATCCAACAAAACGGGGTCTTGTAGAGAAGATAAATCTTTAGGTGTTGTCCAACAAATAGTACCACCATTCCAGAAATCTGGATTCTTTGTACTAGGTGTACTTCCTCCTACCGCTTTTACGGATTCACCAATAGTTGAAACTTCCCACCCCTTCGGAATCATACCCAACTCAGAATCAACAAAAGAATCAGGAAAAAGGTCTGCTACTTCTTTACTCATCCCTTCGGGTTGTCTTCCTTCCATCTTCGCCCTTACTGGGTCAAAATCAATAAACCATGACTTAAATATTGCTTGTGCGATCGCATCATTTGTGCGATTCATGCGTTGGTTTAGTTCGATTTTATCGTCAAGACTTTTTAGGATATGACCTATAGCACTCTGTTCCTCAACACTCGGTAATACCATCTTTAGTCTTCCAAGCATTTCATTGTTTAGACTTGCTCTAGTAGAGCTTAATCACTAAAAATGGGATAAAGTTGCTTAAGTTTAATACGGGCGTCATCTGTAGAAAACTGCCAAGAAATAGTGGGAACTTCCAGGTTTCTAGCCAAATTCCAGGCTTTTATTTC
>Ga0209594_1000363_pt1 | contig 29330 bp, 21 predicted proteins | sample AshMeaCrysSpring_FD_184126 | JGI IMG/M metagenome (GOLD analysis project Ga0209594, IMG submission 184126) | Groundwater microbial communities from Big Spring, Nevada to study Microbial Dark Matter (Phase II) - Ash Meadows Crystal Spring... | ecosystem: Environmental > Aquatic > Deep subsurface... | reverse complement strand
CAGTTATTACAGGAAAAATAACTGGAATAGATTTAGGAATAAAAGATTTTGCTATTACCTATAATGGGGAGAAAATTAGTAAATACAGTAATCCTAAACATTTTGCTAAACATCAAAAAAATTTAGCTAGGAAGCAAGCGAAATTAGCTAGAAAAGAGAAAGGAAGCAAGTCAAGAGAAAAAGCGAAAAAGCTGGTGGCAAAGATATACGAACGGATGAGTAATACCCGACAAGACTACTTGCACAAAGTATCAAGAAAAATAGTAAATGATAGTCAAGTAGTTGTTGTAGAAAACCTAAACGTCTTGGGTATGGTTCGTAATCACAAACTAGCCTTAGCAATATCTGATGCTAGTTGGGGAATGTTTGTCAATTTCTTGGATTATAAGCTGAAAGAAAAAGGCGGTATTCTAAGGGAAATTGACAGATGGTTTCCTAGCTCTAAAATCTGCTCTAACTGTTACCACCAAATCGCGGAATTGCCATTAGATATTAGGGAATGGACTTGCCCTAATTGTGGCGCTCACCACGATAGGGATGGTAATGCAGCAATAAATATTAGAGAGGAAGGTATCAGAGTTATACAAACGGATGGAACAGCCGTTTCTGCTGGGGGAGGCACTGTAAGACCTAGAGGTGGCTCGCTTGCATCATCTAAAGGCAAGAGCCTGTGAAACCAGAAGCTCCGACTTTAGCCCTTCGGTGCAGTCGGAGTAGTCACTCAAAGAAAGTAAAAAAACAAGGAGGAATTATGCGGGCAGTGCTGATGGCAGGGGGTTCTGGAACAAGGTTAAGACCTTTGACCTGCGATCTACCTAAACCGATGGTGCCGATTTTAAATAGACCAATAGCTGAACATATAATTAATCTATTAAAACGACACAAAATAAAAGAGGTAATAGCAACACTGCACTATCTCCCAGATGTGATGCGAGACTATTTTCACGATGGGCGCGATTTTGGAGTGGAAATGACATATGCAGTGGAAGAAGAACAACCCCTGGGAACAGCAGGATGTGTGAAAAATATAGAAGAATTGTTAGATCAAACGTTTTTGGTAATAAGTGGTGATAGTATCACGGATTTTGATTTACTTTCGGCGATCGCCTTCCACAAGGAAAAAAAATCAAAAGCAACTCTGATATTGACAAGAGTACCAAACCCCATAGAGTTTGGGGTGGTGATCACAGACTCGGAGCAGAAAATTAGCCGTTTTTTGGAAAAACCTTCGACAAGTGAAATATTTTCAGATACGGTGAATACGGGAACTTATATACTTGAACCAGAAGTACTAAAATATTTGCCAGAAAATGAAGAGTCAGATTTCTCTAAAGATTTATTCCCTTTCTTGTTAGAAAAAGGTGAACCAATGTATGGTTACATCGCTGAGGGGTATTGGTGTGATGTGGGTCATCTCGAAGCTTATCGGGAATCACAATATGATGGCCTTCATGGAAAAGTGAAAATAAATTTACCCTATGAAGAAAAAGAACCAGGAATGTGGGTGGGGGAAAATACTTATATAGACCCAAGTGCAAAAATAGAAACACCAGTACTTATAGGGAATAACTGTAGAATAGGCCCGAGAGTTCATATTAGCCCAGGAACGGCGATCGGGGATAATGTAACAATAGGTGCAGATGCAGAACTGAATCGAGCCATAATTTGGAATGGGGTGATTATTGGGGATGAGGTACACTTGGAAGCGTGTGTGGTAGCAAGGGGAACAAGGATCGATCGCCGCGCTCACGTATTAGAAGGAGCAGTGGTGGGTCAACTTTCAACTGTGGGAGAAGAAGCGCAAATAAGCCCCTCAGTAAGGGTATGGCCAAGCAAAAGAATAGAGCCAGGAGCAATATTGAATATAAACTTGATTTGGGGAACCACAGCGCAGCGTAACTTATTTGGGGACAGAGGGGTGTCAGGATTGGCAAACATTGATATAACCCCAGAATTTGCAGTGAAACTGGGAGCAGCCTACGGATCAACTCTAAAAATAGGTGCGCAAGTGGCAGTTTCACGAGATCAGCGCAGTGTGTCTCGCATGGTGAGTCGCTCCCTCATCGCAGGTTTGATGTCTGTAGGGATAAATGTTCAAAACCTGGAATCAACAGCAATTCCGATCGCTCGGACAATGATACCACGTTTGGGTGTGGCAGGAGGAATCCATGTGCGTCTCCATCCTAATCGTCCAGATAATATTCTGATAGAAATTTTTGACCACAAGGGGATTAATCTCTCTAAAGCTAAAGAAAAGAAAATTGAAGGAGCCTATTTTAAAGAAGATCTCCGAAGAGTACCCATTGTGGATATAGGTAACATGACATATCCCTCTGGAGTGATAGATATTTATAGCCGCAGTTTTGAAACTCAGATAAATATAGAAGCACTGCGAAATAGCGCCTCAAAAGTGGTGATCGACTATGTGTATGCAGTCTCAGGAGCAGTTTTACCAGAACTGTTGGCCAAGTATGGTTGTGATGCAGTAGTTTTAAATGCAAGCTTACGTCAGCGCTCACCCTCTAACCAGGAGCGGGAAAGTTTATTAATTCAACTCGGTCACGTGGTAGAAGCTCTAAAAGCAAATCTGGGAGTTCAGGTTTCCGCCAATGGAGAACAGTTGATCCTCGTCGATGAGGGAGGGATACCTATTCGTGGTGAACAGTTGACAGCTTTGATGGTAAGCTCGATCTTGACAGCTAATCCGAGAGGAACGGTGGTAGTACCAATTAATGCCTCAAGTGCAGTGGAACAAATAGCCCGTCGCCATGATGGCAAAGTAATTAGAACAAAAGCAAATCCTACAGCTTTAATGGAAGTAGCCCATAATGACCCAAATGTGCTATTGGCAGGGAGCGGAGAAACAGGGTTTATATTTCCGAAGCTACACCCAGGCTATGATGCCATGTTCTGTGTGGCAAAATTGATCGAAATGCTGACAGTACAAGAGCGATCGCTTGCCCAAATGCGAACAGAAATACCTCGTATAGCACATAAAAGTTATACTTTGCGTTGTCCCTGGGCAATTAAAGGTGCTTTGATGCGTAATTTGGTGGAAACTCACCCCACAGAAAATCTAGAACTTATTGATGGGGTTAAAATAATTGAACCCCATACTGATAATTGGGTGTTGATTTTACCAGATGCAGGTGAACCTTTGGTACATATTTTTGCTAACAGTGAAGATCGCGATTGGGTAGATAAAGCAATTTTAAAATATCGCAGCAATGTTCAGGAATTTGTTGATCAAGAACAAGGTCTGGAAACAGCTACAATTTAAGTCAATAAAATAAAAAAAATACAAAAGAGGGTAAGATGAATAACTGCATTTTAATGGGAAAAATTGTTCGGAGTCCAGAACTGCGTTACACTCAAGAAAATCAAACCCCCATTGCTCAAATGTCTATCGAGTTTGAAGGGACTTCACCATCAGACCCAGTAGCAACCTTAAAAGTTGTAGCCTGGGGAAATATGGCATTAGAAACAAAAGAGAAATATAAAGAAGGCGATCAGGTGATTATTGAAGGTCGTCTCTCTATGAATAGGTTTGATCGACCAGAAGGATTCAAAGAAACACGAGCTGAACTGGTAGCATCCCATATTTATTCCATCGGCGCTGATGTTTCTTCTCCTGTTTCTTCTTCTACTTCTACCCCCCGTTCTGATAATGTTGTTCCTCTGAAAAAACCAGTGCAAACAACAAATATACAACAGAATGATTATTCAACAGAATTAACAACAGAAAATACAATTGCAGTAGAAGAGTACAATGAATTTGAAACTAGCACTCTACCTCAACAAAATTCCAGGGAAAGTGACGATAAAGGCTTAGATGATATCCCGTTTTAAGGTTAGGGTTTAAGTCATTGCTCATTAGTCATTAGTCACTTGCACTGAGCAATGATTACTGGGAAATTAAAGATTGAGAATGAGCTAAAAATCCAGCATTTTGTAAAGCTTGAATTGCTGTTGGTTCATTTTCTACCCAAAAATCTTGTCCAAAGCGAACAAGTTGACGTTGTGTTTCTTGACCAATAACTGCTATAACAGGAACTTTTGCCATATTTTTATCTCCTGAATATTCCTGAATAATACTTTTAAGTTGATGTTGTCGTATAGGATTGAGAGCTTCTTGGGGGGTTAATTGCAGCATAATCATTTTTACCATCTCCACAGGTTCTGCATTGTCAATAATTAGCTGAATTTTATCATCACGCTGATCTACTTTACCCCAAACAATTAAGGGTTCATCTTGGTTAAGAAATTGCTTAATTTTGGCGTAAGTATCAGGAAAAACTACCCCTTCTGCAACCCCAGAAGTATCTTCCATTTGGATAAATGCCATCTGGGTATTTTTTTTAGTCATGTATGTTTTAATTGAGTTTAAAAGCACAATAACACTAACTAATTTTTTCGCTTTTTGTTCTCCTAACTGACTTAAATTAATAGGAGACAAAATTTGAGATCCTTGCTTTATTGACTGAAGAGGATGATCTGAAACATAAAAACCTAAGTGTTCTTTTTCTAACTTGAGCTTTTCTTTGATAGAAAAATCTGGCACTGGTTTAGCCCTGGGTTCCGCTTCAAAATCATCTTTTTTTTCCGAAGAATTACCCTCATTCATCAAGTCAAAAAGATTGAGTTGACCCCTTTCTTTTTCTTTTGCGCGATTTTGCGCCCAGGTAATTACTAATTCTAAATCGTGAATTAATTGATTACGATTTGGTTGAATTGAATCAAAAGCACCACAATAAATAAGTGCTTGTAAAGCGCGACGGTTAACTACTCTTAAATCAACTCGCGAACAAAAATCACCCAAAGATGTAAATTTTCCCCCCGCTTCTTCTCTTGCTTGAAGAATTTTTTCAATGGCTATTTGTCCTAAATTGCTAACTGCTGATAAACCAAAGAGAATCTTATTTCCTTCAGGAGTAAAATCTTTTTGAGAGCGATTAATATTAGGTGGTTCTACCTCTATTTTCATTTTTTGGCAGTTTTCCCGATACTTTTCCACTTTCTCTTGACTATCACTACTTGCAGTCAGTAAAGCAGTCATATATTCTACTGGGTAATTAGCTTTTAAATAAGCAGTTTGATAGGTGATATAAGCATAAGCTGTAGAGTGTGATTTGTTGAAACAATTTGAAGCTATATAGCCATTGGCTAATAGAAAATTATGGTCTTTTTCTACGCCAATATCATAAACTTTTTGTTTTCCTAATGCTTTACGACTGATGATTTTAACCATTTTTTAACTAAAAATTATTGATAATATTTTATTCTAACATAATTAGCAGTTTGAACAGGAGCAGCGGGTATCCTATTTGTGCAGACTTCCAGTCTCCGCTACTAAAAATAAAAAGCGATCGCCCTAACATATTTTTTTACCTGGGCTACTAAACATAAAAATAGTTGAGAATTTAACAATGAAAACCAGAGGATTGCATCATTTTGCTATTATTTGCTCTGACTATGAAAAGTCATTTCAGTGAGCAGTGATCAGTATCTTGATCTTGACCTCTGCCTGAAGTCAGAGGCAATTGTGGAATTTATTTTAATTTTTTCCTCTAATGGTGAGGCGATGATTCTTATTTTTTTCGGTCAAAACTAGCAACTATAAACTAATGACAAATTTAAAATCTTCTGGACGATCTACATCATTAAGTATAGGGAGATAATTAACTTTTAAATTGAGGTTTTCAGCAAGAGTTTTTGTTTGAGCTAAAACTTGTGAAGTTCCCCAATTAATACCTATAAATAATTCAGGAATTAAAGTAGTTAAACCGATTAAATAATAACCACCATCAGCCGCAGGACCCAAAACTAAATCATGGTGATTAAGTGCTGTGAAAGCTTCAATTAAAATAGCTGAATTTAACTCTGGACAATCAATGCCAATTATCACAACTTTACTCATTTTAGCAGCAAAAGCTCTAGCAAAAGCTGTTTGCATTTTTATGCCTAAATCACCTTGATTTTGCGGTTGATAAATAATATTATCACCTAACCATTGTTGCATTAATTGAAGATTTCCACCAGCAAAATGAACTTCAATTAATTGTGGGAGTTGTTGCACTTTTAATAAAGTTTGCTCTGTCATTTTACGTTGCAGGTTAGCTGCACCTTCTGCACCTAATGCTGGGATCATCCTAGTTTTAGTTTTACCTGCTTCTGGATAGCGAGTAAAAATAATTAATATTTCTTTTGTCATTAGTTTTTCTGAAATTTACTTAATAAAATTGGTCCTAACAGATAATAATGACCCAAACATTCTAAACCCACATTTAAGCCTAATTCTTCTCGTTGTTGTTTACTATAAAATTTTAGTCCACCAGGAGAAATAGGCATAAAACCCCGTTCTTTTCTGACAGTATAGTCAGCAAGATAATAACTTCCTCCTTGTTTTAATACTCGACAAATTTCTGAGAAAACTTGTTGGGGGTTGGGATAATGGAGAAAGCTGATACTATTAAAAACTGCATCAAATTGACCAGTAGCAAAGGGTAAAGATTCTGCATTACCTGCCAGATAAATTAATCTTTTTTTATGTTGGTTATTTTTTCGTGCTTGACGAAGCATTTCTTGAGAAAAATCTAATCCAGTTCCCGTAAGATTGGGAAATTTAGTAGCTAAACGATTTAAAAGTTTACCAGTTCCACAACCTAAGTCTAGTACGTTAGGGTTTAAGGGAAGTTCTACATATTCTAATATTCTTTTGTGGATAGCTTGGTAAAAAATGGTGGTAAAGATTAAATCATAATTAGGTGCCCAGCGGTCAAAAAATGTTTGTTTTTTGGTAGTAATTTCTTTATTCATGGCAGTTGTTAATAATCTTCTCTTCTAATTTTAACTCACTTTTCACTCTTTATCTATGGTACGAGGTCACAAATCAAGTGTTTTTAGTTATAATAAGATCAAACCTAAATTAGTTTACCAATGACAGGAATATATTAAACAAGGGAAAAATTTTTTAGAAACAAGGAAAGTTAAATCAGGCGATCGCCTTTTATCAGCAAACACTTAAACTCACTCATAACCCCTGGACACAGGAATAATGCTACTTATAGTTACAAGCAATTCATTTAAAAAAACACAACAAAATTATCAACAAGCACTTTGAACTCGTTATTTAGTTAATCATTAGAAAAAAAAACCAATAAAATACAGCAAAAATTCATCAAGTTCTGAAGAGTCGCGTTTAAGTATTGACAAATAATTGAGAATATGGGTTTAAGATTAATTTCCTTTTCCTATCTGCATCATCCAAAATATTTTAAATTTGTGATAAAACGTTTAGTTAGTGCTTATTGAGATAAAATAGCTAAACGTGAAAAACCAGAACCTTTTAAAATAAAAAAACAAATATATTAACTTGAGTCAGTTGGAAAAAATAAATACTGGTCACCAATGGTAACCAGTATTTAATGTTAGAACAGTTGAATGTCTGTTGCAACTTGGAAATTGTCAGGTAAGTTAATGAATTTAGCTATTGCTACAGAATCATTATCTTCTCCAATACCTGAACTATGGAAATAAATTTTTCCTTGATTGGAGTTATAGGTAAAATAGTCTTTGCTCACCGCATCTTCTGACAGATTAAACCCTAGAGAACTAATAATAATTTTATCCTCTCCTGGTATAAAATCTTGGATCTTGTCTAATGCTTCTGAAGGCAAATTAAAGAAAAACTTGTCATTTCCTAAGCCACCAATGAGCAGATCGTTATCAGAACCGCCTACCAAAAGATCCGCACCATTTTTTCCGTTTAAGACATCATTTCCACCTCGACCACTGAGAACGTTATCCCCTGCATTACCTATTAGTTGATTTTTGAGAGAGTTACCAACCGCGTCTAGGTTATTTGCGCCTTGGAGTATGATATTTTCAACATTAACAGGCAGAGTATAATTAACAGAAGACTTGATTTTATCTGTTCCTTCTCCTTCTACTTCCACAATTTGATCGGCAGGAGAGTTTACAAAATAAAGATCGTTACCTGCACCTCCACTCATTAAGTCGCCACTTGCACCACCATTGAGAATGTCTTCTCCACCTTTCCCAAATAGGCGATCGCTTCCACCTTCTCCCATCAGTTGGTTTTTGGCGTTATTTCCTGTGATGGTATTGCCTTTAGCATTCCCAGTCCCGTTTATTGCAGAGTTACCTAACAGAAGCAGGTTTTCTACCTGGGCTGCTAAAGTAGTGGTTTTTGTAGCTTTAATTGTATCTGTTATAGTACCGATCCCATATTCTTGGTTAGCAAGGTTACCACCACTGGCATTTTTCAGTTCAACGCGGAAGGTTTCGTCTGGTTCATCTGCATTGTTATTGATTATAGGGACTTGGATCGTTTTACTGGTTTGTCCTGCAGCAAAAGTGAGTGTACCGCTCGCGACTGTAAAATCGCTACCTGCTTTAGCAGTTTCTGCCACAGTTTTGTATTCAACTGTTACTGGATTATTGCTTGCTTGGGAAAGAGAAACTGTGAAGTTCAGTTTGTTGTTGTCTGCAATTCCCTCAACAATTGGAGCTGGATTGGAGATACTAATAACTGGGGGATTTAGCTGGTAGGTGGCAAAATTTACATCTGTGAAACTTTCTCCAGCCCCTATTTTCACAGAGTGGCTTTGTGGATTATCGCCGCTGATTAGCTTAAAGTTATCAACCAACAGCCCTGATTTCACACTGTTATCATTTACATCCACAACACCTAGCGCTACTGTGTATTCACCTGGCTTCGTGAAAGTATGTTGGTAAGTACTGTATCCTGTTTGTTCGCGGAAAAGGGAGCTGACATCGTTAATATCCGCGAGGGTATTGAGTTCGCCGAGCATTACAAAGGCGAAGTCTTTATAATCTTGGCTAGACTCATCGGTTAGGAAATTCCAATCAAAGCTCAAGGTATCTCCAGCAGCTACGGTGATGGTTCGTTTCAGGGCTGAACCTTCCACCACATCGCCATTACCTATGGCATCCAAACTCCCAGCTTCTAACTCCAAAAAGGTTTCTAGTTCTGTATCGCTAGCTGATTGACCTATATTTTGGAGCAAAGCTTGATACTTGCCTTCGGTGGGTTCATAGCCAGAACTACTGGTTTTAGCAGCAACACTACCTGCTGTTTGCCAGTTGTTTAAGTTTCCTTTTTCAAACCCTTTGTTGCCAATAACCACTTCCCTTGGGTAACTCTGCTTAAGGGTTAATGGTACTACTTGAGCAACGGTGTAAGTTCCTGGATCAAGGTTATCGAAGGAGTAAGCACCACTAGCATTAGTTGTTGCTTCTCTTTCTCCTGTATCTAACTTACCGTTTTGGTTGGCATCCAGATATACCTTCCTGTTTGAATAACCTTGTTCCCCTGTATCCCATTTACCATTGGCGTTTAAATCTTTCCAGACTGTCCCGCTAATATCGCTGGGGGGCAAATCGTAGTTACCAAAGTTAATATCTATCACATCTTCCCCATTCCCAACAAACACCTTGTGGGAAATTGGGACAGTTTCATCGCTCGGAGAAATGCTAATAGCTAATTCATCTTTGAGATAGGTTTCGTTGTAGGCTATTTCTAGACCTTTTGTTCCGTTGTTATTTTCCACCCCAACGGTTGCACTATCTACAGTCCCCACCAGTTCTTTATATTGGAAAAGGATTTCACCGTCTGGTTTGAGGATGACTTCAAAAGTCATAGAACCGCCATCGTAATTGGGAACATCATCATACTGAACGATGAACTGGTTCTCCGCCTCATCGTAGTAATAATAAATTTTACCCTGATAGTCAGGGTCCGCATAGAGGTCGTCCCAGAAGGGGGCTATTAATTGATTAGGATTTGATGCAGTGGGAATGGGTTGGTTGTTGTATTGCCAGCCTCCTTCATAATCAAAGGTCAAAAAGCCGTTAGAGGAGATATAGACGCTGCTCCTGTCCGTTCCGTAGAAGGGGAAGTCAAAAGGTAGTTCTATCCAGGTATAATCATCCTCCCACAGATAAACTTGCTCTCCTACATCAGAAATTTCTTTCCAATTAAATTCTGGCCCGTTGGGAGAGTCGCTGTCAGACCACACATATCCTGGCTTTATAAATGGATAAGTTTGCTGCCAACCAGGGTCTTGAACTTCCGCTACAGTATAACTTCCTGGAGCGAGGTTGTTAAAGGTGTATTGACCGTTCGCATTGGTAAGTGTGGACTTTTCTCCCGAGTCTTTTTGTCCATCTCCATCTTGATCTAAGAAGATAGTCCAACCTGAGAGAAAAGATTCGTTATTGTCTTTTTTTCCATCAGCATCCAAGTCATTCCATTTTTTCCCAGAGATAGAACCAGGCTGAGGTCCTGTAAGGGCGGCGTTCAGGTTTAGTCGTCCGTTAGATACCACCAGTCCTTGCATACTCTCAATTGGATCAACAGTGGTCAACAAATATTGCTTAACCTGGTCTGCTGTTAAGTTGGGGTTATGGGCCCAAATTAAGGCTGCTGCTCCTGCTACGTGGGGAGTAGCCATTGAAGTTCCGCTCCAAGCTTCGTATCCCCAAGGAACTGTACTATAAATCTCATCGCCAGGTGCTGCTAAATCTACAGTTTCTGGCCCGTAATTGGAAAAGTAGGCTAGCTCGTCATCATGGTCTGTGGCGGCTACGGAGATAATATTATCCAGGTCGTAGCTGGATGGGTAATGGGGATAAATATCGTTATCATTGCCATAGTCATTCCCTGCTGCTGCTACAAATAGCTGTCCTGCTTCTCCTGCTGCGGCGATCGCATCGTACAAAGACTGTTCGTAGCCACCACCGCCCCAACTATTATTGGTGATGTCAGCCCCCATCAGAATGCCGTACTCTATGGCTTGTATAGCATCAAAAGTATAACCAGAACCCCAGTCATCCAGGAATTTGAGGGCCATGATTTTCACATCCCAGTTTACCCCTGCGATCCCAACACCGTTATTTCCTACTGCTCCGATAGTTCCTGATACGTGAGTCCCATGACCGTACTCGTCATTGGGATTACTATCGTCATACGCAAAATCATAACCGTGGACATCATCGACATAGCCATTGTTATCGTCATCTATATCATTGTCGGGAATTTCTCCTGGGTTTGTCCAGATATTATCTGCTAAATCTTCGTGGGTAACGTCTACCCCCGTATCTATAATCCCAACAACTACTTCTTCGCTACCCGTTTCTTTGTCCCATGCTTCTGGTGCATCAATATCTGCATCCACTTTCCCGTCCGTTTGTCCTGTATTGTTCATGCCCCAGAGCTCCGAAAAGTCTGGGTCATTAGGAGTTCCATTGATACTGATCACATAGTTGGGTTCTGCGTATTCTACCCAGTCTTTATCTTTGAGAGCGGCGATCGCCTTTTCTACATTTTGGTCTGTTTTCCATAGATATAAATCCAGGGTTTGGGTAGATTCCACTTCTACTGCTTGGATTTCATCTTGGAGGGCCACAATTTCTTCTTTTGGCGTATCCTCGCTCAGTTTTACTATCAACTGATTTGACGCGTATTCAGCTTCTGGCATAATTAACGCTCCTTTTTTTGCTGTTTGTTGTTTGGGGAAACCCCATCAACCTGCTTCCATCATTATATTCTCACTCCTGATATTTTGTGAGTTGTTCTTGTTTTTTTTTACAAAAATTTACATGTTTACAATATAAAAGTCAAATCTTACATAAATAAAAGTCAAATTTTCCACTTTTTTAAATAGTATCAACTAAATTTATTCTATTTTTCCAAATTTACTAATTAACAACTAAATAATTATTAATTATTGATGGGTTTTTGTGAAATAAAATCTATATTTGCACAATTGAATTGTGCAAATAAGTACCCAGGGGACCCTGGTGTTTTCCCAGCAAGAAGGATGCTGGCTGTTTCTGTTTTTAATGCTCATTAAATTAAGACTGAAAATTGCGTAAACGGAGGGCATTTGTTACCACAGAAACTGAACTAAATGCCATGGCTGCTCCTGCTATCATTGGGTTGAGTAACCAACCAAAAAAGGGATATAAAATACCCGCCGCAATGGGAATGCCACACACATTATAAATATAAGCAAAAAAGAGATTTTGTCGAATATTTCTCATGGTAGCTTTGCTTAATTTAATTGCAGTTACAATGCTATTTAAATCTCCAGAAATTAAGGTGATATCACTAGCTGCAATTGCTACATCTGTACCTGTGCCAATGGCAATACCTACATCTGCTTGTGCTAAGGCTGGAGCATCATTGATTCCATCCCCTACCATGGCTACTATTTTTCCCTCTTCCTGAATTGCTTTCACTTGTGCTGCTTTTTGGTGGGGACGTACTTCAGAAAAGATTCTTTTGATACCAACTTCACGGGCGATCGCCTTTGCTGTCTCACGATTATCTCCCGTCAACATTATCACCTCTAAACCCATTTTTTTGAGTTTATTTATTGCTTCCACAGAAGAAGGTTTTATTGCATCCGCTATCCCCAATAACCCCTCAATTTTCCCATCAACAGCTATCCATGCAGTAGTTTTTGCTTCTATTGCCAAAGTTTGACCATAATTAATTAATGGCTGAGTGTCAATTTTCAGATCATCTAACCAAGATTTTGTGCCAATTTGTACAAATTTACCATTAACAATACCTTGTACTCCCATTCCTGGAACTGCTGCAAAATTTTTAACATCAGAAATTGCTTTTTTAACTCCTTGAGACTCAGCATATTTTACCACTGCTTCTGCTAAAGGATGCTCTGAATTTTGTTCTACTGCTGCTACTAAAGCCAGCAATTTTATTTCATTTCCCTCAGCCACACCATTTACTGTTATATAATTAGTTACACTTGCTTTTCCTTGAGTAATTGTTCCCGTTTTATCCAACACAATGGTTTGAATTTTATGGGCTAGTTCCAAACTTTCAGCACCTTTAATTAAGATACCATTTTCTGCACCTTTTCCTGTTCCTACCATAATAGAAGTAGGAGTTGCTAAACCCAAAGCACAAGGACAAGCAATAATTAAAACACTCACAGAAGTCATCATTGCTAAAGTAAGATTACCCAGAAAAAACCAAATCAAAAAAGTAACAATAGCAATAACAATTACTCCAGGAACAAACCAAGTTGTTATTTTATCTGCTAACTTTTGAATTGGCGCTTTACTTCCTTGAGCATCTTGAACTAATTTAACAATTTGGGCTAAAACCGTATCTTTTCCTACCCGTGATGCTCTAAATTTAAAACTACCATTTTTATTAATTGTTGCTCCAATTACCTCATCATTGATTTCTTTTTTTACAGGTATAGCTTCTCCTGTTACCATAGATTCATCAACAGTAGAATTTCCCTCAATAACTTCTCCATCTACTGGTATTTTTTCCCCTGGACGCACTAAAATTATATCCCCTACCATTACTTCTTGAATCGGTAGATCAAGGGTTTTTTCATTTCTAATGACTCTGGCTGTTTTTGCTTGCAGTCCTATTAATTTACGGATAGCTTCAGATGTGGCTTTTCTTGCACGACTTTCTAACAGTCTTCCCAGGAGAATTAGGGTAATAATTACCGCTGCTGGTTCATAATAAACATCTGGGATTAAACCTTGATTTAAGAAAAAATTCGGGAAAACTGTAGCAAAAATTGAATATAAATAAGCGGCACCAGTACCCAGAGCTACTAAAGTATTCATGTCTGAATTTTTATGTTGAAAAGCTTTCCAAGCTCCCACAAAAAACCCTTGACCACACCAAACCATAACAGGGGTAGTTAATAATAATTGTAGCCAAGCATTATGTAGCCACATAGGAAAAAATGGGAGATGAACACCCAACATTGCTGGGAGAGAACCCACCACTAAAATTATACTAATAATTGCGCCAAAAATTACTTTCTGGGTTAATTCTTTTTGTTCATTTAATTGTGCTTTTTTATCCTCATTTTCTGCTCCTATTTCTGGGAGAGGAAAAGCAGTATAACCTGCATCAGTTACTGCCTGTTGGATGATTTCCAAATGAGTTTGCAATGAATTATATTTAACAGTAGCTTGGGACATAGCAAAGTTAACATTACACTCAATTACGCCCCTTACTTGTTGGATTGCTTTTTCTATTTTATTCGCACAAGCTGCACAACCCATACCTTTTAATTCGAGATTTGTTGTTTCCATAGTTTTTACCAATTAGTTTGTTGAACAGGTGAGGCAAGGGGCTGAAGCCCCTTGTCCAGGTCAGGCAAGGGGCTTCAGCCCCTCATTTTCTCTACGGGTAATAACTCTAAATGATAAGGTCCTGATTCAATTACTTGACCTCCCATAGATTCATTATTTTTATTAGTTATCGCTCTTACCTGCTCATTTATTCCTCCCATCAATAAAAATCACAAACCCCAGAGAAATAACTTGTACTAACTTCATTTTTTCGTCCTTCTTATTCAGTCACTTTAACCCAAAATGCAGTTGTGATTACTTCGCCATTGCGATTAAATTCACCCCAAAGTTTATACTCTCCAGGTTGAGGAAAATTGGTATGAAATTGCACTTTTCCTGACGGTGTATTTTTCATTGCATGGGCATGAATATAATTTGCTTCTGTCAATTCTTCAGTCTCTTGGACAATTACTAAATGCCCCATTTCTCCTAAATAAGGTTGTAAATCACTAACAGCTTCCCCAGTAGCAATATCTTTTAAATTGTACTCTACCATCACATCTTCACCTGCTTTAATTTCAGGCTGAGAAAAACTTAGATTAACTTCAGTATTGCTGTATGTTTTAATATAATTAAAATCCTCTGTTACTGCTGCTGGAGCTGTTCCAGGAATAGAGAATTTCATCACAGAAACTGTTTGAGATTTATCTTTTGGTTTATAATCAGCAAATAAGGTATAGCCTCCTGCTTGAGGAAAACTGGCAGTAATTTCAAAGCGTCCGTTACCTTTATATTCTGGATGAATGTGTTGATAATTTTCAAGATTATCACTTACTGCAATTAGGTGTAACAGTTTTTCGTGATTAATATCAAAATCATTAATTACTTGTCCAGAAGCATCTGTTATTTCAATTACTAAAGGTAAAGGTTGATTAATTTGGGGAGGTGTTTCTATTACAAGTTTTGCTTGAGTGGCTGATTTGTTATGCTCTTCATGGGAGTTACCGTGATTTTCACCGTGATTCATTGGCGGTGGACAATTACCCATTGACTCACATGAATTATTGTCAGATTCACCGTTATTTTCACCATGATTCATTTGACTTAAACAATTATTTATGGACTCACATGAGCCTTTTTCTGCTAGACTATTTCCCAGTCCTACTAATAACATCATGCCAAAACTAGCAACAAAAATTAGATTAAATTTTAACGATTTCATGGTTTATTTTTCTCCGCGAATTAGCTTTTTTTAGTAGAGAATTGACCTTTTGGCGATCGCCACTGAGATCTTCTCCCTCCATCATAAACTCTCCAGTTAGATGGAGAGTCTAGAGTCTGTAACAAAACTTTACAATGTGAGCCGTAGGGGTTTGGTCACCAAACCTGCAAGAAAATGAGTAACAATTGCTGATGAAATGTGATAAGATAAATAACAGAAAAAAGCAAAATGGCAATCCCAACTATGGCAGAATATCAACCTCAAATATCTAACAATTCTCTTCCCCCTCAAAGTATTGATTTAGAAGAGGCTATTCTTGGGGGCATTTTGCTCGATCCAAATGCCATTGGTAGAATAATTGATATTATTAAACCAGAAGCATTTTATTTAAAAGCCCATCAACAAATATACGAAGCAGCATTTAAGCTTCATTCTCAAGGAAAACCCACAGATTTAATTACAATTACAGCCTGGCTTTCAGATCAAGGTTTATTAGAAAAAATCGGCGGTCCTACTAAATTAGCACAGTTAGTAGATCGCACAATCTCAGCAGTAAATATTGACAATCACGCTAAAACCGTGATGGATAAATATATGCGTCGTCAATTAATTTCTGCTGGGGGTGAGATTTCTCAGTTAGGTTTTGATACCACCAAAGAATTAGAAAATATCTTAGATGAGTCAGAGCAAAAAATATTCCAATTAACACAGAAACGTCCTCAACAAGGGTTAGTTTCCATCTCAGAAAGTTTAGTTAAAACTTATAACGAAATTGAAAGCCTTCACGATAATATTGCTCTCCCTGGGATCACTTCTGATTTTTATGATTTAGATGCAATGACAAGCGGATTTCAACGCTCCGATTTGATTATTGTTGCTGCAAGACCATCAATGGGGAAAACGAGTTTTGCTCTGAATATTGCCCATAATATCGCAACTAAACATAAGTTACCTATAGCTATTTTTAGTTTGGAAATGTCCAAGGAACAATTAGCCCTGAGACTGCTTGCGAGTGAGTCAGGAATACCTAGTAATCGTTTACGCTCTGGGCGCTTAAGTCAAACAGATTTTGACCCTTTAAATCATGCTGTGGGTGTTCTTTCTGAACTGCCTATTTATATTGATGATACCGCCAATTTAACCGTGATTCAAATGCGCTCAGAAGTTCGTCGTCTCCAAGCAGAAAAAGGTACACAATTAGGCTTAGTTTTGCTTGATTATTTACAATTAATGGAGGGTGGTGGAGAAAATAGAGTACAAGAATTATCAAGAATTACTCGCTCTTTAAAAGGTTTAGCCAGGGAAGCTAATGTACCAGTTATTGCCCTTTCTCAACTTAGTCGCGCAGTTGAACAAAGAACTAATAAACGCCCCATGCTTTCTGATTTACGAGAAAGTGGTTGTCTATCTGGGGATAGTTTAATTGAGTTAGCAGATACAAATACTAGGGTTGCTATTCGTGAATTAGTAGGCAAAAATAATTTTACAGTTTTTGCTTTAAATGAAGCAACTATGAAAATAGAAAAAGCAAAAGTTACTAATGCTTTTTTTACGGGAATAAAACCTGTGTTTTGTTTAAAAACTCGCCTAGGACGAACTATTAAAGCCACTGCTAATCATCAATTTTTAACTATTCAAGGCTGGAAAAGATTAGATGAATTATCTCTTAAAGAATTTATCGCTTTACCTCGTTATTTACCTAGTTCACAAATATCAACGATGGGAGAAAAAGAATTGGCTTTACTAGGTCATTTAATAGGTGATGGTTGTACCCTTCCTAGTCATAGTATTCAATATACAACCAGAGAAGAAGATTTAGCGGAAATAGTTGTTTCTTTAGCTACTGAAATATTTTGCGATCAAATAAAACCTCGTATTAAAAAAGAACATCAATGGTATCAAGTTTATTTAAGTTCTGGTTATCACTTAACACATAACGTTAAAAACCCTGTAACTAAATGGTTAAGTAATTTAGGTGTTTTTGGTTTAAGGTCATACGAAAAATTTGTTCCTAATCTAGTTTTTGAACAACCTAAAAACAGCATTGCAGTGTTTTTACGTCATCTTTGGAGTACAGACGGTTCTATTAAATTACTTAAAACCAGATTAAAATTAAACCGTCCTGTTGCTTATTATTCGAGTAGTAGTTTAAGATTGGCAACTGATGTTCAGTCTTTACTTATAAGGCTAGAAATAAATGCTCGATTATCTCAACATCCTCAAAAAAATAAAGGACGAGACCAATATCATGTAACAATAACTGGAAAACCAGACATTATTAAATTCCTAGAAGTAATTGGTTCAGTAGGAAAATACAAACAAAAAACTTGTCAAGAAATTTATAGTTTTATTCAAGGTTATAAATCCAATCCTAATAAAGATTTAATTCCTAAAGATATTTGGAGATTATTAGCTGTTCCTGCTATGAAAAAATGCAATTTAACCACCCGTCAAATGCAAGAACAAATGAATAATAAGTATTCTGGAACATCTTATTATAAAAGCAATTTAAGTAGGGAAAGGGCTGCCAAGTTGGGAGAAGTTGTGCAATGCGATCGCCTTAAATCTCTAGCTAATAGTGATGTTTATTGGGATGAAATCAAATCAATAGAACTGTTAGGAGAAACTGAAGTTTATGATCTAACAGTGGATAATTTTCATAACTTTATTGCCAATAATATTATTGTGCACAACTCCATCGAACAAGACGCCGATTTAGTTATGATGTTATACCGCGATGAATATTATAACCCTGATACCGTAGATCGAGGCATTTCAGAAATTAATATTGCTAAACACAGAAACGGACCCACAGGAATAGTGAAGCTGTTATTTAATCCTGAATTAACCAAGTTTCTTAATTTACAAAAAAGCAGTTATTAATTATTAATAATTATTCTTACTAGGGTGCGTTATAGCAAATGCTTGTGGAAAAAAACTAATAAGACAAGGGGCGGTATCGCCCCTTGTCCCTAATATATTAATTGTGCAGCGAGTACTTATCTACTTACTTAATAGCATCCTGTACCGCATCTTGAGCAGCATCTTGAGCAGCATCTTGCACAGCATCTTGTACAGCATCTTTAACTACACCTTCTACAGCATCCTGAGCTGAGGGAACTCCAGGAACTGCAGGTGTACCTGTGACTGCTGGAGTTGTGGTGCTTGCTGCTGGGTCTGTGGTAGTAGTTGCCGCAGGATCTGTGGTGGTGGTAGCTGCTGGATCTGTGGTGGTAGCTGCTGGATCTGTGGTGGTAGCTGCTGGATCTGTGGTGGTAGCTGCTGGATCTGTGGTGGTAGCTGCTGGGTCTGTGGTGGTTGCTGCTGGGTCTGTGGTGGTTGCTGCTGGGTCAACAGTTTCTTGCACTTCTTCCATAGCATCTGTAGGTGTCTGGGCTAATTTTGATGAACATCCCTCAGCCATAACTGGAGTAGCGAACGCAATACCAGCGCTCACAACTCCCAATAAACTCAAGCTTTTAACCCAGTTTCTACTTGTTTGAAATTGCATTATAGTATTTCCTCACAATGTGTTTCTAATAATGGTTTTTTAACCCATTTTTTTCTATGAATATAATATACACTAAATTTTTGATTCTGTGGTAAATTTTTTTTCAAAATTCCCTAAAACACTATTGCTATTAACTCTTAAATTGTCTAACCCTACAGGTAGTGTTTTTTCTTTCAAAACTTTGTCCCGTAAAAAATATAACTATTTTGCCAACTCAGACCCAGTTACAACCAGTACAGTATTTTCGGTTTCGTGCAATTTGTTTGCACAGTTAAAGTCTGGTTTTCACTGATAAAAAAGGGTTGCAGTCAAAAAATGAGCATCAGCTTTGCATTTATTTTACAACTTTAATCATTAAATCAGTACAATAATCACAACAGCACATATTTATCTAAATAAAATAATAAAAAGGCAAACACTGAGAGAAAAATCTCAATGTTTGCCCTTTTAGTGGGAGGTAAAAATTAACTAATTTTCAACAATTCCACATCAAAAATGAGGGTAGCATTAGGGGGAATAACACCACCAGCACCACGAGAACCATAACCCAATTCTGGGGGGATAATTAACTCGCGACGACCGCCAACTTTCATGGTTGCAACACCCTCATCCCAACCTTTAATTACCTGTCCCACACCGATTTTAAAAGAGAAAGGACTATTGCGATCGCGGGAACTATCAAATTTAGTCCCATCTTCAAGAGTTCCTGTATAGTGTACTGTCACTGTTTGACCTTTGCTGGGGCTCGCACCATCTCCCTCTTTAATGTCAATATATTTCAGACCTGACCCAGTTGTAATTGTGTTTTGTTCTTCCATGTTTTTAGTATCGGTTGCTACTTGAGCAATGGTTTGTGAAGTTTGAGTATTTTCTAATTGGGGTTGGGGGTTAATTTCAGAAGCGATCGCTTTTGAAGTTCCTTCACCGCTATTAAAGAGTAAAGATACCACCAACAAAACCCCACAAGCAGCAATTACACCAAAACTGATAAAAATTTCTCGCATTAAAAAAATCCTCTTATTTTTGCTAATTCAACGCCAGAGCTTATTTTCCAAATCGCGCACTTGACGCTCTAACCTATCTATACGTCCACGCAACTCATCAACTTCAGCTTGACGGGGAACACCCAAATCCTGCAACATATTGCGCATTTGGCGTTCCATTTGAGCTTCAAAATTACCTTGTTCTGATTTAATCCGACTCATTAAGTCATCCATAAAATCTTGAGCTTCGTCTGAGTTAATTTTCCCATCCTTTACCCATTGCTCACTGACTTCTTTCATTTTCTCAGCCACCATAGATGTTGTTCCTACACCTAACATTAATAGCTGTTTAACCCAGTCGTTAGTATCCATAAAGTTTGACTCCCTTGATCTTTTTATTTACGGGTATTTTATTTTATTGTAGAAAGCCAGGGGATGTATTCTCATCCCATTGAGGATAAGATGGTGTTACCAACACTCACAAACAAGAAAAATGGTAATTGAATGGCTCAAATTTCAAGTTAAACCTGAATCTAGAGAAAAATTTATTCAACAGGATGCACAAATCTGGACACCTTTTCTGGAGCAATATTCAGGTTTTCTCAGTAAAGAAGTATGGATCAACCCGAAGAAAGAAGACGAAGTTATTTTTATCATTCGCTGGGAAAACTGGGAAAAGTGGAAAGCTGTTCCCCATACACTCGTAGAAGCAACAGAACAGCAATTTGCTGCTGCTATGGGGGAAAATGAATATAAACTGATCGAAGGGTCAGGATATCAAGTCAGAAAATTTCCTAATTAAAAAATGGCTAGTTGTCCCCGTTGTCATCAAAATATAGATGCAGTAGCGATTAGTTGTCCCCATTGTCATCTAGATCTTAAAGCTTTTGGTCATCCTGGTATTCCCCTGCACCGAGCAGAAGCAGATACTTACTTATGCAATACTTGTCTTTACCACGAAGATGACACCTGTAATTTTCCTAAACGTCCTTATGCCACAACTTGCACTCTTTATCAAGACAAAAATCAACCCATTAAAACTGAATCAACCTATAAATTAAGCCCAGTAAACACATTTAAAGCTTGGTGTCGTCGCAACAAAGGTTTACTTTTTCTTTTGGGTTTAATTATTATCAGTTTTCTCCTTGCTTTTTAACAATAATTAACGACAGAAGCGGTTATTGAGCGAAGTCGAAATAACCGCCAACTCAAAGTATTAATTGTTAATTGTTAATTTACATAAATGTTTGAATTTGCTCAATGGTGATGGATTTTTCAGAGTGAGAATGTTGTTGATAAACTTCTAAATCAAACCAAAAAGTTGTGCCCACTCCCACCTCACTAATCAGATGAATAGTAGTGTGGTGTTTGTCAATAATATTTTTAACAATCGAAAGACCTAAACCTGTACCTTCTTTAGTATGAACTCTATTTTCTACGCGGAAGAAACGCTCAAAAATCGCCTCTTGATCTTCTGGATCAATGCCGATACCAGTATCAGAAACTTCCACCCTTACTTGAGGAACAATACCACTATTTTCATCTAATTTTAGGGGATAAGCACGAATTACAACTTTCCCCTCTGTTTCAGTAAATTTGAGGGAATTACCCACCAAATTAGTAAACACTTGCAACAGCAAATCATAGTTACCCAAAATTGGCGGCAAATTAGCTTCCACCTCCTGATTTAATTCTATTCCTTTATCCTTAGCATTTAGTTGATAAGTCCGCAAAGTTTGCTCAATTAATTGACCTAAATCCACCGCTTCTAAATTGTAAATTCGCGATGATTCTAAACGGGATAAATCTAAGACATCATTGACTAAACGACTCAGGCGATCGGTTTCGCGATTGGCAGTTTCTAGAAATTCTCGTCGTTCTGTTTCTGTTAAATCATCACCATATTCTGCCAGGGTTTCAATAAAAGATTTAATATTAAATAAAGGCGTTCTTAATTCATGGGAAACATTACTAATAAATTGACTTTTAGCCTCATTTAATTCTACCTCGCGGGTGATATCTTGAACTGTCATAGCAATGCCTTTAACTTTATATTGGTCAACAACTTGGGTTAAAAGAATGCGTACAGTGCGTGGAGTAGGTTTGGTGAGGGTAATGCGAAATTCCCCGCGTTCTGGGCGTACATCAGTTGGTAAGTTATTCTCTAAAGCTAAATTAGTGTCACAACCTTTATCTGGATCGCAAGTTGCAAATTGATGGAGAGGTTTAGTTAATTTTACAGTTAATTCATGGGGCAAATGTTCCAGGACATTTTCTCCCATAAAGTCAGATCCTTCCCAACCAAACAAACGCCTTGCTGCAGAATTAACTAACAATAAACGTAAATCCACATCTAGTAAAATTGCCCCATCAGCAATGGTAGATACTAAGGTTTCTAATTTGGCTTTTTCTGCAGTAAGTTCTTCAATATTTTGCTCTTCATATTTTTCCAATTTTTCCGCCATTTCATTAAAATTTAAAATCAACTCACCCAATTCTCCCCCTAAAGGTAAGTCAATTCTTTGTTTAAAGTTACCTGCGGCAATATTTTTGACTCCCACTAATAATTCTTTAATGGGTTGGGTAATAGTTAAAGCGTTAAAAACTGCTCCTAAAATCACCATTGCCCAAATGGAAATAAACACAGCAATGGTGACATCTCTAGTTAAATTAGAAGAGAGAACTACTTTCGGGTTGGGATTAATTCCCAGTGCCAATACTCCCAGATATTTTCCTTCATGTTTCAGAGGGACAAATACATCTGTTACTTGCCCATTGGGAGTAAGATGTTGTCGCACCATCGGGACATCAGGATTTTTTCCAGAATTATCTGGTAATTCAATTTTGCGTTGAATGGTAAGGGAATTTTGTACCTCAGCTTCTGAATAGGGGATACCAAAGAAAATATTACCCTCAGCATCAGCATAGAGCAGATAGCGGATATTAGAAGTACTATTATAATATCTACCAGAAAAGCGAGCCACTTCTGTGAGGTTATTTTCTGCAATCATAGGAGCAGCATTAGCCGCCAGTAAGAGCCCCAAATCCAGTCCAAAACGAGTGTCATTCATCCGTGCATCCTGCTGAATTGTATTCACAGCCCAGAAGGTTAGACCACTCATAACTAAAGACACAACAAGGGTGCCCACTGCCATTAATTTGGTCTGGAGGGTAAACTCTGACCACCAGCGGGCGAATATTTCTCGGAGGGTTTCAAATAAAGCCAGCAAGATATCTTCGCCAAATTAAATTAACTATTGTCGCTCTAATTATAGGCTACCTAAAAAATCCACGCTTTGTAGTAATCGCTTTAGCGATTCGCCCTATACCCAATATCCCGCCGATAGTACATACCCTCAAACTCAATGCACTCCACCGCTTGATACACAGAAGCTCTCGCCCCCTCAAAATCTTCTCCAACTGCACTAACGGCTAAAACCCTTCCCCCATCAGTCACCAATTTTCCTTGTTCTATCTTTGTTCCCGCATGAAATACCACAGCACCTGTAGTGTCACTCTCAGGTATCCCTGTAATTTCCTTCCCTTTGGCGTAAGCACCTGGATATCCCTCAGCAGCAGCTACCACACAAACACAACTTCCGTTTTGCCATTGAATAGGGGGAAAATCTCCCAGTTTTTGCTCCACACAAGCAAGCAGCAACTCATCTAAGGGGGTTGCTAACAAGGGTAAAATAGCTTGAATTTCAGGATCACCAAAGCGACAGTTATATTCCAGCACTTTAGGTTCACCAGTAGGCGTAATCATCAAACCAGCATAAATAACCCCTCGATAGTCAATCCCTCGTTTTCTCAAAGTTTCCACCGTAGGTTGGAGAATTTCTGTATTTATCCGCTCCCTTATTGCTGGGGTAACTAGGGGAGCTGGTGCATAAGCGCCCATTCCTCCAGTATTTGGCCCTGTATCCCCTTCCCCAATGCGTTTGTGATCCTGTGCTGGAAGTAGCGGGCGAAAAGTTGCCCCATCCGTGAGTGCGAGTACTGAAACCTCTTCTCCCTGCAAAAATTCTTCTACTACGATTGTTGTATAACCTTGTTGCCAGAGGGAGTCAACTGCAGAGTCCGCCTCTTCTCTGGTATTTGCCACAATTACTCCTTTTCCTGCAGCTAAAACATCCGCTTTTACTACTATTGGGGCAGGTTGCTGACTAATATAAGTTTTGGCTGCTTGTATATCGGTAAATGTCTGAGATTTTGCTGTAGGTATCCCCGCTTCTGCCATCAAAGCTTTTGCCCAGGATTTACTCGCTTCAATCATTGCTCCTGCTTTTTTCGGTCCAAAAACCTTGATATTCTTTTGTTCTAGGTAGTCTACTATACCCAGAGATAGGGGTACTTCTGGCCCTACCACCACCAAACCCACCTCATGAGATATGGCAGCTTTGGCTATACCATCAAAATCCTCTACTGTCAAGGGTAAATTTTGACAATTAGCCATAATTTCTGTTCCACCATTTCCTGGAGTACAGAAAACGAAATCAACATTCATTGACTGTAGTAACTTCCAAGCAATGGCGTGTTCCCGCCCTCCATTTCCAACTACTAAAACTTTCACCACTTGTTCCTGATTATTTGCCAGTTGTCATTATACCTGCTTTGTTACTTTCTCGCATCTTCCCATTAACAGACATATTTAGGCTTTAGCACAAGCAGATGTAAATATTGCCATTGGCACAGGTACAAATGTAGCAATTGCTGCCAGTGATATCACCTTAATTTCTGGAGATTTAAACAGCATTGTAACTGCAATTAAATTAAGCAAAGCTACCATGAAAAATATTAAGCAAAATCTCTTTTTTGCCTATATTTATAATGTGTGTGGCATTCCCATTGCGGCGGGTATTTTATATCCCTTTTTTGGTTGGTTAATCAACCCAATGATAGCAGGAGCAGCCATGGCATTTAGTTCAGTTTCTGTGGTAACAAATGCCCTGCGTCTGCGCAATTTTTAGCCAGAGAAAAGCTTAATAAGTATTAAAGTTTTATATGAATTATTTGCCTAGATACAAATTTATCAACTTGGACAAATAAGGAAGTCAAAAGCTTTAGCTCAAGCAGTTGAGCGCGGTTGAAAAACACCCCTGTTTAGAATTATCATGATATAATAAAGCCAAGATTTTTAGGAGTTAATAATTATGCCCAGTTTGACGCTTCAAGATTTAGAAATGCTGCAAACAGAACATCCTGATTATCAAATGGAATTAGTAGCTGGAGAAGTTATTATTATGAGTCCTTCAGGTTTAGAATCAGATGAAGTAGCAGCATTTATTATTGCTCAATTATCCAACTGGGTGCGACCCCGTAATTTAGGGAGGGTGACTGCTTCTAGTGCAGGTTTTCGCTTACCAAATGCAACAGGAGATGTCCGCGCACCAGATGCTGCATTTATTCGTGCAGAGCGTTTGCGTCGCACCACAGAAAATTATGTTGAGTTGGTTCCTGACCTCATTTTTGAAGTTAAATCAAAAAATGATAGTTTGACAAAATTACGGCAAAAAATCCAAGAGTTTTTAAACTTAGGAACTCAAGTTGGGGTATTAGTTGATCCTCGTACTCGCACCATGGAAGTTTATCGCCCTGATGGAACTAAAATTGTGTTGCAAGATGGGGATAAACTTGAGGTATCAGAATTACTTCCTGGATGGGAATTAGCTGTTGCTGATGTTTGGGCCCCTGAATTTGAATAAGAAAGGCCATACCTATACATCGCCGTAAAAATAATCCTGTGAACGAAGTGTATTTATCAAAAATTCAACAACCTCTGGCTGTTCCTACAGAACCAATATGGCGTTTGAGCGTTCAACAATATCATCAAATGATTGAGTTAGGAATACTCAATGAAGATGACCCCATAGAACTTCTTGAAGGATGGCTAATTTACAAAATGCCGAAAAATCCCCGCCACCGCGCCGCAACGAAACTGACTCGCACTGCACTAGAAACAATTATTCCCCAGGGGTGGTATGTAGATACTCAAGAGCCTATCTCTTTGGCAAATAGCGAACCAGAACCCGATGTTATTGTAGTTAGAGGGAATACTCGCGATTACCTTGACCGTCATCCAGGGGCCTTCGATTTAGCCCTAGTTGTTGAAATTGCAGATGCTACTTTACAGCGCGTTGGCGAAGCCCACCGTAGGTATCGGACTTTGAAACAACGCCTCTACGCTCGCGCAGGAATCCCAGTTTATTGGCTGATCAATCTGGTGGAAGAACAACTGGAGGTTTATACTCAACCTGGAGACCAAAATCAGAATCCAACTTATCAACAACGTCAAGATTATCAGGTTGGGGATGAAGTGCCAGTCACTATTGAAGGGCAAATATTTGGTGTTATTGCTGTCAGAGAATTGTTACCCTGATTGGGTCTGTTCGTAAGTTAGGGAGCGATCGCCACATAAAAATAGATTTCATGCTCTTCTGAGTAATTTGAGTCTCAAACATTGCTTTGAATTAACTAAAATATCAATCACTAGCATCTTATTTCAACACTCTAGTTGCATTTAAAATCGCTAGTAAAGCTACCCCGACATCAGCAAAAACTGCTTCCCATAAGGTGGCTACTCCCAAAATTCCTAACAGAATAAATAAGCCTTTAATTCCCAAAGCAAAAGCGATATTTTGCCAAACAATTTGATGAGTTTTCCTCCCTACCTGAATTGCTTCAGCTACTTTACTAGGAGCATCAGTCATTAAAACTACATCTGCTGTTTCTATGGCTGCATCAGAACCATTACCCCCCATTGCTATCCCCACATCTGCTCTAGCAATTACAGGTGCATCATTAATTCCATCCCCCACAAAAGCTACTTTTTTACCCTTCCCTGTTTGCTGAATAATAGTTTCAATTGCACTCACTTTCCCTTCAGGTAATAACTCAGCTTCATAACCATCTAAACCCAGTTTTTCTGCTATTTTTGCTGCTACCTTTTGATTATCTCCTGTTAACATCATCACCCGTTCTACCCCTAGTTTTTTGAGGTTAGCAATTGCTTCTACTGCATCGAATTTTATGGCATCAGCAATAACAATATAACCTGCATATTTTCCATTAATTGCAATATTAACTACCGTCCCTTCATGATTGCAGGTATGGTGCTGGATATTTTCCCGATGTAAAAGGCGATCGTTACCAACAATAATTGTTTGATTATTTACTTGAGCTATAATGCCATAACCTGGAATTTCTTGGGTTTCTGTTACTTCTATTCCCGCCAACTTTTCCCCAAAAGCTACTCGAATTGATTCAGCTATAGGATGATTTGAATTTAACTCAGCAGCAGCAGCTAACTGAAGTATTTCTCCCTGGGTAAACCCATTTTTAGGCACAATTTCCGTTACTTTAAACACTCCTTGAGTCAGAGTTCCAGTTTTATCAAAAACAACAGTTTTAACTGCAGTGAGAGTATCCAAAAAAGTAGAACCCTTAACCAAAATTCCCCTTTTTGCTGCACCTCCTACTCCTCCAAAATAGCCCAAAGGAATACTAATTACCAGTCCACAGGGACAGGAAATAACCAACAAAACAAGAGCGCGGTAAACCCACTCAGAAGCAGTTGCATTGGGAATAATTAAAGGTGGAATTAGAGCAACTAATAAGGAAATGATTACCACAACTGGGGTATAATATTTAGCAAACCGAGTCATTAATTTTTCTGTTGCTGCTTTTTTGCTACCAGCATTTTCTACTAAGTCTAAAATGCGGTAAATTGAAGATTCAGTAAATAATTTACTTACCCGCACTATAATTACTCCAGTTTGGTTAATCATCCCTGCTAATACTGTTTTTCCTACTTCAATGCTTCTGGGTATTGATTCTCCTGTTAAGGCTGAGGTATCTACTTGAGATGTACCTTTAATTATTTCGCCGTCTAAAGGAATCTTTTCCCCTGGTTTAACAATGATCATATCTCCTACTTTTACGCTATTAGGTGAGACTTTTTCTACCTCATCACCCACTTGCAAATTAGCATAATCAGGGCGAAATTCTAATAGAGAAGTAATAGAACGGCGAGAATTTCCTACTGCTAATTTTTGGAATAATTCTCCTATTTGAAAAAATAACATTACTGCCACAGCTTCTGGGAGTTGGTGAATAGCAAAAGCTCCTAAAGTAGCAATGGTCATTAAGAAGTTTTCATCAAATATTCTCCCCCGTAAAATATTCCGCCCAGCACTGGTTAAAACTTGCCACCCACTTAAAAGATAAGCAGGAATAAAAATAAGATACTCGCCTACAGAGTAAGGCATAGCGTGAAGTTGTTTCTCAAAAATTAGCCCCAAACTAAAGAGAATAATTACTACAATTATGGGCGTTAGTTCTTTTTTTAGGTCGAACTCTTCTGCTTTTCCATGACTGTGGTCATGGTCATGTTCGTCATGAGCGCAGCTACAACAAGAATGAGAATGTGGATTTTCCATAATTATTTCTCTCAACAATAAACACAATAATTAAAATGGCTTAACTGTTGCCCATTCTATCTTAAAAATTTTGAAAATGGTAATTTTTTTTTCCCTTTAAAATGATAATCTTTTTTGAGAAATGATAATCATAATTATCAGAATTACTGAATTGCCTATTGGCTCTTTAAAATGATAATCTTTTTAAATAAATGATAATCATAATTATCAGAAAAATTACCAATAATTAATGTAGAGATAACTTGAAATTAAGTAGGGGCGGGTGTAGGGGCGGGTAAGGGCAAAATCTTTGTCATAACAACGTTATCTTTAAATCAAAACCCACCCCTACTCAGGTAATTAAATTTTGTGCCACCATTTAGTTAGATATAGCATTTTCATAAGCCTTTGACAAGGGGCTTAAGCCCCTTGTCGCTGAAAATTACTGCATTTGTCATTTATAAACAAGATTGTGTTTACAAGTCTCAGAGCAACTTCTTTAACAACAGGAACAGCAACTGTATTTCCAAGTAAATCAAAGGCTTTTTTAGGTGCAATATTTAATTGAAAATCATCAGGAAAACCGAATAACCTTAAACCTTCTCTATTCGATAATTTTCTCATTCCCTTACCATCAATAACAGCTATTCTCTCCATATCTGTTGCTACTAATGTGGGCGCAATTCCATCAGGATCTAAAATTTTATTGATTTCAAAACTTAATTTTCCTGTCACAATATTATATCCTTTTGGTAAATCCATTCTTGGCAATCTTGTTTTAACATTTTCTCTGATAAATTCATCTTTTGGATGTTCATATTTTAAATATTTTTTCTCAACTAAGTCATCTAACATTTGTTGTAAAGTTTGTAAATCATTGTTATAAAAACTAGCTATTTCTGTTAGTGTTAGGGGCATTCCATCCATCCATTTTATCCCTTTTTTTTCTGCCCATATTTTTTTTCTTCTTTCCTTCAACAAACTATTTAATAACTTTTTTTGCTCAACAGTAATTTTACCTTTTATTTCTAAATCCCAACTATGAATATTATTATTACCACCTCTTTTATCTTTGATAG
>Ga0209594_1000361_pt1 | contig 29341 bp, 22 predicted proteins | sample AshMeaCrysSpring_FD_184126 | JGI IMG/M metagenome (GOLD analysis project Ga0209594, IMG submission 184126) | Groundwater microbial communities from Big Spring, Nevada to study Microbial Dark Matter (Phase II) - Ash Meadows Crystal Spring... | ecosystem: Environmental > Aquatic > Deep subsurface... | reverse complement strand
AGGACAGAGATTTAAACGCTAGCAAGAATATAGAACGATGGTTTGAAGGAATATTTATTCCGGCTCGTTCGAGTCAAACGGTAAGCTCTACCGAGATTGCCTGTGGAGTAGACAAACCCGATAGTAGTCATACTGTCGCTATAAACACCTGACTACAGTCATCAATCCCTACTCATCACTCATCACTCTTACCTATACCCCACACTCCACCCCCTACACCCTCCCATTGACGAATAACCAATAACCACTCCATCTTGCCGATTTAAAAAGATGAGAGTATGTTTAAAAGAACGTATGGTTATTTTTATAGGAGCTTTCAATCATCGTGAATTCATCCAATAGCGCAACACCCCAAGACCTGAAAGCAGAAGTCCTACGCCTGCAAGAAGAGCTAAAGATGAAAGATCAACTGGTACAACAGTTGTCTCAAGAGCTGTTTCGCCTGGTTAAAGGCAATACCAGTGCGATGCCCACCCCTGAAGTGTCAGAACAGTATCAACTGCAGATGAAGGCGCTGCGAAACCAACTGCAAGAGGTAGAACAGCAGGTGCAGTTCTATCAAGAGCAAATTGCGGAACGGGATACAGAAGTTCATCAACTGAGACAGTCTGTTCAAGAATTAACAGACCGTTCCATGATGTTAGAACAAGTGGTTCAGGAATTACCGGAAGTTTATCGTCAGAAGTTCTCAGAACGGCTAGACACGGTTCTACAGAAGGTGGAAATGCTACAACGGGAAAACCGCCAGCTTCATGCTGAGTTACAGAGTGTTAGCTATCGTCTCGCTCAGAAAAATCGCCGACCTAACAGCCTGGACTTACCTACTTTTCAACCTGGCGGTTCTGGAACGGTTGAGTTTCCTAGCTTGAATAATGCTTAAACTGATTGGCGTTCAAGGAGTTGACATCCTCCCCCACTCAATTAGAGATTCTAGTGGGGGATTCCTAAACTTCACAATTTAGGCTTACTGCTTTCTTGGTGCGCGTTCCCTTGGCGAGGAGATCTCGCCGGGGTCGCACCGCTTTGGCGGCACTTATCTAGGACAAAGCCCCCCGACAGAACGCCAACGAGCGTCAATTTCTTGAACCACGATCTGCCCGACCGCAGTGACACCTCGATGACAAATCATATCAAGTCCGGATAATTAGTCATCATCAAACTAGAAATGCTAACTCAGACGAGATGTTTTAATCCCACACCCCACACCCCACACCCTACTCCCCATCAGAAGCAAATATATTGAGTATTCAACCGGACATGATATTAGATAGAGTTTGAGGGAATGTCCCTCTAGAAAAGAGATTTTGGGTGAAAAAATCCAGAATTTGATCTGAATTACTGTATAATGTTATATTAGGGGCTAAACCAGTTTCAATTGATGGCAAATTAAGTTACATTGATTTACCAGCACAAAGCACAGGGTTAAGATTAGTCCTTGATTAAGGATTCGGCAGGGCATAAGGATAATATTCCTCAAGCGAGGATAACTAACAGAACTTGATTTGTGCATCTCCATAGGGTCAATAGCCTAGACGGTTTCTCCCTTAGGAGTTAAAGGCGTTTATGTTTCGTTTTGACTCCCACTGAATAGATAGATTAAATCGATCTCATTTGTTAGTGAGCAGAAATTGTCCAGAATATTGGCTCGTTATCGTTGTAAAAATTCAATGAGACGAAATCGGCATGGTTCAGGATACATCATATAATTGTTTCATTCAGCAGCTTATTTTAGTTCCTGGACGTTGGACTAATCAAAACCACGAAAAATGGAATTCTTCTGCTTCTGGTATTCAGTTGATACAGGGAAGGAAGCAACTAGTAACCTGGACTCACTCTTTAAACGTTTTTAAATTAATTCCTTTCAGGGCTTTTGAGTGGGGAGAGGGTCAATCTTATTTAAAGATTAAATTAATCACAAGATTGAGTTCAATCTCATCAATCTACTTTAGAACGAAAAAGAATGTTTTTTGCCATCTATTATATTCTTTTAAGCTTTTTTAAATAAAACAATATCTTTTGATGACTCTTAGAACTGCTGCCAAACCTGTGAAACATCGTTCAAGTTCAGCACAATCCCATTATAAGTTAGCCCGGTTTGCCGTGCAACAAGGACAACTTCAAGAAGCTGTTATTCACTATCAACAAACCCTTAAATGCGATCCTCAGCATTTGGTGGCTTACCAAGAATTGGGGAATGTGTTCCTGGAATTACAACGTTTTAAACAGGCGATCGCTTGCTATCAAAAAGCTTTACAGCTTCAGCCTAATTCACCCCAACTGTATCATAACTTAGGGGACGCTTATGCTCAACTTGAACAATGGCAAGAGGCAATTAAAGCCTATCAAAAAGCGATTCAACTGCGACCGAATTTTTCCTGGTCTTATAATAATCTAGCGGATATTTTCCTGAAGTTAGGACAATGGACAAAAGCAGCAACGGCTTATCAAAAGGCGATTCAGCTTCATCCTGATTTTGCTTTATCTTATCATAATTTAGGGGAAGTTTATACGAAATTAGAACAATGGGATAAAGCCATTGCGGCTTATCAACAAGCGGTTAATTTAAATCCTGATTTTCTTTGGTCTCAGTTTCACCTGGGTCAACTTTTCTCTCGACAAAATCGTTGGCGGGAGGCGATACTTCCGTTACAGAAAGCGATTGAGTTACAACCCAATTTTGAATGGTCTTACTATTATTGTGCTGAAGCTTGGTTGAACTTAAAACAATGGCAGAAAGCAATTGATATTTATCGACAAGCGATTAAAATTAAACCTGATTTTGCTTTAGCTCATGGACGCTTAGGGGATGCATTCGTTCAAAATCAGCAATGGTCAGAAGCCATTATTTGTTATCAAAAAGCAACAGAAATAGATCCGGTTTTAAATGTTTCATTTTATCGCAATTTAGAACTGGCAAAAGCCAGAATTAATCCTAATGAAGCGACACCTCAAACTCAGGTTAATCAATATGACCAATGGCCTTATATCAAAGAACAGCCCTTTGTTCCCCCTGAGACGTTACCCAACGGTGATCCTTGGCCAAAAATCTCGGTGATTACCCCGTCTTATAACCAAGGGGAATTTATCGAGGAAACCATCTTATCAGTCATTCATCAAAATTATCCGAATTTAGAATATATCCTGATTGACGGCGGTTCAACTGATGAAACGATGACGGTGGTCAAGCGATATCAAAAATATTTGAGTTATGTGGTCAGTGAGCCGGACAAAGGTCAGAGTAATGCCCTCAATAAAGGCTTTCAACAGGCAACGGGGGAGATTGTCACTTGGTTAAATAGCGATGACCGCTTTGCCCCTGGGGCGTTGTATGCAGCCGCTTTAGCCTTTTATACCAGTGGGGCGGATGTGGTGGCGGGGGTTTGTCAGGTGTTTCAGGGACAACAGCCAGTGTTGCATCATGTTACCTCCTGTACCCCTGGGGCGATGTCCTTAGGGGAGATTTTGGATGTGGAACACTGTTGGCTAAGTGGGAAGTTTTTTCATCAACCGGAAGTGTTGTTTACTCGGGCTATCTGGGAAAAAGCGGGTGGGGCGGTGGATGAAGAGCTATATTATAGCATGGATTACGAGATGTGGGCGAGATTTGCGGCGGCGGGGGCGACAATTTGCCCTATTACCTATCCTATTGCCCAGTTTCGGATGCATGAAGCCCAGAAAACTAGTGCGACGGAAAAGTATAAACCGGAATTACTCGCAACAAGGGATTTAGTTCGGAGTCGGTTTCAGCATCAACTGGTTTCAACAGAAAAGCTGAGGCAGAATACAGAAACTTCACCGAAACGTCATCAACTGCGGGTGGTGTTATTTAGTGACCTGGGCTTTTCTGGGGGGGCGGGTATTGCCCATGAACAGATAGGACGGGCATTGACCGCAGCCGGACATCAGGTAATTCCCATTATGGGGGCATCGGGGTGGAAACCGCAACCGATTGAATTTTCCGCCCAGGAAGGAATGCAGTTAATTGACTGTTTGGCACCGGATTTAGTAGTTTTGGGAAATTTACATAATATTCAAGATAGTGTGGAATTGTTGGAGGCGATTTCTGCCAAATATCCCACGATTTTTATTATGCATGACCAGTGGTTATTCACGGGCCGCTGTGCTTATGTGGGGTCTTGTAATCAGTATACGACGGTTTGCGATCGCAGTTGTCCGACGTTTGATCAATATCCAGCTTTATCCCCCGAAAACATTCAACCGACTTTTGAACGGAAACGACAACTTCTGGTTAACCATGACAATTTATTGGTATTGGGAAATAGTCAATGGACAACCCATTGGGCGAGGCAGGCTTTACAGTCGGGTTTGTCAGAGCAACAGCAGAATTTACTGCAACAAAGGATACAGAAAATTACTCTAGGAATTGATACGGATGTGTTTAGGCCGCGAGACCAAAAATCCTGCCGTCAACAGTTAGGCTTACCCCAAGAAAAGTTTATTATCCTAACGGGTTCCACTTCCATTGAAGATGAACGCAAAGGCGGCAAACATCTGATGGAAGCGTTAAAAATAGCAAATTTAGAGAATGTTTTATTAGTGGGATTTGGTCACGGTTCTCCAACAGTAGAAGGAATCAACTGTGAAATTCGCCATACCGGATTTATTCAAAACCGTAGCTTATTGGCAACCTATTATAGTGCGGCTGATTTATTTGTGGGAGCGAGCTTAGAGGAAACCTTTGGACTCACCTTTGTAGAAGCCGCCGCCTGTGGAACGCCTGCGGTGGGATATGCTTCTGGTGGAGTACAGGAGGCAATTTTAGACCAGGTAACGGGGCGGTTAGTTCAGGATAAAACTCCTGAGGCGTTAGCCAGAATGATCACTGAACTCTATCAGGATACTCAACAGTTAAATAGACTAAGTCGATCTGCCCCAATTCACGTAGCGAGTCGGTTTTCGATTCGTTCCACTTATCAAAGTTTAATTGTTGCCTTAGACTCAGTCAATTGGTTAGAGAAACTGCAAATTGCCCCCATTAGTAAATTTGCCGTGACCCCGCCTCAGTTGAATCCTTCCTTATGTGTTAAATATTTAGCCGAAAATCAGCTAAAAGATGATATAATTGAAGGCAAGGAAATTAACGGCTGTGTATTTGCAGGATTTGGCGGATTAGAACCTCCTTATCCAGATTTAAATCTTAAGGGTTGTAGTCGCTGGGCGTTTTGGCCAGAAAGCCAGTTTGCGATTGAAATTTCAGCAGCGCAAAAAGGGCATTTAATCCTGGCTTATCGGAGTGTTTGTCCAGGGCAAATGATTGAACTCTGGAATCAAGATCAATTAATCATGCAAACTTTAGCGGAAGCCTCGGAAATTAAACAGGAAAATTTAATCACTTTTCCGGTTCAGTTACAAGCGGGACTGAATTTCTTTACCCTCAAAACCCATCGGTTTACCGAAGATGGTTCTCAACGCAAGTTAGGGGTTTTAGTAGAAAAAATCACGTTTTTGCCTGATTTAAGTTGGCGTAAATTGGCAGACACTAACCCCCAGGGTGTCACAGAAAAAGTGATTTCGATGGATGCCACTCTCAAAGGAACGGGTTGGTTTCCTTGGGAAAACGTGGATGGGGTGGCATTGCGATGGATGGAAAAAGTGGGGAGTGTGTTTATTGAGGGGATGGATGTCACTCAACCCTTAGAGGTGCAGATACAGGGACGAACCGCTGTTGTTCCCCAGGTTTTAGAAAACTTGAGTTTAAAGGTGAATGGCAATAATATTCCGGTGGAAGTGGAACCCCAGTCAGATGGGAGTTGGCGACTACTGGGACGCATATCACCGGGGATACTCACCCCGCAAGCAACCTTTGTATTGTCGTTACATTCAGAAACTGTGCATCAACTCTCTCCCCAAGATGGCCGCCGCGCCAGTGTGTTAGTGGAGGAAATTGTTATCCAGGCAGTTGAACCTGAACCCCCCAAAGAAACAGTCATTCTCATGGATGAGACCCTGTTGGGAACGGGTTGGTATCCTCCTGAAGAACGTGACGCAGAGGCCGTTCGTTGGATGCAGAAGATAGGGAGTGTGATCGTTGAAGGGGTGGATACCCGTCAAGCCTTACAGCTTCAAATACAGGGGGTGACGGCGGTTCAACCAGGGTTGCTGGACAGTTTGCGGGTGCAGGTGAATGGCCGTGAGGTTGAGGGAACCGTTCAGTCTCAACCCGATGGAGAATGGCAGTTTGAGGGACAAATACCAGTAGGGGTGTTGCCAGAGAATACGCCATTTTTGTTGACATTGGAAGCAGCCGCAGCGCAGCCACTTTCTATTGAGGATGAACGCTGTGTCAGTTTGTTAATTGCATCCATTGTATTTCGTCAGAGTATAGTTCCGTTTTAATCATTGAGTCCAAGTTCAAGTAATGATAAAATGCCTATTATCCTTAACAGTATCCACCCCAAAGATAAAAACCAAATGGAAAAAGTGGTTTATACAACAAACCATCAGGAAATGGTCATTGATATTCCTACCCCTTCAAACTATCCCAGTTTCTTTGTGTTTGCCATGCACAAATCGGGAAGTGTGATGCAAGATAAAATCATGGAAGACATTTGTGCTGATTTTCAGATTCCCATGATTAGTATTGCGAAAACCGCTTTTCAACAGGGAATTGAAGAGGGGGCATTTGAAAAGGATATTTGTGAAATATTTCGGAAAAAGGGATATTGTTATTATGGATTTCGCTATTTACCTCGCTATTTAAAGGGATTTGATTTGAGTTCATTCAAAAAAATCTTATTAATTCGAGATCCTCGGGATATTGTGGTGTCCCACTATTTCTCGATGAAGAAAAGCCACACGGTTCCAGAAGGAGAAGTGGGCAAAAAGTTATTGGAATTACGAAAAGAATTGGCTCATCTGGAACTTGATGATTACGTCCTTGAAAAAGCTCAAGGATTTAACAATATTTTGAAAACCTATGGTACTATAGAAGATGAGAATCTTAAGCTATTTCGATACGAAGATATCATCTTTAAGAAGCAGCAATGGGTGCAGTATATTCTGAATTTCTTAGGATTGGAAATGCCAGAGGATCGGGTGAAAGCGATCGCTGCTAAGCATGATGTTTTTCCCACTAATGAAAATCAGAGTGCTCATATCCGGAAAGTGACTCCAGGAGATTATAAGGATAAGTTAAAGCCTGAGACGATTGAACAACTGAATGATTGTTTTAAGGAAGTGTTAGAAAAGTATGGTTATAAACTTAATGGATAATCCGACTCAGGTTAAACAGAATCCACCTATTGTCATTTATCAAATGGGAAAAGTAGGTTCTCAAACCATCTGGAAATCCCTCCAGAAAATGAACATTCCTAATCCGATTTATCACATTCATGTTCTCAATCCTGAAAATATTAATAAAGCGATTAAAGTCTTAAATTCCAAAGGTGCTCCTTTCACAGTGCAACTGAAACAAGCGCAAAATCTAATTGCCTATTTAGAGCAACAGGAGTCCCCCAGAATGAAGGTCATTACCATTGTCCGAGAACCCATTGTTCAACTTCTTTCTTCTTTGTTTCAGAGGATGAAAGTACATTTCCCCCAATTTATCAACCCAGATGGCAGCTATAAAGTTGATGAGATTACTAGATATGTATATGAGACAGTATGTCACAAAAAAATTAATGCCTTTCAATGGTTTGATAAAGAGTTTAAGCAAGGATTAGGAATTAATATTTATGATTATCAGTTTGACACAATAAAAGGATATGGGCAAATCAAAAAAGACCATTTGGAAGTCTTGATTTTAAGATTAGAAAGTAGTGAGCATTGGGAACAAAAAATTACAGATTTTTTAGAGTTGTCTACTCCTTTTAAAATGCTGAATAAAAATAAAGCCGAAGGAAAAAAGTATAAAGAAGCATATAACAAAGTAAAATCGGGTCTGAAGTTTCCGCGTGAAATTTTGGAAGAAATTTATTCATCAAAATATTGTCAACATTTTTATACTTCAGAAATGAATCAGATATTTTTAAATCAGTGGAAGCATATTGAGTAAAACTGATTAAGTACATACTATTCAACTTAATGATGAGGAAATGAAAAAAATGCTTCCGACTCAATCTCCTAATAAAGTAGCCAGTTCTCCACCCTCTGAGAGAGATTTGTATCTTCAGATCTGGGACACTTTTAATCAGCCAGAAGGTTGTAATCTTGAAACAGACAGTTTATGTTATCCAACACATTTTAAGCAAGGAAATATCGAAAAATATTTAACTGAACATACGAAATATAAAGTTCTAAAGTTAGGGGAAGCCACCCTGGAAGAAAAGCTTTTTCTAAAACAAAATAACCTTGATTTTAACCGATTAAAGTTACTGCATCATCAAGATCATTGGGAACAGCAAAAAAAGTATATAGCTGAGTTTAACTTAGAAAATGAAATAGATATAAAAAGTATTGAACAGTTAAATCTAGATCAAGATATAGCTTTTCAACAAGCACTGATAGATACAGGTTATCTCTACACAAGTTGTCCTTTCAGTGGTCAACCTATACGGTCTAATCAATCTTTTTTTTGGGGACATTTTATTGGAATTTATCGTTGCGTCGGAGAGCAAGTATTTTATTTAATTGCAAGTCAAGAGAGTTTTCGGAAGATTTTTGCTTACTTCCCAAGTTTAGAATTAATTATTAAACTGTCTTACTCGGCAGTTAATCCAGTTAAAGTGATTAATAAATGGAGAGGTTATGTCATTACCAACTGGAAAACTGTACATTCTTATCTTAGTTTTAAAGATAAAAGAAAAAAGGTTAATTTAATAGGATTTAGAAATAATGTAGCTCACTGTTGCTATAACGAACTGGCAGGTATTGATCTGTTACGTCAAACAGGAAGATTAGATAAGATCGATAAATTTATAGTCGGTAGTAATACATATTTTGGCAGTTTAGAAGAGCTGTTTCCAGAAATACCTCAGGAAAAAATTATTAAAATTACTAATGAATCGCATCGAGAAAATGGGATCTCACCCATTTTTATATCAAGTAACTTTATCAGTGTTTTAGAAGGAAGTGGTGGGGATAACTTGCATGATGATTCCTATGAATGTGACTGGAGGGGAATTTATGAAGAAGCCATACAGGTGATTAGGAGGCTGAAAAAATGAAAGAATAAATAATTGATATACAGCGTCAACCATTTTGGAAGATTTAATGATTATGTCTAAGACTTTATCTAATATATCGGTCGCTAAAGCTTGTTTTGAAGAAGGTAGCCAACTGAGAGAAGAGGGGAAACTTGATGAAGCGATTGAAAAATTTTTAATCGCTCTTAAACAGGAGCCAAATTTTATCCCTGCCTTGAGTCAGATTGCTCATGCTTATGAAGCCAAAAAGGAATTTAAGCAAGCAATATCCTACCTAGAGCAACTCGTGCAACTTCAGCCTGAACATATTGGCTTTCAAAATAGATTAAATAAAGCAATACAAAATCAGGCATTTGAGGAAAAGTTTGGAAAATTTCTATGTTCTAGTAATTTTGGTAGTGCAACAGAAGAACGTAAAAGATTTCAGCAAAGCGTCAGTCAGTTACAACAGTCTTCTCACCCCATTTATCTTCAATTTGGTTTTGGTAGAACCCCTTTTTATAATTTTCTAAATTTAGATATCAATTTTATTGAATTTAATGGGAAAAAACCACCTATACCTGTGGAAATGCATAATCGTATATTTATTTTCCCTTGGTTAAATTCTCCATTACCTATACCAGATAATAGTGTAGACTTTGTGTTTCACCAAGATCTATTTGAACATCTGTCTCAAATGCAACAATTTTTACTTCTGGCTGAAGTATGGCGGATTTTAAAGCCAGGATGCTTTCATCGCATTAATACTCCTTGTCTGGAGGATTCCATGAAAGTTCACTCAAAATTCAACCTAGGATTTGAAGGAGTTTATCGAAAAGAATGGGAGCATTGGGGTCATGTTAACTTAATTACAAAAAATATGATAGATGAAATGGCTCGGATTGTTGGCTATCAGCATACCTATTTTAATTCTAAGAATGCTTCATTTTCTGGTATCGAGTTTACAGAAACTCGCCCCGGTGCTGATCGAAATGAACTGACGGGCAATGTTTTTGTAGATATTATGAAGTAAGTCGATCAAATTAAGTAAAATTTATAAGAAGTTCTGGGGGAAGTTTAATTGGGATTAAAGCAGGAATATTAGCAAGGAATTAAAAGTTAACAGGATGTCAATTAATTTGAAAAATTTAAAATTATGGTAGACATAAAAAAATCTGTAAAAGAATATTTAAACTCGGAAACAACCTGTTAATTGAGGGAAAGTATGAGGAAGCAGAACAGGTTTATCGGCAAGGTATCGCACTTCAACCGGATTATCCTTGGATTAATTGTAACTTAGGGCGATCGCTTTTGCATCAAGGAAAAATAGAGGAAGTTATGAGATGAGCTATCAAGAAAATGTTCACTCTGCAACAGATCCACAAAAGTGTAGGGAGATGGCAAAGAAATATCACTGGAAACTCAAGACAATTCGACCCACAAAAGATAAAATTTTAAAAGTAGATTGTGTTTTTGACGGAGAACAAACTTCATTTGAGGATGAACTATATGACTGAAACTTGGATTGTTTATAAAGTAGATAAAATGGATGCTTTAGGTTGGGAAGAACGTCGCTTAATGCCAACAGGTTCCTTGACAGATATTCTGTGGGAAAACTGGGATAGTTCAGGAATTTTACCTAAAGTAGGAGAACGAATTCGTGACTATCGCCAAAATGAAGAAACAGGACAAATAACCCACGGACGGCAAGGAGATTGGGTCATTCAACACATTCATCAATTTTCATCCTTTGATACAAGTCAAAGAATTGTGGTTTGTTATTGTCAATTTCAACCCGTTGCAGAAAATTGGGAACGTGTTAACCGAGGTCAACCGATAAATGAAATCCTTTCAACTGTCGTTCAATAAAATTTAACAGGTTCAACTCATGGTAGACACCAAAAAATCTGCAAAAGAATATTTGAAACTGGGAAACAACCTCTTATTAGAAGGGAACTATGAGGAAGCCGAGACAGCTTATCAGCAGGCGATCGCACTTCAACCCGATCATGCTTGGATTAATTGTAATTTAGGGCGATCGCTTCTCAATCAAGGGAAAATAGAAGGGGCAATTCCCTATTTACAAAAAGCGATTGAATTGGATGGTAATATTGCAGAATCCTATTACAATTTAGGCAATGCTTTTACCAAGCAAAATCGGTTTGAGGAGGCGGTGAATGCCTATCGTCAAGCTATTGAGTTAGAACCGGATCAGTTTCTCTATTATCATCAACTGGGGGATAGTTTATTGCTTCAGGGGAAGTATGAGGAAGCTGTTAGTCCCTATCGTAAAGCTATTGAGTTAAATTCGGAGTATGCTTGGTCCTATCATAACTTAGGGAAGGCGTTATCGGAGTTAGGGAGGTGGGAAGAGGCGATCGCTGTTTATCAAAAAGCTGTGGAGTTATGGCCAGAGAATTCAGATTTTCATTATGGCTTGGGTCATGCTCAGGTTAAGTTAGGGAAAGCAGAAGCAGGAATTGTAGAATACCGTCGTGCTATTGAGTTGCGTCCTCAGTCTATTTCTACTTCTGAGTCTCAAACAAAGCGTCAGCAGCCAAGAGATAAACTACAGCAATTTTTACAGTTAATTCAGAAACGGATATTAGTCATTAGCCGGCGTGCAGAGCGAATTTTTTCCAGTCAGACGAATACAGAACTTAAGCAGTCTTTTGCCAAAGAAAACTATCATGTAGAATTTTGTAGTGATGTTACGGCTATTGATGTCTCACGGTTTGATGCGGTTTTATTATTAGTTCATCTTCATGATGAAATTACAATAATTAAAAGATTAAAAGAACAAGGTTTTTCTGGATTAATTATAGGTTGGTTCTGGGATAATCATCATCACTATTATGAAAATATTGAAGTGATCAACTGGGTTGACATTTGTATTCCGGCTCACGGTTTTTCAACGGATTTATTACAGAGTGAAGCAAGTATTTTAGATGAAGTGGCTGTTCCGGTCTGTACAACTCAATGGACTCGTGAACAAGCTCAAAAGCTCTTTAAACAATACGGACATCAAGAACGCTCTAATTCCCTGTATGGAGGGTTTACTCGTTATAATTTTGCAGCGCAACGTAACCGTTTAATTGAGCAGGTTCAGAAAGCAATACCAGATAACCGAGTGGCTTTGTTTGATCAAGAACATGAGGATATTTATTTTGGCTTATCCCCAGAAGAACGGTTTGCTCAATGGTGTGGTTATAAGGTCTCTCTTTGTTTACCGTTAGATAAAGATCTATCCCAACGGTTTTTTGATGCGTTGCTTTGTGGACAAATTCCAATTGTTCCTGTAAATATTTTAGATTTAGATAGTGTTATTCCGGGTTATACCCAGGCAAAGCTACCAATTATCAAAATAAAGAATTATGATGCGGAGAGTGTTCAAGATGCTTATCGTCAAGCGATTAAGTTGTTTGATCATGGGGGAAGAATAGGGGTGAAGAAACGGCATCAGTTTGCCATGAATAATCATCTGTTGATTCATCGTTTGGATGCTATTTTAGATGATTTACCTAGGCTCATTGTTATTGCTGAAGAACAGTCTCTAACCTTGATAGAAACAGCAACATCTACTGTTAATCACGATCCTCAACTGGCTCATGTAGAATATGAATTAGGGCAAACCTTTGCCCAGCAGGAAAAATGGGAAGAGGCGATCGCATCGTATCGTCGCGCCATTGAGTTGAACTCTAACAATCCTTGGTATCATAGCGGTCTAGGATTAGCTTTAATAAAACAGGAAGACTATCAACAGGCTGAGATTGCCTTTCATTGTGCCATAGAACAGGTTCCGAACAATGGTTGGTTATTGACTTGTTGGGCAGAGGCATTATTCAATCAACAAAAATGGCAGGAGGCTGCAACAGCTTATTCTCAGGCGCTGGAAGTTGACTCTGATAACTTCTGGTACTATGGAGAGCTAGGAGATGCCTGGACTCATTTGTCTCGGTGGAATGAAGCAGTTGAAGCCTATCAAAAAGCAACTCAACTCCATCCTCAAGAAGATACACTCTGTGGTAAATTAGGTTTTGCTTTATCTCAATTGCAACGTTGGTCAGAAGCAGAGGCAGCATATCAACGGGGCACTGAACTCAATCCTCAGGGAATAGAGTATTATCAAGGTTGGATTCAAGCACTTCATCAACAAGGGAAAGCGCAAGAAGCTCATCAAGTTACGGAAAAACAGAAATTACATGAAGCGGTTAAAACTAATCGTCAGTTAATTAGACAGAACTCGAACAACATTTTAGCCCATAAACATCTGGCTGATGCCCTCGCCACATTAAAACAATGGGATGAAGCTGCCGTGGCTTACCGTTATGCTTTGGAATTAGATTCTAGTCAAATAGAACTTTATGCACCTTTGGCAAAGGCGTTATTTGAACAACGAAAATGGGAAGATGCTGCGATCGCTTATCAGCAGGCTTTAGAACATGACCCTAACGATATTTGGCTCTATGATAACTTAGCTGAAGCATTAGCTCAACAAGGGAAATATCAGGAGTCTGAGGCAGCATACTTTCACTTGCTTGAAGCGAAGCCCGATCAAGCGTGGATATACAAATGTTATGCTGAAGTCTTAGAAAAACAGGGAAAGTGGCAGGAGGCTTTAGCCGCATACCATCATTCTGTGGAGTTAAAAGCTGATCCTTACTTATACACTGCCTGGGGAAAAGCACTGGCGAAACAGGGAAAATGGCAGGAGGCTGAAGCTGCTTATCGTCAGGCTATCGACTTAAATGATTTCTGGGATTACGATGATTTGGGAGATGCCCTCTATCATGTAGGTCAATGGGATGAAGCCGTAGCAGCCTATCGCAAGGCATTTGAAGCCCGTAAACCTCAGTTATCCTGGTCACATAAGCTTAGCTTTATGGGGTGGTTTTATCATAACTTAGGCGATCGCCGTCTGCAAACCAACCAATGGACAGAGGCTGAAGCTGCTTATCGCAAGGCAATAGAACTAAATCCGGATTTACCCTGGCATTATATTGCTTTAGCTCAAACTTTAGAACAACAAGGCAAATGGCAAGCGGCGGCAATGGCTCATCGTCAAGCCGCAGAGTTAAAGAGTCAGTCTCCTTGGTTTCAGCAACAACCTGTTAATGTTTTGGAACAAATGGCAGCTTGGGGATTGGTGATTTGTATTTACAGTTGTACTAAGTATGAAAACCAGCAACAGGCTATTCGAGACACTTGGTTGAAGGAAGTGATTAAATACAAGATTCCTTACTTTTTTGTTGTTGGAAAACCATCATCCCATAGTTATGTGGAAGGGGATATACTTTATGTCGATGCACCCGATACCTACGAACATCTGCCTCGGAAAACCTACAAAATGCTTCAGTATATTCATGACTGTACTTTTTATTCCCATATTTTTAAGGTGGATGATGATTGCTATGTGAGTCTGGAAAACCTGCTCAAATGTGGTTTTGAAAAATATGATTACATGGGGAAAGTGACTGGAACTGGAGAAATTAATCGATTTTGGCATATTGGTAAAACAGCAGATTCAACTATTGGAGAATATACCCGAACAGTTGAAGGAACTTGGGCAGATGGTGCTTCCGGTTATTTCTTAAACCGATATGCCATGAAAAAGCTGTTAGAAGATTCTGATCACAAAGATATGGCAGATGAACTCTACGAAGATAAAATGGTGGGGGATTTGTTAAGAAAGTCTGGAATTCAACCTAAATGTTCTAAAAAATATATTGTCGGTGTTGAACGTAACGATCAGTATACCAGTCACAAGTTAGGTTTTGCCCCTTGGCATGAAGAATTCTATCCTCAAAAACAGAATAATCTCGTTGTCTTTCATTCCGATGCAGCGCCGGAAATTCAGTATCAAATTCATCAAAATTACTATAATCAGCACTATCAACCGAAGCAGTTTCTACGAAAACTCAATTGGTGGCAGGGATGGCCCCATAACACCATTTGTTTGGAGCGGATGGATGAGAAGGAAATTCAGATTGGACTCCGAGACATTCTCTGTTTCATTGTGGTTCGTAACGAGAGTTTACGACTTCCCTATCTTCTGTCTTATTACAGGAAACAAGGAGTGAATTGGTTCTTGGTAGTTGATAATCATTCGACGGATGAAACCCTATCTTTTTTACGAGAACAACCCGATGTTTATCTTTGGCATACCACTCGGCCTTATAAGGAATCAAGATGGGGAGTAGATTGGATTGAACTCCTGCTGAAAAATTATGGGGTAAATAATTGGTGTGTACTAGTCGATGCAGACGAATTGTTGTATTATGCTAATTGTGAAACCAAAGGAATCCGAGAGTTATGTGATGAACTTGATCAGGAAAATAAACAAGGGATGAGTACGATTTTATTGGATATGTATTCTAAGCAGCCAATTAAAGACGCTCACTATCACCCTGGAAAAGATTTTCTAGAGGTTTGCTCTTACTTTGATCGAGAGTTCTATACTCTGAAAACAGAGAAAGCTGGCCCTTTTAAAAATCAAACGGGTTACTGGGGAGGACTGAGACAACGTATTTTTCAAAATATGGAACATGAGAGTGGAAATAAATTATATTGTTTGAATAAAGTACCCTTGATTAAATACGATTATTCTGTTAAACTGGTAGAAGGATTTCATTGGATTGGGAATGTAGAGCTTTCAATTCAAACAGGGTGTTTGCTTCACTTTAAATACTTTTCAACATTTCATGAAAAGGCTAAGGAAGAAGTAGATAGAGGTCAACACTGGAATGGAGCGAGTGAGTATGCTCAGTATGCTAATAAACTAGATTTAGAAGATACTCTAACATTCTTTAGCATTGAAAAATCTATCAGAATTCAAGATAGTATGCATTTAAGAGAAATCGGGATTATAAGTTAAGAGACATTATGGTATAATCAATACTAGGTCTTAACTGCAATTAAAGACAAAAAAAATATTAGCTTAAAAAAAGGAAATCAACAGTGACTTTTCACATTATTCCATCTCCAAAATTTAAGTTGCTTTATGTCCCCACCCCTAAATGTGCATGTACTACTATGAAGCACGTAATGTACTTTTTAGAACATGGTGATTGGTATCAAGAAAGTGCTGAAGAGAAAAAATATATACACAAGTTTTATGGGTACGATAATCTAGTAGAAAACTTAGATGACTATAGTGATTGGTACAAGTTCGCTGTTGTTAGAGAACCTATTGATAGATTTATTTCGTTTTATCAAAACAAAATTGTGCAGGAAAAAAAATATATTGATCCTTCTGTAGATATTGATAACTTAGCAATGAATTTAGAAAAATACCAGAGTCAAAATAGTGCTTTAAAGCATCATACAGAAACACAAAAAAGTTTTTTAGGAGACGATTTAGCTGTTTTTGACTGGGTTGGTAAAATTGAGGATTTATCTAAGTTACATGAGACAATTCAGGAGATGACTCATTTAAATTTTTCACTTCCTCAAAAACAAACTTCAAGCTCTTCTAGGAAAGCAAAGTTAAGCTTGAGTAATGAGACAATTTTAAGGCTAGTAGATTTTTACAAAGAAGACTATGCTTTATTAAAAGGTTTCTACCAAGTTCCATTAATTTCTAATATTACCGATCAATAATCAGTTGTTACCTAATAAATAAACACATCTATGTCTTCTCCTTTTTTTGTTTGGACTGTTCAACGTACAGGAAGTACTACTTTGACTACAATTTTGAGCCACTTGTCAAGTAGTGATGTTAAGCATGAGCCTTTTAATGTCAATAGAGAATTTGCATACCGTCGAAATAAGGATGTTCTGATTCAAAATTTAGATAATTTAAGAGGTCAATGTTTTTGTTTTAAACACTGCTGGAATGTACATCGTCCTATGTTCAATCAGTTAATCTTTGATTTTTTTATTCAAGACGGATATAGACTCATATTGCTAAGTCGTAGTAATGTTCTAGCTATGGAAATTTCACGTCAGTTAGCTAAGCAAACGGGTGTCTGGGGAAAGAATACTGAAAAGGATCATTGCTCATACATAGAGCAAGACTTTTTACCTCTCGATATCATAGAAATAACTCAATCAATTAGCAGCTACGTGACTAGATTAAACGAATATAGGTTACAACTTGAGCAAGCAAATATTAATTACTTTAGTCTATCCTATGAAAATATATTTGAAACGTCAATGGAACAACGTTTTAGTTTGATAAGAAAATTATGTAATTTTCTAGATATACCCTCTAAAAATATTGAGGATAAAAAGACTAATCTGGAAGATCTCCTGAAAGATAATAAGCAGAATACTTTTGAAGTTTATAAGAAGATACCTAATATAGATAAAATATTGATGAAGTTTCCTGAATATAATATTTTTGGTTAGTTAATTAAATCAAATAAGTTAATTGGAGACTCGGATGATGAAGAAAATTGGTGTATATGGTAATTGCCAAACAGGAATTATTCGTTACTTATTGACAAATTCCAGTTATATAAAACAAAATTGTGAAATTATACCAATCAAGCAAGTTCAAAATATAGTACAGGAAGATATAGATAAGTTATTGGATATCTTCCCTCAGCTTGATATAGTGATATATCAGCATAATAAAGGCAAAGATTTGAAAAAAAAATCAACAAAATATTTGCTTGAAACTACCCGAAATGACTGTATAAAGATATCAATTCCATCTTGCTACTTTGAGGGCTACCATCCAGAGTTAATAAAAGTGGTAATAGATGGTAAGGCACTTGAGAACCCTCTTTTTGGTCAGCTACATGATGCTCATATCTTGAAATTATTTCTAGAAAATCCTCATCATTCAAAATGGAGTAGAGAAGCAGATATTTTTTACAATAAGGATTTATACAATACTGATTTTTTGAATAAAGTATATCAGTACACTATTGAGCAGTTGACTTCGAGAGAAAATGAAAACAATTGTGATATTAAAATTAGTAACTTTATTGCTTCTAACTTTAAGTCCAAGCAGTTATTTAATGACCATGCCCATCCAACAATACATATCTACTCATATATAATAGAGTCAATCTTTTCTTCGTTAGGGGTTGACTGTGATATAGACTGGAATCAGATTGACTGGTCAGCTAATATCAAATATCCTATTTATTTATCAACACAGCATTATCTAGGGCTAGATTTTGATGGGGATGCTAAATATAAATTTAATGGAGTAGAGATAGAAAGAGCAGTATTTTTTGAACAAATGTTGTCCTATTATAGAAGTTTAAATTATGATAAACTACTAGATGCAGTAAAAAAGAATCCCAGATATGAAGCAATTAAAAATCTTTCTGTTTATTCAAGTTTTATATTTAACAAAAATAAGAGTAATATCAGCTTAGTCAAAGATAATCAAGGTTATCGTATTGAAGCTAATAATCAACCTTCTGTATATTTGAAAGACGAGAAAGGAAATATAACTCTCGAACGTTTTCCCTGGATTGATCGTTTTTTAGCTGCTAAACAGATTGAAGAAGGTTATGAAGTTTTATTTCAGTTTAAAAATGGCAATTTTGCGAAGTGGGTGATTGATATTTTGGGTGTAAGGCAGAAATATCAGAGTCTTGAAAATAAATCTATGACAGATATACAAAATGAGTTTGAGATAGACCTAGATAAGTCTTGTATAACTATTAATCTTGTTGGTAAAGGAGATTCTTATTTGGAGAAAGGACAGCATGAATTAGCTGTTAGTAATTATCAACAAGCAACTCAATTTTCTCCTCAGGCATGGATTTATAGCAAGTTAGGGAATGCACTTGAACAAAATAATCAAGTTGATACAGCGATAGAAGCATACCAAAGATCAATTGAACTTAATCCTAACTTACTAATTTATTATGCTAATTTGGCTAATTTACTAAAGCGGCAAGGGCGTATAGAAGAAGCAGTAAGATTATTTCAATCCTTTAAAGAGGGTAAAATATACTCAAAAATTTGGGAATTGTTGAATCAAAATAATTTAGAAAATCTGTCAGAGGAAACTAGTCATTTACCTAAAGAATTAAATCAAAATCAGGCTCATCTCTACTTTCAACAAACAAGTGAGTATAAGATTGTTAAGTTAGAATCTATTAATCAGGAGGATAGATTCTACATAGAAAAAGCCGGTCTATCACTGAAGCATTTAAAACTTAATCAAAAGTTAGTTACTCAGGACGGAATATTTGAAAATACAATTAAGATAGGAAAGCTACAAAATATTGTTCAGTTAGCGCTTAAGGAGGGATACATATATGCAGTCTGTCCTCGTACAGGGAAAACCGTTAGATCTAATCATTCATTACCTTATTACTCTACAGGCTTAATATTTTATCGTTTTGTAGCTGATGAAGTATTTTACTTACTTTGTGGTTCACAGTTACAAAAATTATTTCTTTACTTCCCTAATTTAGATTTAATTATTCCGCTAATCTCAAAATATGAAGGAAAAGAATACCTTCCAGATGAGAATATTGTTACAAACTTTAAAGTATTCCTTACTGTAAATTGGAGCAAAGTCATATCATATACTGTGAATAGCTTTGGCAAAAAAAATAAAACTGTTTTAGCTTTTCAGGGGGGTAGAAGTATAGGGCATCAAGCAGCTAATTTTTTATCCCCAATTCATCAATTGATTCGGGATAGCCATTTCAATCAAGTTTCCCAATTTAATCTATTATACAATCCGAGTATACCCGAATCATATTATGGTGAGATTGAAGAATTATTTCCTGAAATTATTTATAGTAAAATAAAAACAGTAAAATTGATTTTGGCTAATGATTTAAAACTGCTAAATGAAACATTAGAAAAAAATCTTTTTGTATTTAACATTAACTTTAATCGTCGCGATCTACAGATCAGTCATGGATTAGCTAACCGAATCAAAAAGGGACTCCTGAAAAAATGTTCGTCATCTTTTTTGGTAGAAGTTGAACAAGCCAAGGAAAGGTGCTTTCCTCTCCTTTGGATTGGTTTCCGTACTCACAAGAGAACTTGGGTGTCTAAAGTGGATGGTATAGCAAATATTATTAAGAATCTATCTAATAGTTTTCCAAATTTAGGAGTTGTTTTTGATGGATTTACTCGCACAGATATCAAAAATCAGTTATTTGTTAGTTCTATGGAAGAAGGTATTATTGCACAAGACAATAAAATAGTTAATCAAATTCAGTCTTTATTACCTCAAGAAATCCCGGTTTATAATCTAGTTGGTTCTCCAATGCATGAGGTGATTATGTGGGCTTATGCCATTGACTTCTACATGGTTCCTGTAGGTTCTGGGATAACTAAAGTTATGCTACCGAATAAACCGGGGGTTGTACATACAAGTACTTTGTATGACCAGATAGAAAGTCCACGGGCGTTATTTAAACAAATGCGTGAACATTATGTTTTACCTTTACTGATACCTAAAGAATATGTTCATCGTGTCACAAAACCTAAAGAAGGTGAACATAAAAACTATTTTAACTATGATTTTGACTATGATTTTGACTGGAGAATTGCTTACGAAGAACTGCTGAAGATAGCTTCTTCAATCAAAAGAGATGAATAACTGGGACTGCCTATACTGCACACTTCACCATCTAACGTTATGCTTTTACTCTCCCACCGAGGACTCTGGAAAACCCAACTCGAACAAAACACCCTCTCAGCCTTCCAACTGTCATTTCAACAAGGCTTTGGCTGTGAACTCGACATCCGTGATGCCTCCGAACAACTCGTCATCAGCCATGACCTATCCACAGAACCTTATCTCCTCCTAGAAGAGGTATTTCAAGCCTACAACACCATCAATCAAAATGTCCCCATTGCCATCAATATCAAAGCCGATGGACTCCAACAGTTACTCAAAGAACAAATTGAAAAATACTCAATCACCAATTATTTCATCTTTGATATGTCCATCCCCGACACATTAGGTTATCAAAAAAACAAACTTAAATACTTTACTCGCCATAGCGAATATGAACCCCAACCTATCTTTTATGAACAAGCAGCAGGGGTTTGGTTAGACTGCTTCAACAGTGACTGGTGGACACAAGAAGACGTAGCAAAACATATTCAAAACAACAAATTTGTGGTGCTGGTTTCCCCCGAATTACATAAACGAGAATACCACCAAGCCTGGGAAACCTGGCGAACTATTGAAAGAGAATTAAACACTAATAAATTAATGCTGTGTACAGACTTTCCCCAACAAGCTCAGGAGTTTTTCAATGACAACCATTAAAGCCGTTTTATTCGATATGGATGGGGTATTGATTGATGCTAAAGACTGGCATTATGAAGCCCTCAACCGTTCCTTAGATCTGTTTGGCATGACCATCAGCCGAGACGAACATCTCTCTACTTTTGATGGTTTACCGACCCGAGATAAGCTCAAAATGCTAACCAAATCTCGGAATTTACCCGAATCTTTACATCAATTTCTTAATAATCTCAAACAAAAATTTACCGTTGAATTAGCCTACGCTCGCTGTAAACCCTTATTTCATCATCAATACGCCCTCTCTCGTCTAACTCAACAAGGTTATCGACTAGCAGTTTGTTCTAATTCCATTCGCAACACTGTAGAACTCCTGATGAAGCTTTCCGCCTTAGAAGACCATCTAGAATTTACCATCTCCAACGAAGAAGTCACCCACGGTAAACCCCACCCAGAAATGTATCAACTGGCTTGTCAAAAAATGAATTTACAGCCGACTGAATGTCTGGTGGTTGAAGACAACGAAAACGGTATTCGCGCCGCCCAAGCTTGTGGCTGTCCTGTCTTAGCCGTCAGTACCGTTAATGACGTTAACTATACCCGAATTCAACAAAAAATTGCTGAATTAGCAGGAGCTTAAACCCTATGAGAGTGTTAATTCCACTTGCTGCCCGTAACCCCTATTTTCCACCGGAAGAATTCCATTTTCCCATGCCACTAATTGAAATTGATGGCATTCCCATGATTAAACTGGTGGTGGATAACCTCTCCGCCATTAGCCCCGACTTAGAATTTATCTTTGTTGCCCTGGCGGATGAATGCCGTGCCTTCAGTTTAGACAATATCCTGCGCTTAGTCACCCAAAACCGTTGTCAAATTGTTGAACTCAAACAACAAACCAAAGGGGCACTTTGTTCCTGCTTAATGGCAATAGACCATTTTAACGATGACCAACCCTTAATTATTGCCAACTCCCAACAGGTGTTTGACCTGGACTTATCCGCAGCCATCCAAGACTTTCAACAGCGTCATCTGGATGCCGGGATGATAAGCTTTGATACGGTTCATCCCCGCTGGTCATATATCCGGGTAGACGACGAGGATAATGTAGTCGAAGCAGCCCCAAAAACAGTCATTAGCCGTTTAGGTTTAACGGGTGTATTATACTTTGCTAGAGGTCAGGACTTTGCCAGAGCCGCCATGAAAGCCATTGAACATGGCACAGCAGTTAATGGTACTTATTACATTGCCTCTGCCCTGAATGAGTTAATTTTAGAAGGGATGAAACTAGGGCATTATCCCATTCCCAGCGGACTGTTTCATAGCTTCTACTCCCCGCAGAAACTGGCAGACTATGAACGACTGCTGCAAAGTCAAGCCTTGAACTTCATGCCCCGCATTCATTCTGCTATTGCTTCCAGTACCGCCCCATCCGTCAATGTTGTTATTCCCATGGCAGGAATGGGCAGTCGGTTTGCCAAGCAAGGCTATCAAAAACCCAAACCCTTTATTGACGTATTGGGTAAAACCATGATTGAACAGGTCATGGATAATCTTACCCTACCGAGAGCACGATATGTTCTACTAGCGCGTCAGGAACATATGGAACAAGAACCCTCAATTGTTTCTCGTTTAGAACAACAGGGTAATGTTAAAATTCTACCCGTTGAAAAGTTAACGGAAGGAACCGCTTGTACCGTCTTACTGGCACGGCAAGAAATTGATTTAGAAGCTCCGCTATTAATTGCCAATTGTGACCAACTGGTAGACTTTCAATGTAGTGACTTTATCCAAGACTGTCTAGACCGAGGATTAGATGGTTCAATTCTCGTGTTTCGGGATGCAGAAATGAACCCCAAATGGTCATTTGCCCGCACCGATGAACAGGGTCTAGTTCTAGAAGTCAAAGAAAAAGTGCCCATTTCTGACTTAGCCACAGTTGGAATTTACTTCTTCTCCAAAGGACGGAATTTCATCACCGCAGCCCTGGATATGATAGTCCAAAATGACCGCGTTAATGGAGAGTTTTATACCTGTCCTGTGTATAACTATGCCATTGCCAACGGTCAAAAAATTGGAGTGTTTGAGATTTCCCCAGAAGCCATGCATGGTTTAGGTACACCAGAAGACTTAAACACCTATTTGAGTGCTCAGGCAAGGGTATAAAACTATGATATCAGTCAGGGTGTACCTTCTCAATTCATCATTTCCATGACATCCTCCCCACCGGAGTTCAATAATGGTCTCCAGTTTGAAGTTAGTACCCATCAATCAATTTATGATGCTTTCAACCATTGGATTTTCAGTTCAGATACTAAACTGGTTGGGAAATTTATTGCTAGAGTACTGCTATTTCAACAAATTCAAGATATACCTGGAGACATTGTAGAATGTGGAGTGTTTAAAGGCAGTGGAATTCTGAGTTGGTTGAAAATCAAAAAAATATTAACACCCAATGCCTTCAAAAAAGTCATCGGATTTGACTATTTTGACACAAATTCTTTACTAAACTCATTATCTGGAAATGACCAAACTCGAATGAAAGAACTCTTTGAGGACAGAAACTATGAACATGATACAGCCGCAGAACAATTATTACATGAAAAAATTATTTCAGCCGGATTTTCTAGCAGTGATTATGAGTTAGTCAAAGGGAACATTTCAGAAACAGCCCCAGCATTTGTTACCCAACGACCTGGGTTTAGAATCTCTCTGCTTTATCTAGATTTAGATATTGAAGTTCCCACCTATGATGCTCTCACAGCCTTTTGGAATAAAGTCTCTGTCGGTGGCTTAGTCGTCTTTGATGAATATGCCTATCATCAATGGTCAGAAGCAGAAGGGGTTGACCGATTTTTTCAAGATAAAAATGTTCAAGTTAAATCCTTAGATTATCCTTGCCCCACTGCTTATGTTGTCAAACAATTTAATCGGTAAATTATAGATGTATTGTATTGTACCTTTAGCTGGCCCTGATTTTGTTCATCCCACCCTCGGAATTAAACCTTTAATGCCGATAGATGGGGAACCTTTATTACGAAAAGTGATTACTTCTCGTCCTTGGTGGCGCAGTGGTGATTTACAACCCTCTAGTTTAATTTTTGTCCTCCGAGATATTCCTGAAACCCCCCAAGTCACAGAATATCTAGATGATTGGTTTCCAGGGTCACAAAAGGTCATCATTTCCAGTTTAACTAGCGGTGCATTGATGTCTGCTTTAGCAGGGGTTTCTCTAATTAAGGATTTTACAGTACCCCTATGTGTAGATTTAGTTGATATTCTTTATGAAACTGAAGAATTAATGCTAGACCGCTTTCAGGATGATTCTATTGGAGGAGTTGTACCTTATTTTACATCTGATGAATCCTGTTATAGTTACTTTGAGATCAATACAGAAGGGTTCGTCACTCGTGCAGTAGAAAAGCAAGTGATCTCATCTCATGCCTCTGCTGGAACCTATTGGTTTCGAGATACTGCAACTTATTTGAATGCTGTTGCGTTTTCCCTGAATCATATTTCTGAATTATCAGTGAGAGGAATTTTATTTGTTTGTCCAGCGATGAATTATATTATTAATTCTGGCAAACAAGTTGTTTCTATTCCCGTAGAAAGTGTCAAACCTATCAGTAAAATATTTCATTAACAAGGAAAGTTATTTATTATGAAACCTCTGAACCGAACCGAATGTGTTGTTTGCGGACAAACCGATCTAAAATCTCTATATAACTTCAAAAACTTTCCCGTTTTTATGGGATGTACAACAGAACCGCCCGAAACAGATCTAACAATGGATATGTCTTGGGTCATCTGTCCAGACTGTGGCACAATTCAACTCAATCAATTAGTTCCATTAGAGATTTTATATCAAGAAAATCATAATGAAGCTGTCGGAGGCGTTTGGCAAAATCACCATACCCAATTTGCGGATTTTATCCTGAAAAATGGTGGAGAAAATCGTTTAGAAATAGGGGGTGCAAGTGGAAAAGTTGCTCAACTGGCAAGAGAGAAAAGTGAAGCAGGACGTTGGTTAATTTTAGAACCCAATCTATTTGAAACCGACTCACCCATTCCTCATGTAGAATTTCAGCAAGGCTGGTTTGATGAAACCTATCAACCACCCTTTGAAGTGGATACCGTCATTCACTCTCATGTGATGGAACATTTATATGAACCTCGTCAAACCCTAGAACAAATCAATCAGTTACTTCCTGTTGGTGGTCGCATGATTGTATCTGTTCCTAACATGAAAGTTTGGCTACAGAAAAAGTACACAAACTGCCTGATGTTTGAACATAGCTACTACTTACCTGAGGATATTGTAGAGTTTCTAGTTCAGCAATATGGGTTTCAAGTAGTAGCCAAGCAGTATTTTCAAGAACATTCTATCTTTTTTGCTTGTGAAAAAATTAGTCAAGAAGCTTCACCTCAGCCCCAACTCCCCAAGAATTATCAAGAAAACAAAGCTCTGTATGAGGATTTTGTCAATCATTATGTGAATATTGTTAATGAAATAGAAGATAAAGTTCCAAACTATCCGGGTGATAAATATATTTTTGGAGCGCATATCTTTACGTTATATTTACTCGGATTTGGATTAAAAGAAGAGTATTTCTTAAATGTATTGGATAACGCGCCCAGCAAAATCGGTAGACGACTCTATGGGACAAACTTAATGGTAAAATCTCCAAAATGTCTGAAAGAACATGATGAAGCTCTATTAGTGCTGAGAGCAGGTGCATATACAGAAGAAATCAAGAAAGATATTGTGGAGAATATTAACCCCAATATTCTGTTTTGTTGAGTTGTTAATCTGTTAGTGTTTAGATAGCAATCTCCAAGCCCCCAACCTCCTGCTACAAGGCATTCAACACCTCCAAGAAAAATGCATTGTCTTACACTATGAAAAAATCTTAGCCGACCCCGAAGCAGAAATCAGTCAACTCTGTCAAAAACTGGAATTAGAATTTATTCCCAGTATGATTAATTATGGAGAACAGAATCATCCCAAATGGACATTCGGAGACCCGAAAAACCTCTACGAAAACAATAAACCCAATCCCCAACATTCAGACTCTTGGAAAGATTCACTTAAAGATGCTCAAACCTGGCAAGTTGTCAATGATTATTTAAGCCTTCTGGGAGAAGAAACTATTACTCAAATGGGTTACTCTTACTCAGAACTTCAACAAATTCTTGATGCTAATCGTTCTTCTACTTTCTCCTTGAAAGAGTTATTAGAATTCTAGTTTCTATCATCATCAGGTAAATATTCACGATTTATCGTATCTTCTGGTGTAAACGGAGATTCTATTGGAAACGTCTCCAAAGATAAACCTGTCTCATCACTAGCAAGTTCGGTTGCATCTTGATAGCATTCCTGAAACACTTCCTGAAAATATTGCTTGAGGCTGGGACTGTCTTTAAACAGTTTTCTCAATCTTCGTCGATGTTCTCTAATACTTGCTTTCCAGCTATTACTGCGTTTTTGAGGTTGATATTGATATTTCAGTAAATGCATTAAAATCACAACAAGATTACTTTCAACTGCGCGTTTTTCACTCCGTCCCATATCTTCCATTTCTTCAATTAAGTGAGGGATATCTAACTCAGATAATTGATTTTCTCGAAGGAGTTTCAGGGTATGCTGTAGCCACAGATATAGCGCTACGCGCTGTCATTCGTTATTAGTTGTTAGTCATTAGTTAAGCAGAGTAGGCATTGCAGAGTTTACAAATGTCCTAACTTAAAAACGTACTGCTATAATAATCTTGTTCATAAAAATTAGCAGTTGCTGAAACGGATGGGATTTGAGTTTTCTTTCATTGTTTTACTGCCGAGTTTTGATCATTGTACAATATGAGTTATTGAGTTGCTGTTACAAGCCCCGCTGAAACGATACAATCTTGAAGAGATGCGGTTTACCGTACCGAGAGTATTCGGTTATTACGACTTGACGACAGGCTCTAAGCCATCTTTACCTCAGAAGTCACCGCTCAATCGCGCAAATCTTATTGTCCTACTGCAAAGATTTGTTCTGCCGTCAAATTAAACTCGGGAAAAGTTGGCGAACTAACTACATCTTGACCTCTAAATAAATTAACCATATATTCACCCTCAACTAAATGATAAACTGAAATAGCTGGCTGTTTAGGATCTCCAATATAACGGCGACCGCCTAAACCTAAATAATCTACTATCCAATATTCACCGATGCCTAACTTCTCATATTCTCCCAACTTCATTAAATAATCATCTTGCCAATTCGTACTCACAACTTCTATGGCTAATTTAATACTAATTCCTTGAGTAATGGTTGATCGCTTTTTCCATAAAGGCTCATTTCCAATAGCATTATAATCTAACACCATAACATCCGGAATATAAGCCGATTTTTCTGAATCTATCGCTTTCACAAGCCCTTGCCGAGGGATAAAAAATGGTAAATTCAAGCGTTTAATTTCTACACCGAGTTCTAACGCAATAAAACCAGCCACTTGTTCATGAGTTCCAGTAGGTTGCACTTTAAAAATCACTCCATTACGCAATTCAAATCGACCAGAGTAGCCATCAGGATACCAATCCAGAAACTCCTCCAACGTCATTAATGGAATATTTTTTTCTTCTGTAATATCAGTCTTTGCTATTTCTTGGCTAAACATTTTTATCCTCACCGTGATCTGAATAATTAACTTATTTTAATAGTTTAATTTCCATACTGATCAACTCCTCAACTTCTAAGCAATTCCAAGTACAATATGAGTTATTGAGTTGCTCCCGACAATCTCTGGTTGTTATTCGGTTTGCCGTACCTAGAGCATTCGGTTATTTTTACTTGACAAACATGATGATTTTTGGGAAAAAACGACCGCCAGATCCATTAACTCATTTGATCTGGATCAATACCTGCTTCCCGCAACAACATCTCTAACCGTTGCGCCCTTTGACGTTCCTGTTCTAACTCAGTGGTAAGTTGTTCAGCCCGTTGACGTTCCTGTTGTAATTGCTGCTCAACCTCTAACGGCGTTAAAAACCGTTGACCATCGGGACGATAAAGCTGTAAAGTCTCCTCAGAACACTCAAACCGAACCTGCAACCGAGGACTTACCCAATGATTGATGTCCTCAATAACCGCTAGATCATCCTCATGGCGGATACAACCACTCAAATCATTTCTATCTGGGTCATAGAGATAATATTCCTCCACCCCATAGCGATTATAAAACAACAACTTCCGATCTAATTCTTTCTGTCTATTCCCTGGAGATCGAATCTCAAACACCACTTGCGGTGCAATTCCATGCTCCTTCCACTGTTGATAAGATCCTCTATCTCCTTTTTCCACTCCAAACACCACCATCACATCCGGCGCTTGACGAGTTTTATTATCTCCCTCCACTGGATACCACAACAAATCCCCTGCTACAAATACCTCTTGATTGTCTGCAAATAACCAAGCTAGATTATAATAAATCATCTGAATCCAGCGAAATTGTACCGTATTATCCGCCATCGGTTTACCATCAGAATCTGGGTAAATAATATGCTGTTGAGTGTTAATTTGGGATTGAGCCACCATAATTGATCTCTCTATCAACTCATATCTTGATATTTTAGTCTACTTTTCCCCATGATTGCGATTAAATACGTCAAATTAGGAGTTTGGTGTATTCTGTTTCTCTGCGTTCGCGTAGCGTGCCGTCAGACGTATCGCACCTTAAAAATTATTGCCCAACTGCAAAAATTTGTTCTGCCGTCAAATTCAATTCGGGAAAAGTTGGCGAACTGACTACCTCTTGACCTCTAAATAAATTAACCATATATTCACCCTCCACTAAATGATAAACTGAAATAGCTGGCTCTCTTGGTGCGCATTCCTTGGCGGATTGAGAATCCGCAGGGTCGCACCGCTGTTTAGGATCTCCAATATAACGCCGTCCGCCTAAGCCTAAATAATCTACTATCCAATATTCACCGATGCCTAACTTCTCATATTCTCCCAACTTCATTAAATAATCATCTTGCCAATTCGTACTCACAACTTCTATGGCTAATTTAATACTAATTCCTTGAG
>Ga0209594_1000360_pt1 | contig 29364 bp, 20 predicted proteins | sample AshMeaCrysSpring_FD_184126 | JGI IMG/M metagenome (GOLD analysis project Ga0209594, IMG submission 184126) | Groundwater microbial communities from Big Spring, Nevada to study Microbial Dark Matter (Phase II) - Ash Meadows Crystal Spring... | ecosystem: Environmental > Aquatic > Deep subsurface... | reverse complement strand
GAAGAATATATAAAAGCAGAAAATAGTTTAATATTTCCTGAGCTTCCTATTCAGGAGTTACCTGGTTTAATTGAGTTAAATAGGGGTAAGGGGAGGAGAGCAATTAGAAGAGCGGTAAGAGTTTGGGTAAGGGAGAAGATAGGATAATGACGACAACTAAACAACTGTTAACTTTTGAGGAATATTTGACTTATTCCGATGACACAGATACCTGCTATGAACTTCAGGATGGGGAACTAATACCAATGACATTGGGGAGAGGGAAACATGGGGCAATTTCTGAGTTAATTAATGATGCTTTCAGGGCAGAAATTAAACGCCTAAAACTAGATTGGGTATCGAAAAAAGGAGATATTGGTGTTAAAATACCCCAGGTAGGTAGAGGTGCAACTTCTAGAGTGCCAGATGTAGCAGTAGTAACGCAAGTCCAATGGCGTAGCATTTTGGATATTTCAGCAGTTTTAACTGACTCTGTACCTCTACTGGTGGTGGAAGTGGTAAGTGAGGGAACTGTATTAATTGACCATCGTCGCAAGCGGGCTGAGTATAATGGGATTGGGATTCCTGAATACTGGTTGGTGGATTTTATTGCCAATAGTTCCAAAGTAAAAGAAGAACCAAAGGTTACGGTTTTGAAGCTGGTAGATGGTTTATATGAAGGTAAATCCTATGGAGGTGATGAACGAATTGAGTCTGATATTTTTCCAGAGTTGAACTTGAGTGCATCAGAGATTTTAGGAGCAGAAGGATAAGATGTCATATAGTCAGTTTACCCTTAAAAGTGTGATAGAGACTTTTGATTTAACTCTAGTTGAAGGGGGGAATTTTTTTGAGGAAAGTCAAGAAATAGCTCCCAGTCCATATCTAGCAGAATTTATCAGCAGAAATTTACAATTGGCAATTGCTTTAAATACAGAAAAAGCCAGGTCGGAATTATTAATATGTCCCATGCTTATTGCTGTCAAAGAAATCGGAGATGGAAAAATAAGTTTATTTTCAGGAGAAGAATTTAATGTAGAGCCAGAATTAGGATTAAATGGAACTTGCGATTATTTGTTGAGTCTGTCACCAGAGCAGTTATATATTGAAGCTCCAGTTATGGTGGTAGTGGAGGCGAAAAAAGAGGATTTAAAAACAGGTTTAGGACAGTGTATTGCAGAAATGGTAGCAGCTTGGAGATTTAATGAGCAAGCTGAGAATAATATTCCTATTATTTACGGAATTATTACGACAGGAACTCTCTGGCGTTTTCTGAAGCTGGAAAATAAAACAGTAACCATTGACTTGAGTGAATATTTTTTACCTCCAGTAGAGTCAATTTTAGGCAAACTTGCACAGATGGTTAGTAACTAGAAATTGACAAATACTTGGAGAAGAGAAGCTAAACTTGCAGGAGTGGAACCTGATAATTGTTTTTATTTCCAAAATGAGCCTATTATTCGTGGTAAATTGGAGTTTGATTTAAATGAAGATCCACCGCCAGATTTAGGGTGAGAAAGAGATTTGAGTAGTAAGTCTGTTGGGCGTTTTCCTATTTATGCAAGGTTGGGTGTTCCAGAAATTTGGTGTTATGAAAATGGGGAATTAACTATCTATTTATTGGAGGGGGAAGAATATATAAAAGCAGAAAATAGTTTAATATTTCCTGAGCTTCCTATTCAGGAGTTACCTGGTTTAATTGAGTTAAATAGGGGTAAGGGGAGGAGAGCAATTAGAAGAGCGGTAAGAGTTTGGGCGAGGGAGAAAAGGGGAGAATGAGTGCAAGTAAAAACCTTAAACCTGGTAACTTTGGTGTTGAGCATAAAAAATTCAAGCTACTATACTATTATAAGCTTTAAGCAATTGCCCAATCTATTCTAATTGAGACTGAATATTTTTTAAGCCTGCCACTTCTATTAAAAATTTCATTTCTTGTTTTGTTTTTTCTAAAAATCTTAGTATGCTTAAATCTTCTGTGTCATTTTTATCCCCTTTTTCAAAGAAAAATTCAGGTCGTATTCTATTTGGATCGTCTAATTTTTTATCTGCTTTACCTCGGGTTCTTTTTAAGTCCCATTCAGCTTTAGATTTAGTAAAATAATGATTTATTTGGATAAGATCATGGTTGATATGTTTATTGTTTTTTAAACTTAGAGGCACAGAAGTTCGATCTGGATAAACATATAGACTACTTGGAGAAAACTTAAACAAATGTATTCCGATATTTTTAATTAAATCTGTCTTTCCCATTGACTTTACTGCACCATGAGAACGGTCATCTGCTTTAGCGCATTTTTTAAACCTTTCCATGACTAAACCTTTATCTTTGGAGGTATGTCCTGATGATCCGAACATTTTCCAGTTGATAGCAATTCCTGCAACATCTTGATAATCAGATAAGAAACTCTGAAGATCATCGTGCTTTTTAGGAACTATAAATTCATCCCCATCAATAATAGATATCCAGTGAGATTTGTCAATCAACCTAGAGAAAGCATCCCAATAAGCAGAAGTTTGATTATCTGTTTTGGGTTTACTCGGCCAATCTATGTAAGTAATAATGCCTGCTCTATCTAATCTTTGCAATATCTCTGGAGTTGCATCAGTACTATCATTGTTATAAATTAAAAAGTAATCTACTTTTAGTACACGATGATAAGCAATCCATTCAAGGATGTAGGGCGCTTCGTTTTTCAAGGTGGCAACTACAACCAGCTTGTGTTTTTTAGGCTTAGAGGGTTGAATATTTGAATCTTGTTTGAGTGCTTCTTTGATGTTTTGATCAACTGTAAGGGATAAGTCTGGGTTAAGGGCGATCGCTTTTTCTGCATTTTCTCTTACCCCATTCATTTGACCTTTTTTAAGGTATAGCTGCGCTAACCCAAGGAATATATCAGGGTTATCTGGCTGCAATTTTACTGCTTTTTTGTAAGCAACGATGGCCTCATCATATACCCATGACCATTCAGGTGGTAGTTCTGGCTTAAGTTCAAATGCTTTTTTGTAAGCTGCCATTGCCCCTTTCAAATCTTCAAGCCACCTCATAGTGTTAGCTAATCTAGTATAAATTATTGCATTATTAGGTTGCAGTTTTAGCAATCTTTGGTAGCAGTCTCGCGCCTTTTCAAATTCTATGATACTTTCGTAAATTGTTGCCACATGCTTCAAAGCTGGTATAAATTTAGGATTAAGTTCGAGAGCGAGAGAAGCTTTTAAAATTGCTTTATCTACCTCATTTTTTTTGAAGTAAAGGCTTGAAAGCATCAAGTAAAATTCATGATTTTTGGGATGCAACTCAGTGGCCTTTTCATAAACAGCGATCGCTTTATTTTTCTGATTATTTTGCTCTAGAGCTTTGCCTAATTCGTTATATAGCCATTGTGGTTGTTTAGCATTAAGAACGATAGCTTTTTCATAAGCGGCTATTGCTTTTTGTTTATTTCCCAATAGCATCTGCACCCTACCCAGTTTCGCATGTGCTTTATTATGCTCTGGCTTGATTTTTACTACTTTTTTATAAATTTTCAAGGCTTTTTCATATTTATTGCTGCTTTCGTATGTTTCTGCTAATTGTAATAACACTGAAACACAATCTGGATTTATTTGGAGGGCTAACAAATATTCTTTTATTGCTTCATCAAAGTTGCCTTTTTCTCTGAGCTTAATTGCTGCCTCCTGGTGTATTTTTAGATTCGCTTTTCTGGTTAACATAATTACCTTTTTATTTATTTTCTAGCTTGATTTTTTATTTATTTATCTTTTCGATCATCACCTGACCTTTCTCTCATTTTGGTTTTTTTTTCACTAGTTTCTTAATAATTAATCATTAAGGCTTTTTAAAATTTACCAAAATTTCCTATGCTAGTTGGCATTATTTATATTTCATCTTATTATTTATTTTGATTTAGCTTGAAAAACTTTGATAGTTAAATTAGAGCCGGGTCATATATGCAATCATCAGGATCAACAAGCATAGAGTTATATAACTCATCTATATATTTTTCACCTCTAATTTTATATTGGCTGTAGTGTTTCCTCCAAAGTCCTCCTATTCCTTGCTTTAAATCTTGAGCCTGATCTAAAGATTTTGCTCTGATAATTTTTTGTCTTAAATGTTCCTTAGATCGGTATGGATAGTGTCTGATGAATAAGCCATAATCTTCACCTTTTATACTTGTTAAAATTGGTTGGTTTTTCAAGATTACTTGATGATTCCCTTCTCCTACAATCATGCCTGGAAGCCAGCGAACTATTACTTTAACTACGCGGCGAAAATGTTTTTTCCTGTGGGTCATTCTTTTTATAGGATTGGGTTCTGTATCATCATCCTTAGATGTTAGTACATGATTTCTGAGGGGAATACTAATACTAAGACAATCAGAAGGAACAGACTTTAAAACTGTATGTAAAGGAGCTTTAGTTGAACAGAGTAACTCATCAGCATCGAAGAGCGCAATCCATTCTGGTTTCCACATTTTATATGCTAATTCAGATGCTGCGGTCATTTTTTTTCCTTGGTAGTGTGCAAACTCCTTATCTTTAACGAGATAAACCATTGCATCTGTATATTCGCTGACAAAACGTTTGATTTCTTCTACTGTGTTGTCTTCTGACATATTATCTAGAAGCACAAATCTTTTAATGCCAAGATTATATTGCCAAGCCAGGTTATGATAAACAATGTCAGCTTCATTTTTGAACATAGATACGCCAACTATTAAGGGAGTTTCTTGTACCTGATGTAAAAACTGACCTTGTTCAAAATATAGCTGAGAGCGACTGAGGTATGAGCTTTGATAAATCCAGGGGGATAAGTCTGGTTTAAGTTTTATTGCCTGTTTATAACTATCAATAACACCATCTAACTCTCCTTTTTCTAGGTATAGCTGCGCCGACATAAGATGAAAGCTATAATTCTCTTGATTATATTTAATTGTTTGTTTTAAGGCTTGAATAACTTCATCGACTCTCTCTGATTTATTGCACAATTCCCTAATTTTATGGTATATAAAAGGAGATATTTCTGGATTTATTTCTATTACTTTTTGATAAACTGTAATTGCATCAGAGTCTAATTTCCCTTTTTCTAAATAGAGTTTTGCTAAACTGATATATAATTTTGGATTATTTTGCTTTAATTTATTAATTATTTGCTCATAAGTTGCGATCGCCTCTTCAACTCTTCCATTTTTTTCACAAGCTTCTCCTAATTTTTGGTAAATCTGAGGGTTTATATCTGGATGATTAGCAATTGCTTTTTGATAAACGGCGATCGCCTCTTCTATTTTATCTTTTTTTTCTAGAGCTTCTCCCCATTTTAAGTACATCCATAGTGGTGATTTTTTTAAAAGTAGTTTCTCTGATTTTTCAAACGCAATAATTGCTGCTGCTATTTTCTCTTCTCTAATTAATATACTTCCCAACCTTGCCTGTACAAATCCATTATCTTTATCTATGTTTATTGCCTGCGTAATGTGTGTTGTTGCTGTTGCTAATTCTTCTTGGTTTTCGTAAATTCCTGCTAAGTGCAAAAGAGCTGGTATATTATTTGGATTAAGCTTAAGGGCTAATAAATATTTTTCTTTTGCCCCTTCTAAGTTTCCTTCTGCCCTGAGTTTATTTCCCTGATTTAGGTAAGTTTGTAAATCTTTTTTCCTTTGATCCATAAATCTTTTTTCCCCATTTTTCCTTGATATTTTTTTCTTTTCTTTCATTCTTATTTTTTTGTCAATAAGAAATAATCTGATGTTTCACTATACCCAAACTTTTGGCTTATTTTGCCACAATGTTTCCTAAATATTTTTATTTCTTCATCTGTCCAACCTGTCTCAGTTATTTTAATAGCTTGTGTTGTTTCTTTTCCTCCTGTATCTTCCATTCTTTCATTTATGAAAATATCTTCTATCTTCTTAACTTTTTCTGGTTCTATGTTTAATAATTCTCCTATTGCTTTAGCTACTACTTGAGGATTTAGTCCTATATCTCGTTGCTCTATTTCGAGATAATATCCTGTCAAACTATCTCTTACTTTTAACCAACTTTCCATTGCTTGTGTCCAAAGTTTGCAGTGAGTTTCAAAAGGCACATTTGGAAACTTTTTCAAGCGAGAGATTACACATTCTATTCCTCGTCTTTTTGCGAAGATAAAACGAGACTCAGGCCATGTTTTTAACAGATATGGTGCTGCTTCTATCATAGAAAAACCTGGAGTTTTATCTATCCAAACCTCATGTTTAATAACCTGATCATGTATTTTCCTAATTGTTTTTGTTATTTCTTCTTCTAATTCGTTGCGTTCAATGTGAGAAATTGTGCGGCTTTTTTTGCCTATTATTTTTTCATTTTTTTGATAAAAGTCTGCTATGGCTTGCATTAAGGGCTTAATTATTGGCAAAAAATGTCCTTCGGCATATCCTTTTACATTTACTCCGTCTTTGATTGCTTTTGTAATTATACTTGTTCCCGACCTGGGAGAACCTAATACAAAAATTGGTTTACTCATCTATTTACATCCTATAGATAATAATCTGATGTTTCGCTGTATCCAAACTTTTGGCTTATTTCTCCACAATACTTTCTAAAAATTTGTATTTGTTCATTTGTCCAACCTGCCTCTTTTATATCTATTGCTTCTTCTTTTTCAACCCCCCCTGTACTTTGGGGTCTTTTATTTGCAAATATATCTGCTATTCGTTCTATTTTCTCTTGCTCTAGTTCCAAAAATTCCCCTATTTTTTTTGCTGTTTTTTCTGGATTTAGCGCTATTTCTCTTTGTTCTATTTCAATTGAACATTCTGCTATTTTTTCTTTGACATTTAACCAAGATTCCATACATTCTGCCCACATTATACAATGTTTTTCAAATTCAACATGGGGAAATTTTTTCAAGCGAGAGATTATATTTTCTATTCCTCTTCTTTTTGCATATAGATAACGTCCTTTTGGCCAAGCTTTTTTGAGGTATGGTACTGCTTTTATCATTGCTGCATCTGGTGATTTATCCAGCCATATTTTTTCTTGACAGATTGCTTCACATTGCTTGCGAAATATGCTAATTATTTCATCTTCTATCACCTGCTGATTGATATGGGTTATCATGTGTCTTTCGTCTTTTCTCAGATTTTTTTTTCCTTGAAAAAAACGGTTTGTTTCTTTAATTAAAAAAGTCATTAAAGGTAAGAAATGACCTTCATTAAATCCTGGAATATCTCCCCCTGTTTTGAGAGCGCCTGTTATTACACTGGTTCCTGATCTTCCTGATCCTAAAATAAAAATTGGTTTAATTTCATCATTTTTTGTCATTTTTATATCCACTTTTTTTGATTATTTTTTTTTATTATACCTTTTTTTCATACCCAAAATATTCTGCACTCTTGCCTACTATTTGCCAAATTTCTGTTCCCATTGAATAGACAACGCGACGCACTTCTTGTTCATATTCTAACTTGTGTGATGCTTCTACTTTTACTTTCAATGGGTTTAAGGCTGTTGCTGGCATTGTTATTTCCAAAAAGTCGAATATTTCTTGAATTGACTTTCTGGGTTTTTCCATCATATCTTCATATTTTTCTACTTTATAGTTCAATTTTTTCTCTTCTATCCAATACTGAAAACTAGACACTGCGTTATTCCATCTTACTGCATATTTGAGGGTTGATTCTTTTATTTGACTAAAATCCTTATTTTCTAGTTGTTGTTGGAGTAATTTAGGATTTTCCCAGCTAACAATCATGCTCCTAATTACATCATAGGGATTTCTGAGGGAAAATACTATTTTTGTTTTAGGGAACAATTCTAACCACATATCTATGGTGCGATCGCCTTGATTATAAAGTATCTCTTTAAACCCCCAACTTATTGTATTTACATCTATGCCATTATTCAGTAATTTTACTATTAATTCCTTATATCTTTCCTTAACTATTGATGGATTAAATGAATTTACCCAATTTATTGATTTTCCATAATCTGTAAATTCTCCTATCACCATTGCTGGAGTTATTTGTTCTCTTTTATATAAATTATTTATGACTAATTCGCTTTCTGTCAACACAAAGTATGATTGTGCTAATCCTTTCATGAATCCACCATGTTCTCCCCAGATGGTCATGTCTGGGGAAGTATTTAAAATCCGCTGTAATAGTGTACTGCCACATCTTCCTGGTCCTAAAATAATAATGGGGTCTTTCATTAATTTGCTTTACTCACATTTGTTTGCCATCAAAGTTTATCATACAAATCAACGTGTTGTTTTGCTGATTCTTCTAAAGACAGACGTGGTGCGATATTCCCTACAAGTCTTTCCCATAAACCTTTTTCTGTGCAGGCTTTTCTCATAGTATTTGCTAAACTGACGTGGTTTCTGGCGCGAAAATGGAGTCCTGTAAAATCGTCTTCTACTTTTTCTGCCATCCCGCCAATATTACTACATATAATGGGTCTTTTGTGCATAAATACTTCTTGTATCACTAAAGGTGAGTTTTCCCACCAAGTTGAAGGCACAACTACCCAGTCTATTTCTGCAATTAACTCTGGTATCTCATCTTGTTTATATTTACCGTGATAAGTAACATTTTCCTGATTTTCTTCTACGAGTTTAAAAAATTTCTCTTGCAATTGGGGAAACCCTACGGCTACATTGCCAAAAATCTCCACTCGCAAATCTGTAAAATTATGCTTAACAAGATACCCCACTGCTTCTAATAACAAAATCACCCCTTTATAAGGATTTACTTGTCCAAAAAACCCAAAAACATTGCGCTTTTCTCCTGTTGTTAGTGAGCGATGGGGTGCTGGCTGAGAAACTTGTCGCCCATTTTCCATGACTACCATTTTTTTGCGGGGGATACCCCAGTCTATAAACCGATTGGCTAAAAATTGACTGGGAGAAATAAATAAATCAACCAAATCCAAATGAGCCTTAATAAAAGCTTCTCTCATTTTAAATTGTTGGGGGGTTATTTCAGGAAAGCATTGATGACATCTGTCTGGGGCTGCATTTTCACATAATTCGTCATTATGTTTGCGAATCATTTGCCCATCCCGATTACACATCAAGATAAACTCATGAAGGGTATAAACTATTTTTACATTGGGCAGAGTTTGACGGGCTATTTGAATTGCTTCTAACCCTATGCGCATTGTATGGTGAAAGTGGATCACATCTGGTTTTAATTCTATCAAAAAGTTTTTAAAATCAACGTAGATAAAATTGAGTATTTTCTGGGATTGATAAAAGTAGTCAAATGCGTCTCCCCAAAATAATGCTTCATCTGGTGCATCTACTAACATTTGAAATGGTGTACCTGTATGTACTTTTCTATTTATTCCTGCTGCTGCACCTAAAAAAAATGGTTGGTAATGGGTGGTTGCGCGAATTGTTTTAAATAAGTCATAGGCAAATATTTCTGCTCCTCCTGGAAAAAATAAGGGATGGTTATGGGCTATTATTAGGACTTTTTTTGTTTTTTTCTGAGTTTCTTTTTGTTTTTCTACCTGTAATAATTCCATTGTTTTTTTATTGTTTTTGTTCCATTAATTCTCCGATTAAGTTCTCCCAGCGCTTTGTGTGTAAGCGAGCATTATATTGCCAGGCTAAACTATCTGCATAAACGCTATTTAATGGTACTGATTGCCTTTCTAAATGGTAAAGCTCTGCGTCTGCATAGTACCAACTTTGATAGCCTAATTGAGAACATTTTAAGCATAGATCACTGTCTTCAAAATCTCCGATTACATAGTCTGTTGACAATCCTCCTACTTGTTGATATAGTTCTTTTTTTATCATTAAACAAGCCCCTGTTACTGCTGGTACTTTTCGACTAATTTGGGCTGGTGGATAACTGTTAGGAAAGCCTTTATAATAATGCAGTGTTATCCAGAAGGGAAACTTGGTATGACTAAAATACATTCCTGCGTGTTGTAATGAGTTATCTTCGTAGATTAATTTTGGTGCTAATGTGCCTATTTTTGGGGATGATGCATAAAATTCTGCCATTTTTATTGCCCATCCTTTTGTTTTAGGAAAAACATCAGAGTTCATTAACACTAAATATTCTCCTTTTGCTTGATTTACTCCTCTATTATTTGCTGCTGCATACCCACTATTGCGCTTCATTATCACTAATGTGACTGGCATTTCATACAAAACACAATGGTCTAATAAAAATTCTTTTAGTTCTCTTTCTTGCTCTGGTGAGTCTAATACATAAATTAGCTCACATTGCTCTTTTATAGTTGGATCATTTGCCATTGTTGCAAATTGTACTTTAAGAAAATCCAGTCGTTTATATAAAGGAATTACAATAGATACTAAAGGATTTTCTACTGGTTTTCCTATCACTTTTACTTCTTTTTCTGCTACTTGTTCTATGCAGAGTTTTTGTAATTTATAAGCTGCTGGTCCCAGGCAGTTTTCTAGCATTTCTGGGGAAACTTGCGCCACTGGTACAAGTTTTACTATTAGCTCCCTTGCCCAATTAACATCTTGATATTTAATATCTGGAATATTTTCTAATACTATACCTCCTTTCAATTTTATTTTAAACCGCCAACCGTGCAATTGAGCGAAGTCTTTTATTTTTTTCCTGATGTTTTCTTCTACTTCTTGATAAGCGCAAAACCCTAGTTTTTCTTCAAATTTACCATAACGGGTATTTTTAATGTGTTCTTTGACATCTGGGCGCTCATAGGAATAAATTTGCTCTCGAAAAATTAAGGAAAATCCTAATGATGATATTGCTTCTATTTCTATTAAACTTTTATAAGGATCTTGCAGCCAACCTGCTATAAATAAACCATCATCTTTGATGGGAATTACTATGTCTATAAATATGTTAAATGGTAAATCATAATTTAGAGGAGTACTGGGATTTTCCTTAATATAATATGCGTGCTTTTCTAGTAATTCTTTGACTTCTTGTTTAACTGTTTCTGGGGTTAATTCCACTAGAGTGCGGTTGACATTTTCTTTGATCAAATGTTTTTGATGTTCTGACATTTGATTGAGACGCTGCACAAATTCTAAGCTATAGGCTTTTTCTCCTAATGTTTTGTCAATGGTAATTGGTTTATTATTCCACCAAACAATTAGAGAGTAAATATCTTGCTCTATTTGAACAATTTGTCTGGGAAAAATTATTGCTGCTGCTATTTCTTTGTCTGATATTTGGAAAAAGTTAGCCTCCCCTACTGCACAGTTATTTTTAGAAAAAAGCAATACTTTTGCTTGTCCAAATACCCAAGTCTCTTGTACTTTACATTCTATATATGCAATGCTAGGTGTCAACCAGCGTCCATATTCTAGAGTTAGTTTAGCAACATTAATATTTTCTCTGAGACGTTGACATAATTGACAAAATTCTGAGGAATTTGATATCTGGCTATTTTTTGCCATTGCTATGACTAAGGGATAGATTTCTTCCCTTTTATCGGGGAGTATTTTCTCTAGATATTTAATAATATCTAGGGGTATTTTCTCTTGATTTACTTCCCAAAAGTCTGGTTGCAACTCCCCAACATATAACAAGCATTGATAGGCTTCTTCCCATTTTTGCTGGTAACACAATGCTGTGCCTATATTAAAATAATAATTCGCAGGCAGTTTCTGGTTTAATTTGAGTGCTTGTTTATATACTCTTGTGGCTAGTTCCCAATTTTGGAGTTTTCCTAATGCTATTCCCCAGCTTTCATAGGCTGCTAAATATTTTGGGTTATTTTTTACTGCTTGCTGATAATATTTACTAGCCTCTTCCCACTGTTGACGATTTGCCCAAGTTTCGCCTAAGTGATAATATAATTCTGCATTTTGCGGATATTTTCCTAACCCTAGGTTATATATTTCTCCCGCTTCTTGCCATTTTTTCTGTTTGCTTAATATTTCCCCTAAATGCTGATAAACTTCTACTTCTGGATCATTTTCTAACTCTAATACTTGGCGATAACAACTTTCTGCTTGTTCTAGTTTTTCCTGCTCCCAAAACTTATTTCCTAGTTTTAAATATCCTTGAGCGCTTCTCCATTTTGGCTCTAATTTGAATGCTTCTAGTTGATATTCTGCTGCTTTTTCTTCCTTGCCTATTTCTGCTAATATTTCTCCTAATTTTTGATATCCTAATGCTAAGTCTGGTTTGATTTTGATGGCTTTTTCTAATGGGGCGATCGCCTCTTTTATTTTTCCTGTTTCTATCAGAGCATTTCCCAACCCTACCACCATTTCTAAGTTATCTGGTTCTATTTGAACTATATACTCATAACTTATCCCATCTTTGGGATTAATTTGCAGTTGTTGTTGATAATATTCCTTAGCTTTTTTTAACCCTAATTTCATGCGTTGAAGTAGAGTTTGATTTAATTTTTCTTCTGCTTGGGGAAAATTTGGTTGTACTTTTAGGGCTTGTTTATAGGCGGCGATCGCTTTTTCTATTGCTCCTATTTCCACCAACATATCACCCAAGTTATAATGCGCCCAAGCAAATTGGGGATTTTTTCTTGTTGTTTCTTGATATGCTGTTGCTGCCTCTTCCCAGAGTTTCATTTCTCTGAGGGTATCGCCCAAGTTATTATATGCCCAGGAGAATTCTGGATTTATTTCTATTACTTTCTTATATGTTCTTGCCGCTTCTTCCCATTTTTGTTCTTCTTGTAAAGCATTACCTAAATTGTGATAAGCTTGCCAATTTTCTGGTTGCAGTTCTATTGTTTTTTGATAATATTCTCGGGCTTCTTCCCATTTTTGCTGTGCTGTTAATGCCAACCCTATAGTAAAATTTAACTCTGGGGATTGAGGATTTTTACTAACTCCTTGATACCAACAAGAAATTGCTGCATTTTCTTTTCCTTGTTTACTGAGTAATTCTCCAAAGCGCAGATATGCTTGCACTAAACTTGAATCTAACTGAATTGCTCGACGATAACAATTTTCTGCTTGTTCTATTTTTCCCTGTTTTTCTAGGGAAAAACCTAATTTCAAATATTCTTGTGCTCCTGCCCAGTTTGGCTCTAAACTAAGTGCTAGATACCAATATTCTGCTGCTTTTTCTGACTGCCCTATCTGGGTTAATACTTTTGCTAAATTACTATATGCGGCGGCTATTTTTGGATTGATAGCTATAGCTTTTTGATAGCAGTTAATTGCTTGTTCCCATTTTCTTTGCTCTGCATATATATTTCCCAATTTTACTAACTCTTCTGGGCTTATTTGTGCTGTTTCAGTCTGTTGTTTAACTAGCTCTCCTGTTGTGCTTAATACAGGTTTATTTTCTTCTTGTGTTCCTGTTAACAATGTTTGTGTTTTTCCTACTACCTGCATTGCTTGACGATAGTGACTGGCTGCTTCTTGCCATTTTCCTTGTTGCTCTAATATTTCTGCTAATTTTTGATGCGCTTGTGCCCAGTTTGGGTTAATTTTTATGGCTTTGCGGCAACATTCTGCGGCTTCTTCTAGTTTTCCTTCTACCCGCAACTCGTCTCCCAGGTTTAAATATTCTCCTGGTGTACCGCCTTCTGGCTCTATTAATAGTATCTTTCTTCTACATGCTGCTGCTTTTTGGCTTTCTCCTAATGCACTCCATACTTTTTGGAGGTTACGATACGCGCCTACAAATTTGGGGTCATATTCTATTGCTTTTTGATAATATTGTATTGCCTCTTCCCATTGCTGTTGTTTTGCGTAAAGACTCCCCAGGTTTGCATATATTTCTACATATCCTGGTTTAATTTCCAGAGCTTTTACATAACATTCTGTTGCTTTTTTCGTTTCTCCCTGTTGTAGTAGGGCATTCCCCCACATTTTGTATGCTTCGGCTAACTGGGGGTTGATTTTGATTGCTGTTTCACAAGCATTTATTACTTTGTCCCATTTTTGTTTTTTATAATATGCTTCCCCTTGCTCTAAATATATTTTTGCTGTTTCTGAGTTGGGGTTTTCCTGGGTTTTTACTCGTGTTGTTTCGTTGTTGGTTTTTGTGGTGATCGCCATTTTTATGTATGATACTGCTGCTTCTAGCCTTCCCTGTTTTTTATATGCTTGAGCTAGCTTCTCATAAACCATTGCCTTATTTTCATATCCTATTTTCACTGCTTGACGATAGCATTGTATCGCTTCATCCCATTTTTCTTGCTCTCCATAAGCATTCCCCAACCTCACCAACTCTTCTGCTGTTGGTGACACCTCTTCTCTCTGCGCTTCTACCAACACCCGTAGTGTTTCTTTTACAGGTGTTTCTTTTACTCCTTGCACCTCCACACCAGGGTGACTGGCTGCTTTTTCTTTTTCCCCTTGTCTCTCTAATATTTCTGCTAGTTTTTGCTGAACTTCACTCCAGTTTGGTTTTAATTTTCTGGCTTGCTCATAACATTCTCTGGCTGTTTTTAAGTTTCCTTCAAGCCAAAATTCCTCTCCTAGATTAAAAAAGTCTTCTGCTGTTGCTTTTTCTGGCTCTAATAACAACACTTGGAGTTTACATTCTGCTGCTTTTTGAGTTTCTCCTAATGCACTCCATACTTTTTGGAGGTTACGATACGCTCCTACAAATTTGGGGTCATATTCTATTGCTTTTTGATAATATTGTATTGCCTCTTCCCATTGTTTTTGTTTTGCGTAGAGACTCCCCAAATTTCCATATACTTCTACATATTCTGGTTGAATTTCCAGAGCTTTTACATAGCATTTTACTGCTGTTGTTATTTCTCCTTTTTGTTGTAAAGCATTCCCCCAAATTTTATATGCTTCTGCTAACTGAGGATTTATTTTAATTGCTGCTTCACAAGCTTTTATTACTTTTTCCCATTCTTGTTTTTGATAATATTCCTCACTTTGCTCTAAATATGTTTTTCCTGCTTCTAAGTTAATATTTTCCTGTTTTTTTTCTTCCCCTTGTGAGTCTGTTTTCTTTTCGCCACCTTTTCTCAAATTTGCCAATTTTAAATATAAGGAAGCCCCTTCTTTATCTCCCATTTTCTGCAATACTTGAGCTAATTTTTCATAAACTGTCGCCTCTTTTGGTTTGATTTTTATTGCTTTACGGTAATATTCCGCCGCCTCACTCCACGACTGTTGTTTCTCCAGTTTTTCTGCTTCTTCAACATATTTTGCTGCTGTTTGGTTTTCTTCTGGTAATTCTTGTTTGTTTAACATAGTGAGGCTCTCTTTTTTGTCTTTTTAAAATTATTTTTTATAAATTCTTTTCTATCCACTGCAGCAGAAAAAATGTAACTACACACAATAAACCTAACCCTATTAACACTGCGGTAACTATTTTTGCTCCTATTATATATGTCCCGATAATAGTTGCCAAATAAGGTACACTTACAATTGAGCTAGCGATTATTATTTTTTTCGGAGTCCATTTTATCCCTTTTGTATAGTCAAAATTACTAATATTGCCCCTTCCTTTTGCTGGGCTTGGTGTAGGATTTTTGACTGAAGGTGCATCTATCTTTCCTCTACCTTTAGCACTTTGTATTCCTGATTTTTTTTTTGCCATAATTTACCTTAATTCCTCTTGCTAATGTAACCCCATTTTGGGGTTACAATTTATTTTTACAAACCAGCTTTCTGATAATATTCTTGAGCTTCTGACTCTTTACCTTGTTGTTTGAGTATATCCCCTACTAAGCGATTAATTCTACGGGAGTCTGGACTCAACTGTAAAGCTTTCTGATAGCATTTTAATGCTGTATCTAATTGTCCTTTTTGCTTCAGTATTTTTCCTAAACTTTGATACGCTCCTACTGCTTCTTTATTTAACTCTATTGCTTTCTGATAGCTTTTTACTGCTTCATCTAATTTTCCTTGTTTTTGTTGCACTTCTCCTATCCCCAGATAAAGAATTGACTCTTCTGGTTTTAATTCTAGAGCTTTTTCATAACAGTTTAGCGCTTCATCCAGACGGTTTTTGTCTTTTAACAGCTTCCCTAACCTGATGTAAAATTTCTCCTCAAAGTTTTCTAATTCTGCTGCTTTTTGATATACGGCGATCGCTTCTTCTTCTGATTTATCTTTTCTTGCTAAAGCATCTCCTATCTCTTTATATATTTTCCCTTCCCAATCTGTTTTTAATTCTATTGCTTGTTGATATGCTGCTTTTGCTCCTAATATTTTTTTCTGTCTTCTTAGTACTCTCGCCAGCTTTAAGTATGTTTCTGGCTTGTCCTGGTTAAACCCTATCAACCGTCGATAACATTTCTCTGCTTCTGTCCAATTTTTTTGTTTTTCATATATTGCACCTAATTTATTCAAAGGCGCACTAAAATCTGCTTTTATTTTTATCGCCTTTTGATAAGTTTCTATTGATTCTTCTATTTTTCCTTGTTTTTTCAATTCATTGCCTTCTGCTAATATTTCTTTAGCTTTTGTTAATTGTTTTTTCCCTGGCATTTTTTTTCTCCTTATTGCTCAAAACCCTTTGCTTGTCTTTTACTTTACCACTTCCTTAACCCTTTGTCAACCTTTATTCCCAATTAAATTTTAATCCCAGCTCTTCCTCTAATTTTTGGTTATAAGGGCGGAAATATTCACTTAACTTCTGTCTTAACTCTTGACTTATCTCTGGATAATCTCCTTTATTGTACTTTGTGTATTCTATCCCTTGATGTGGTTGTATTCCCAAAAATTTAAATACCTGCTCCATTACTTGTTCTGGTTTATCATACAACTCTTCACTTTGTAAAATCAACAATTGTTCTCTTTTAAACAATTTCAGCCAGCGTCTGAGCTTATATACATATAACCCCCCTAATAAATTATTTGGTGGTTTGCGCCCCATTTTCATTAATTCTGACTCACTTAATTTCTCTATAAACTCCATTTCTTCTCCTATTGCTGTGGCTATAGGTTTTTGCTCTATTCCCAAATTTCTCACTTGATAATGCCAAGAAACTGCTCTATCTACTGGATTTCTTAACAACACAATCAATTTTATTTCAGGAAACAATTTAAAAATTCTTTGTGTCGCCATTGGTAAATCTAAATAACTTGTACTTGCTTCCCCTGTTAAAAATTTTGGTCTGTCTGTTATTGTTGGAAATTGCGCTAAATACCAATTTACTCCATACTGGAAATTCTTGGTAAAAAAATTCAATTCTTTTTTATGGGGTAACAGCACTCGTGGATGATTTCCTAAATATTGATACAATGAAGTTGTGCCGCATTTTCCTCCCCCTATTATTATAAAGTCTGGTGCTAGTTTCTTTTCCTCTTTCCATTCTATTTTTGCTAGTTCAGGATTTGTTGCTACAGTTTGCTTATAACTGCTGGTACGATAACATTTAATTGCCTCTTCTATCTTGCCTTGTTCTGTTAAAGCATCTCCTAAATTTCCCCAAGCAATGGGAAGATCTTTTTCTTGAATTACTTTTCTATAAAAAGCGATTATTTTCTCTAATTGTTCGCCTGATTCTATCCTAGTATATTGTAAATCTATATATGCTAACTGAAATTCTGGCTCCAATTCTAAAGTTTTCAAATAACCATCAATTGCTTCATTATAGCGACTCTGTTTTCTTAATATTTTGGCTAAATGATAATACCCTCTCGCCGATTTTGGATTGAGTTGAGTTACTTTACTTAAATACTCGATCGCCTTTTCATCTTTCCCTTGTCTTGCTAATATTATCCCTAGCTGATAATATCCCTCCTCTGCTTCTGGTTTTAATTCTATTCCCCGCTCTAAAACTTTTACAGCTTCTTCTATTTTTTCTACTTTTTCTAATGCTTTCCCTAATTCTATATAACCTTGCCAGTTTCTTGGTTGCAATTTAATTACCATTTGATAACAACCAATAACTTCTTCCCATTTTTCTTGTATGGCTGCTATTTCTCCTATTCCTAGATAAGCTGGAGCGAAGTTGGGTTTTAATTTTAGTGCCCGTTGATAACAATCTTTTGCTATATCTAGTCTTCCTTGCTCTTTAAACCTCCCCCCCAGGTTGACATATTCTTGTTCATTTCCCCAGTTTGGCTCTAATATTAACGCTTTATACCAACATTCTGTGGCTGCTTTTTCTTGCCCTATTTTGTTGAATACCCGCGTTAAATTTCGGTATGCTCCTGCAAAATTTGGGTTTAATTTTATTGCTTTTTGATACCAGGCGATCGCTTCTCCCCATTTTTCATTTTTTGCATATAAACTCCCTATATTGCTGTGTACTTCCGCCGCTTCTGGCTGTAATGACAGAGCTTTTTTATAAAATGTTATTGCTGCTTCTGTTTTTCCCTCTTCTGCTAAAACATTCCCTTTTTGTTTATATTCTTCAAAACTTCCCTCCCCAGTTTTTTCACTGCTTTGGGCTTTTTCTGCTTGTATTTCTATTACTTTTTCTAAATAAAATACAGCCTCTTCCCACTTTTTCTCCTGTTTCAATACCCTACCTAAATTTTGGTAAGCTTTGACTAACCTAGGATTTAATTCTATTGCTTTACGATAACAGGCGATCGCTATTTCTCTTTCTCCCTGTTGCTCTAATTCCTCCCCTAGCATAAGATGTTTTTTCGGTGTTCCCTCTGTTGGCTTTTTCACCATTAACTCATATTTACAATAGTTTAACGCTCGCTCACAAGCACTTATTGCTTGCTCCCACTCCCCTTCACTTGAATATTTTTCTGCCTCTTGCAGTAACTCTCCAACTTTTGTTGACATTTTCTTTTTTCTTTTTTTTTTTTGATTATCCTTAATCATACCCTACCTTGTCTCTTATTTCCAGTCAAATTTCATCCCCAGATATTCTTCTAATTTCTGGTTATGAGGGCGAAAATACCTTGTTAGTCTTTTCCGCAGTTCATCACTGATGGGTGAATAATTTCGCTTATTATATTGAGGGTATCCCTTTCCTTGACAATGCTCTATCCCCAAAAACTCATATACTTCCTCCATCACTTTTTCTGGATTATTATATAACTTCTCACTCTGCAAAATCAATATTTGCTCTCTGGGAAAAACATTCATCCAGTTTTTGATTTTATAGTAATATAAACTGCCTAGAATATTATTAGGATATCTTCGCCCTAACTCCATTATTTCTCCCTCTGTTAACCCCTCTAACTTTTTCATTTCCCAACCTAACACTTCTGCTAAAGGTTCCTTTTTCTTTCTGGTCGGTAATTGATAATAATACAAAAAAACCGCTCGCTCTCCTGGATTTCTCAATAACACAATTAGCTTTACTTGAGGTAATAACTGACTCATTCTCACAGCTACCTGAGAATATTCTAAATAACTAGGACTTGCTTCACCCGTCAACCAATTCTTATTATCCATAATTGGAGGAAAATGCGCCAAATACCAAGCTAACCCCAGCTCAAATTTCTCATCGAAAAATTTAATTTCTTTCTTATGGGGTAACAAAATTTGTGGATGCTCTCCCAAATAAGAATATAACGATGTGGTTCCACATTTTGCCCCGCCAATAATAATAAAGTCAGGTACATTTTCTTTTTTCTCTTTCCACTCTATCTCCCCCAATTTTGGATGACTTGCTATCACTTTTTGCTCACAACTTTTTTGATAACACTTGATAGCTTCTTCTATTTTCCCCTGTTGAGTTAATATATCTCCTAAATTCCCCCAAGCAATAGCAATTTTTGGTTTTTCTCTTACAATTTTCTGATAACATTCCCTCAATTTCTCTAACTTTTCTAAGCTTGTTGTTTTAGTGTATTGTAAAACTTCATGGGCGGGCATAAAATGTGGTTTTAGTTTCAGTGCTTCAAGAAAACAATCCATTGCCTCCTCATCCCTACCTTGTCTTTTCAAGAGTTTACCTAACTTCTGATAATCTTGAGCTGAAGTTTTACTATTTTTTTTCAACAATAACAGATAATCATCTAAAATTTCCTTTGATTTTGGTAAGCTTAAAAGTGCTTTTTCATAACAATCAATCGCCCCAAGCACATCCCCTTTTTCTCCTAAAATTAACCCCAATTGATGATACGCTTCCCCCGCTTCACCATTGATTTTTATTGCTTCTTTATAAGCTCTCTCTGCTGCTTCTTGTTTATTTTCTTGTTCAAGTATTTTGCCCATTTTTACATAAGCTATCCAACAACTTGGTTCTTTTTTTCTTGCTTGACAATAACAATCATAAGCTTGTTGAGTTTTCCCTTGCTTTAACAAGGTTTCTCCTATTTTTAAATAATCCTCAGCCTGAGCATAAGTTGGTTCTAATTTTAATGCCCTATACCAACATTCCGCCACCATTTCTTCTTTCCCTATCTGAGTTAATACCCTCGCTAAATTTCGGTATGCTCCTGCAAATTTTGGGTCAATTTTAATCGCTTTTTTATAACAATCTATTGCCTCAGACCATTTTTGCTCTTTAGCATACATCGTCCCTAAATTGTTATATTCTTTGGCTTTTTCTTGTTTAATAACCTGGCTTTCTGACATTTTTATCTGTTATGCTGTTATTTTTTTGACTATTATTTGTTGTTGCTGATTAACAATTTCTCCTTGTTTTTCTACTATAGCTAAAAAGTTATCAATCTTTTCTCCTATACCTCTTTGTTTCCTCAAGTATTTATGGTTGTCTAATATTATCATTCCTCCTACTTTTAATTTTCCCCAAGCAATATTTGCCTTTTCTTCTATGTTAGTTGTTAAAGTTATTTTACTACTTATACTTATAAAATCATAAGTATTTCCTTCTAAAGACTCCAAAATTTTATCCATATCTCCCTCAATTTTTCTAACTTTTTCTGCTGCTCCTGTTTTCGCTATATTCACCTCAAATTCTTTTTTGAATTTTGGGTCTATACAAGTTAATTTTGCTTCTGGATGGGTTAAAATATTGTCTAATAACCAACAAGCTGCCATCCCTTGTTCAGTACCTATTTCTAATGCTTGAATTGGTTGATGAGCTAATCCCTGTAAATGCTCTTTCCACACTGGTATTTGATTACTTAAAGTATCTTGAGTGAACCTGTAATCTTTATCTATTATTTGTCCCCAACCCATTAAATAATTAGCCTTTTGAATGGCTACTTCTGCTTGCTCTCTCTCCCCTTTTATTAAACTAGCTCTTGCAAGTTGAATATAAACCCAGGGATATTCCTCAACTAACGAAATAACACCTTGACACGCAGCTATTGCTTCATCCCATTTTTCCATTTGAATTAATGTTTTTATTAGTGCCCGATATGCCCAAGGTTGCTTTTTCTCTAGTTTAATACTTTCTCGAAAAGCAGCGATCGCCTCTTCATATTTCTTCTCTTCTAATAATATACTTCCTAGTTTATGGTGCGCTAATGCTTGAGATGGATCTATTTCTATAATCCTCTCATAACATTTAAGTGCTTTTTCCCTATTTCCTCGATCTGTAAATATCTCTCCTACATCATAATATGCAGGCAAAAAACGTCCTTTTTCATTCAATACTCGACGATAACAAGCAAGAGCGTTTTCTACTTCTCCTCGCTCTTGAAAGTCTTTTCCTAATTTATAAAGACGTACTGCTGTTGCTTTTTCTGGTTTTAGTCTAAATACTTTTACCCATGAGTCTATCTCTTTTTCTTTATGCCCCAAATATTCATATATTTGCGCCAAATACCAGTGCACTTCTGCTAACTTAGGTTTTAACTCTATTGCTTTCTCAAATGCACTTTTAGCTTCTTCTATCATTTCATAGTGAGCATAAATTCTGCCTAAAGAAGCATAAGCTTCTCCTAAATTTAACTTACTATTCATAGCTTGAGACTGCCAAAATGCTGCCTCTTCAAACCACGCCATTGACTGGAGAATATTCCCTAAAGTTTGGCTAACATTTTCCCATTCTGATTGCTTTTCTAAGGCAATTTCACAAGCTGCAAGTGCTTTTTTTAAGTAGCTAGGTATCATTAATTACTGCTTTTTTTTTCTAGTTTTTCTTGAAGTTACAATCTCTAAAACTGCTTTTAAACTGTTTAGAGGTACTAAAATATCCTCAACTAATGGAGTTTGATACATTAATTGTCTGATAAAAGAACATTGAAAGTTTTCACTGAGTAAATAATAATGTTTCAATCCCAATTGTTGACTTATTACCCAGTAGTCGCTTCTCACATAACGAGGTGAGAAAAATTCTACTATTTTTGTTCCTTTCCTACAGAATACAATGTTAGTCATCCCTGCTCCATGAGGAGTAACAATTATTTTAGCAGATGCAAACAGTGCGGCTTGTTGTGCTACTGACATTTCTTCTAATAAAACAGTAGTAAACCCATATTTACTTAGTACTTTCCTCACTGCTTGTTCATTGATTACTTGCCGATATTTGGCTTGAGCGCGACTAATATAAATTTTATCTGGGTAACTTCCTTTTTCCCCTGGTAAAAAATTATCTCTTAAAAATTCAATACTTCCCCATCCAGGCCAGTCTAACTCCCCTGCAAATGAAGGAACTATTAAATTTTCCGCAATAATATGAGGATGGCGATCGCTTTCTATCACTTTCTCTAATGGAATACCCAAACTCTCTAAAGTTTCCCTTTGATAAGCTTTTTCTCTACTATTTACCACAAACCAGTCTATTTCCTCTAATTCAACCCCACTTTGACGTAAAATACCAATTCTGGGTAAAACATCTATCATCCAGTGATAATAAACTTGCGCTGAAAGTGAGGAAAGTATCGCTACCTTACCAGGAATTTTTTTGGGTTGGGGGAGCGAGTCTAACCTAAATATAGAATGGGTGCTTGGGTCATGATTTTTACATCCTGGTAAATACCAGGGGTAAAACCTGGATACCTCCCCTAATAAATAATTATCTGGTGTGGTAATGGCTATTTCTTTACAAATCATATATGAATTGGTTTGAGGTGCTATCCACGCTTTCCCTTCTGGAATCTCAACTACAAACGTTTGCGGTTGTTCTACACAAAATTCTGGGGGAGCAGAAATTTCATATACTCCTCTTTTTACCTGGGTGGGATCAAAAGATTTACATAATTTATTCATACATAAGTTACAAGTTACCCCGCCACAGTTGAGTTTTTGAGCTGGTGTTGTGGTAGGAAGCAGCACCGAGCTGGTAAATGCTGTGTTTTTCCCTTTACTGGGGGTATAGGAAAGCTCATCTTTTCCCCAGTTAATTTCTTCGTATTTTACTCCTTTTATTTCTGTGACTTTAAACCACTCTTTGGTAGATAAATATATCCCTTGCACTAAAAAAGGAGACTCTTGCCAAGAAAATGAGCTTAATTTCCCTTTTCCTTCTGTTTGGATTTGTAAAACTTGTTTATAATAATCAATTGCCTTTTCCCAGTGCTTTTCTTTTTCTTGGAGTTTTCCTAACTCTAAAAGAATCTCAGGGTGTTGCGGTTGTAAACTTAAACCTAAATGATAGGCGATCGCCCCTGCTTCTCTTCTCCCTTCTTTGACAAAACTTTTACCTAAACCTAAATAAAGTGCTACTTCTTTTGGATTTATTTGTATTGCCTGTTGATAATGTCTTGTCGCTTGTCTATTCTCTCCATATTTAAAGGAAACTTCCCCTAAGTATGAATAAGTTTGCCATAAATACTCGCAGACTATTGATAAATCTTCCTCTTCAAGGAGTGCTGTGAGGAATTTGGCAGAAGATATTTTTGCTTGCTCTAATAAGTCTGTTGCTGTTAATTTTTTTGCTCGGCGACAATGAGCTGTGACAAAAGCTGGTTCTAAGGCGATCGCTTTACGGAAGTATGTCAAGGCTTTTTTGATTTCCCCTTGTGCTATTAATAAAGCACCACAGTCACTGTATATTTTCACATTGCCTGAGTTTCTGGCGATGACTTCCTCAAAACAAGCTACTGCTGCTTCATAATTTCTCTCCTGCCACCAGATACGCCCCAAGTTATAATGAGCTAATACCATATTTGGGTCTAACTCAATCGCCTTACGAAAATATTTTAAGGCTTGATCTAATTTTCCTTGACTCTGAAAAACTTTACCCAAGTTATTGTGAAGTGTTGCCCAGTTTGGATTTATTTTCAGTGCCTGTTCATATATTTCTCTGGCTGCATCTAAATTTCCCTGATGTACTAAAGCAGTCCCTAAATTATTGTATGCTGCCACATATTCTGGTTGATTTTCAATGGCATGACGGTAATTTTCAATGGCTGCTCCCAGTAGCCCTCTTTGCTGGTACATCAAACCTAGGTTAAAGTAGGCTACTGTCAACTCTAAATTTAAAGTCATGCTCCCTCCCGCCTTAAAAAAAGGCGTTGCTGAATTGAATCATGAAATCTTAAAGTAAGGATAAGGGAGACGGGAGTGGGGAGAACGGTTTTAGTTTGGTTAGTAGTTTTTGTAAAAATATAATTCATTACTCAAAAAACGCAACACTTAAAAAAAATAAATCCCACGTAGAAAGCGTGGGATGACTTATATTAAAGCATAATTTAATTTGCTTAGAACAGTTCAAAGTCATCTGAACTGAAGTCTAAACCTGGATCTAATTGCACTAGCTTTTCTCCATTAACACTCAGCTCACCTGTATTCGAGTCGTAAACAACATTACCGCCTACTGCTCCAAGAATTCTTATTTTGTCTCCTCCAGCTTCAAAGTCTTGGATTATATCACCTCCAGTCTCCTCTGTAACTTGCAACACAAATGAATCTGCTCCAGCTCCACCTGCGAGAACATCATCCCCAGCACCAGCTATTATTGTATCATTCCCCTCGCCTCCAATCAGGGTATCCTTTCCTTCTCCACCTTGAATTACATCCTCACCTTCTCCACCTTCAAGCTCATCATTCCCTTTTCCACCATCTAGGTTATCATTTCCTTCTCCACCCAAAAGGGTATCAAAACCAATACCACCAGTTAATACGTCTTCACCAGTACCACCATCTACTAAATCATCTCCAGCACCACCTTGGAGGTTATCATTCCCACCTGCACCATCGAGTGTATCGTTTCCTTCTCCACCATCAACTACATCCCGTATATCTGCTCCGTTGTATTTATCATCAAATTGAGTAATATTTACATAGTTTATACCTATTCCAAAGGGATCGTTACCAAATGGAGAGGCTGTTACTTCTACACCACCCCCTTCCAAGGTTTCCACTGTGAAATTCTCATCTAAATCAAATGGTGAATCTGGTGCGAAAGCTATTGTTGACATTTATATTCCTCCTGGCTTTTTATAAATTAAAAAAAGGTTTAAAAGCGCCTTTTGCCTTGCTCAATCGAGCTTTTAGACAACACGGCTTCATTATAACAACGCAATTTTTGCCTTGGAGAGAAAATTCGTCAAAATAAATGCTCAATTTGGAAAAAAAAAATAGATAAATAAATCCCACGTTTTTTCTACGTGGGACATAGTAGTCATTAGTCATTAGTCATTAGTCATTAGTCATTGGTTAAAAGCTATGGTATTTTTCATAAAAATTCTGAATTTTTTAGAAGACATACCAATGACTAAGGACTAATGACTAATGACTAAGGACTAATGACTAATGACTAATGACTAATGAGTCTATTGGTCTTTTATTTGAATCGAGAACAAATACAAAATTGCTCATCACTGAAATCTCCTTTCGGGTATAAGTGAGCCTCGCTCGGTTATCAAGGCTTGTTAGGCTAATAGCACTGGCTTAAAAAACCTTGGCTTCTCACCTGTTTAACTATTAGCAACAGAGCTACAAGCTGGCTCATGCACCTGTAGGTGTTATGACCTTAATAACGTTAGAATGAGCTGGTGCAAGTGAAGGTTTACTAAAGTTTGTTAAACTTTAGCAAGGTTTTTGTTTGCACGATTTATCTTAAAGCATTAAATGATATTATTGCGCTTTATTTAATTTTGCTTAGAACAGTTCAAAGTCATCTAGACCGAGGCTTAAACCTGGATCTAATTGGACTAGCTTTTCTCCATCAACACTCACCGCACCTGTATTCGAGTCGTAAGCAACATTACCGCCTACTGCTCCGATGATTCTTATTTTGTCTGTTCCAGCTTCAAAGTCTGTGATTTGATCTCCTCCAGTCTCCTCTGAAACTTGGAATACAAATGAATCTTCTCCATCTCCACCTTCGAGAACATCATTCCCAGCACCAGCTATGAGTGTATCATTCCCATCGCCTCCAATCAGGTTATCCTTTCCTCCTCCACCTTGGAGTACATCCTCACCATCTCCACCTTCAAGGGCATCATTTCCTTGACCACCATCTAGGTTATCAGAATCATCTCCACCATCCAGGCTATCAAAACCAGTACCACCAACTAAGACGTCTTCACCATCACCACCATCGATTAAATCATCTCCAGCACCACCATCCAGGTTATCACTAGCACCTCCACCGTCTAGTGCATCAGCTCCTTCTCCACCATCAACTACATCTGCTATATCTGCTCCTATGTAAATATCATTTCCTGCACTGGCATTGACGTAGTTAATACCTATTCCAAAAGGATCGTTACCTGTTTCAGAGGCTATGATCTCAAAGCCACCATCTGGTAACTCTGTTACGGTAAAATTTTCATCTAAATCTGTAGGTGAATCTGGTGCAAAAGCTACTGTTGACATTTCCGTTCCTCCTTACTGAGAACTATTGTTTATCTATTTTTTTAAGAAATTAAAAAAAAATGAAAAAGTGCGTTTTTCCTTGCTCAGTCGAGCTTTTAGACAACACGGCTTCATTATAACAGCATAATTTCTGTTTTGGGAAGGAAAATAGCCAAAATTCAGCCTCAATTTGCTAACTGCTTATTAATACTAGGTTTCCAGCTTCTCAAAATTTTTTGATCCCCATTAAGCTAATTAGCAATGTTATTTTACTTCCCCAGCTCACTTAAAAAGTAAAGACTAACTATCATAACCTAAGTTTTGTAAATATGCAAGGGCGATATGGTTTTTAAGGTTAACACTATTCTTTTCTCCAAATATAAACCGAGACTAGAGGCGATCGCCATCTAACTCTCCTTCAATTTTATCCATCATGTTTTTCTCTTTCTTGAGATAAAAGTATCGAGCTATACAAAACTTAATAATTATTCTCGAAAAAAACCTAGAATTTTTAATAAATCTTCTATATACAACAAAAAACAAAAATAAAAGAAAAAAGGATTTTGCAATCAACTTTCAAGTTCAAGGTTTAAGAAAAGCTAAAAATATCTAGGAATTTGGAAAATATATGGCACAATAAAATTGCAATAAGCACCGAGCAGTAATTTACTGATTATGTACCAGGAAGCAGTAAGGTGACTGGTAACTGGTGAAGGGCAACTGCTAACGAAAGGCAGTAGATGAGAAATTATACCTAAAAATCATCATCTCTGTCAAAAATTAATGGGAAGCTACCACAAGTAAAAAAAGTGGGAAGAAAACCAGCAAAGCTAAAGGTTGAGTAAAGGGCGATCGCCAGCGAAAAACAAGAGCTAACTGCTTCTAGCGAGACACCTCTGTTTCCCTTGTGCTGTTTTAAGAGAAACTCAGCTAAATAGCGAAATTACTCAAAAGCAGAGAGAGTAAAGATTTAGAGGGATTGACCTCTAAAAAACAGACGCAAATATTGCAAGAAAAAATTTTTTTTGTGGTTTAGGTGCAAAAAAAATAAAAAAAGTGTTAAGATTCCCATAGATGATTTAGGAGACAACCAATGAACAACTTACTCAAGAAAGTAGCTCTTTTAACCGCAGGTCTAACCGTAGGTGGCGTACTGTTAAACGCTAACCCAGCAAAAGCTGAAGTTAAAACCTATGAATTTAAATACGATTTTGCTCCTGCAGCAGGATCAGGTGATTTACTCCAACTTGGAGGTATGATCGAAGGTACATTTGACGGTACTTTAGCTGCTGACGGTAATACTATTACAGGTGTTACCAACTTAGACGCAACGTACACTGGAGAGCTTCCATTAGCTGGCGATGATGGTCCTCAATCAATTGAATTAATGTTCGATACAGTAAAGACTGGGATCGTAACTATCGATGGAGCGCCAATTACATTCCTAGGTTCTGGAAATGAAGGAAGCTTAGGGGGTGAAGCCCTTAGTGGACTTAACGAATTCTCCTTAACCGATGGTGGTCAATCTTTCGTTAGCAATCAGAATATTGATGTTCTTGACCAAGAAGGCTTTAATGCTGCAAGCTGGAGTGTTGAAGAAGCTGGTGATGGTGGTGGTGGTGGGGGCGTTGTACCCGAACCAGGAACAGTAACTGCCCTAGCTCTGTTCGGTGCTACCGCAGTAGCTACCCGCTTAAAGAAATCCAAATAATTATAGCACTGCATAAGTAATTAAACATAATTAACCTTGTCATCCAGGTTCGGGAAGACAAGGTTTTTTTTGTGATAAATAATTGAGAGAGAGCAAAAATTGATTGAATGGGGAAACCAAAAGTTAGTGTAATTATTCCAACGTATAATTGCGATCGCTATATTGCTGAGGCGGTGGAGAGCGTATTAAATCAAAAGAATTTTGATGATTATGAAATCATTGTGATAGATGATGGTTCTCAAGACAACACCGAAGCAGTTTTAAAAGCTTATGAAAAGGTAAATTATGTGTATCAAAAAAACCAGGGAGTAGCTTTAGCGCGTAATCATGGGATTGAATTAGCAAAAGGGGAATTAATCGCTTTTTTAGATGCAGATGACTATTTTCTGCGTGGGAAACTAGCAGCGCAAGTCAGGATTTTTGAAGAGCAACCAGAATTAGGAATTGTACATAGTGGTTGGAGAAGAGTGGATCCCGAAGGTAAAGCACTAATGAGTGTACGTCCTTGGAGAGATGTTCCTCAATTAAACTTAGAAAACTGGCTACGATGGAAACCAGTACTTCCCAGTGCCATGATGTTTCGTCGCCACTGGTTAAAGCAGGTGGGAGGTTTTAACCCTAAGTATCCGCCCGCAGAAGACACAGAGTTAGTATTAAGACTGGCGTTAGCGGGTTGTGAGGCGGCATGGTTACGGAGGGTTACTGTATGTTATAGACAGCACGAAAGCAGTGCAATGTCAAAAGGGTTACCCCAAGCGCGATCGCTTTCTGCAGCGATCAATGATTTTTTTGCTCAACCAAACCTCCCAGAAAGAGTGCAGCTTATTCAAAGAACTATTTTACATGACACTTATGTATGGATTGCTTGGTATGTTTATCATACAGGACATCCCAAAGAGATGGTTAAGTATCTCCAAGAAGCTTGGAGTTACAGGATTTATCAACCTGTAGAAACAATAGTCAACTGGGTAGAGAGTTTTGGGGGGTATTGTAAAAACTGGGGAGAAGAATTAGATGCAGATGCTTTAGGAAAACTCCCAGAATGGCAAGAATTAATGAAAAGTTTAATTTTGAATCAAGGGATGTAAAATACTGCTGACGGCAACCGCGCATTTTCTTAGACTTTGATGGACATTAGTGGTCAAATGTCTAAGAATAAGAAAATATGAGAACAAAAGAATTTGGCAAACAATTTGACGACTCCGCAAAAAA
>Ga0209594_1000359_pt1 | contig 29364 bp, 27 predicted proteins | sample AshMeaCrysSpring_FD_184126 | JGI IMG/M metagenome (GOLD analysis project Ga0209594, IMG submission 184126) | Groundwater microbial communities from Big Spring, Nevada to study Microbial Dark Matter (Phase II) - Ash Meadows Crystal Spring... | ecosystem: Environmental > Aquatic > Deep subsurface... | reverse complement strand
TTCTCGTAGCCCGCGCCTGCCAGCGCCGCCTCGAGCGCCTCCTGCATCGCCGCGGCGGCGTCGTGGTCGGGCAGCGCCGGCGGATGTCGGTGGAACCAGGTGTTGGGCTCGAGGGTGAGGTGGTAGGCGCTCAGGTGCTGCGGCCCGAACGCGAGGGCGGTGCGCAGGTCCGCGAGCGCCGCGGCAGGCGCCTGGCCCGGCAGTGCGTACATGAGGTCGAGGTTGACGTTGCCGAAGGTGGCCACCGCCATTTCGGCGGCGCGCCGCGCCTCGTCGCCGCCGTGGACGCGGCCGATGGCGGCGAGGCGGGCGTCGTCGAAGCTCTGGATGCCCACCGACAGGCGGTTGACGCCCGCGTCGCGGAATCCGCGGAACTTCGCCTGCTCGAAGGTGCCGGGGTTTGCCTCCAGCGTGATCTCCGCATCGGGCGCCACGGTGAGCAGCGTGCGTGCCGCCGTCAGCAGGCGGTCGATGGCCCGCTCCGAGAAGATGCTGGGCGTGCCGCCGCCGATGAAGACGGCCTGGATGCGGCGCCCCCACACCTTCGGCACGGAGGCCTCGAGGTCGGCGATGACGGCGTCCACGTAGCGCGCCTCGGGCACCTCGCCCTTCGCCTCGTGCGAGTTGAAGTCGCAGTAGGGGCACTTGCGCAGGCACCAAGGGACGTGGATGTAGAGCGTGAGCGGCGGGAGCGCCGCGAGGCGGGGCGGCTCGGCGCCGTCGCGCCGCACGAGGGTCACCGGCTGCACGGCGGGGCTACGGATCCTGGCGGAGGCGGGCGGCGAGCCGCTCCCCCGCCCGGGCCCGGTGGCTCAGCCGGTTCTTTTCCGTCGCCGGCAGCTCGGCCGCGGTGAGGCCCAGGCCGGGAACGAGAAAGTGGGGGTCGTAGCCGAAGCCGCCGTCCCCGCGCGGCGCCAGCGCGATCTCGCCTTGCCAGCGGCCCTCCGCGATGAGCGGTTCGGGATCGTCGTGGCGGTGCACGAGGACGATCACGCAGTAATAGTGCGCGCGGCGGTCGGCAACGCCGGCAAGCTTCTCCATCAGCAGGGCGTTGTTGGCGCGGTCGCGTTGCTCGCGGTTGCCGAGCCGGCCGGCGAAGTAGGCCGAGTGCACGCCGGGGGCGCCGCCCAGGGCCGTGACGCAAAGGCCCGAGTCGTCGGCCAGGGCCGCGAGCCCGGTGTGGCGGGCGCAATTCCTCGCCTTGGCGAGCGCGTTTTCGACGAAGGTGGGGTGCGGCTCCTCGGCTTCCGGCACGCCCAGCGCCCCCTGCGGCACGGTCTCGAAGCCGAGCGGACCGAGGATCGCCGCCAGCTCGCGCAGCTTGCCGGCATTGTTCGAGGCGATGACGAGCCGGGTCATGCCAGCGCCGCCCTCTGCATCGCGATGATGTCGGAAATCCCCTGCGACGCGAGCCCGAGCAGGCTGTCCAACTCCGAGCGGGTGAAGGGCGCCCCCTCGGCGGTGCCCTGCACTTCCACGAACCCGCCCGTCCCGGTCATCACGACGTTCATGTCGGTGTCGCAGGCGGAGTCCTCGGCGTAGTCGAGGTCGAGGCAGGCGACGCCGCCCACGATGCCCACCGAGACCGCGGCGACGAAGTCGCGGATCGGCTCGCCCGCGACCAGCCCCTTCGCCTTCAGGACGGCAACGGCATCGGCCAGCGCCACCATCGCGCCCGTGATGGACGCGCAGCGCGTGCCGCCGTCGGCCTGCAGCACGTCGCAGTCGAGGGTCACCTGCCGCTCGCCCAGCGCCGGCAGGTCCGTCACCGAGCGCAGCGCCCGGCCCACCAGGCGCTGGATCTCCTGCGTGCGACCCGACTGCTTGCCGGCGGCGGCCTCGCGAGCGCCGCGGGTGTGCGTCGCCCGCGGCAGCATGCCGTACTCGGCCGTCACCCATCCCCGCCCCTTGCCCTTCAGGAACGCCGGCACTTTTTCCTCGACGCTGGCGGTGCAAAGGACGCGGGTCTCGCCGAACTCCACGAGGACCGACCCTTCCGCGTGGCGCGTGAAGCCGCGGGTCAGGGGACGGGACGGAGCTGGTCGGGGCGGCGATCCTGGAAGCGGTTCATGTCGGTCCTTGCGGGGGTTCAGGGGGAGTCTTTGCGTGGGGCGGCCGGCGCGGCCCCGATCGCCCGGTCGAACGCCGCGTCGGAGGCCCCGGCCGGGCGGCCCGGGCCTCCCGGCCACGTGGTGTCGCCTACGGCGGTGAAGTGGCGCCCGCCCGCCGGCGGTCCCGGCGGGTGCGCCTCCTCGCGCGATTCCCACGTCATGGCGACGACGGAGAGATTGTCCGAGCTGCCGCGCGCGAGCAGCTGCGCCTCGGTGAGGAGGGCCGGCATCAACTCGAGCAGCGGCCTCGCCTTCAGCTTCGCGGCGATGTCGTCCGGTGGATGCTGGCTCCAGAAACCATCGCTCGACAGCAGCAGCGTGTCGCCGGCGACGAGCGCCGTGCCGCCGCCGGCGTCGATGATCGGCGCCTCGTCGCCGCCGAGGCCGCTGTAGATCCGGTTGCGGCCCGGGTGCACGGCCGCCGCCGCGGGCGAGATCAGGCCGGCGTCGAGCAACTGCTGCACGCGCGAGTGGTCCCGGGTCGCCGCCGCAACGTGGCCGCCGCGCAGCAGGTACAGGCGGGAATCGCCGGCGTGCGCCCACCAGGCCGTGCCGTCCTGCACGATGCAGGCGACGCAGGTGGTGCGCGGGGATTCGGGCAGCGCGTGCGCGGCCGCGTACGCGGCAATCGCGCGGTGCGCGGCCTGCAGCAGCGCGACGAGGAACCCGGCGGGGCGCGCGAGCCGGGGGCCCGCCTCGCGCTCGAAGAGGCGCAGGATCTCCGCAACCGCGATCTGCGCCGCGATCTCCCCCTGCAGGTGCCCGCCCATGCCGTCAGCGAGGACCATCAGCAGCCGGTTCCGGCCGTAGGCGTAGCCGACCCGGTCCTGGTTTTCCCGGCGGTCGCCCAGCCGGCTGTCCTGGAAGATGGTGAAGCGCATTGGATCGGGCCTGCGGGGCTAGCGCGAGAAGAGCCGCGCGATCGGCTTGCTGAGGGTGTCGAGCAGGCTCTCCCGCTCCGCCCCTTGCGGCGTGATCATGAGCAGCTTCTGCAGGTCGAAGGCCGTCTGCGGGCGCTGCAGGTGGTCCAGCATCAGGCAGGCCTCGACGATCGAGTGCAGCTCGTCCGAATAGGACTGGCGCGCGAGCGTGCGCAGGGGGATCAGGCCGTCCTTCCCGAGGCGGGCGTCGGCGGCCTGCGGCGGCGTGCCGGCGATGCAGGTGTAGAGGGTCGCGCCCACGGCGTAGATGTCGGTCCAGGGCCCCAGCCGGGCGCTGTCACCCCGGTACTGCTCGGGCGCCGCGAAGCCCGCGGTGTGCATGGGCTTCAGCTTCATCGGCTCGTCGGAAAGCGTGATGCGCGCGGCGCCGAAGTCGAGGAGCACCGGCCGGCCGTCGATGGCGACGTAGATGTTGGCCGGCTTGATGTCGAGGTGCACCAGCTTGTTCGCGTGCACCTCGCGCAGGCCCTGCATCAGCTGGATGAACAGCCGCCGCAGGAAGGATTCGGTGAGCTCCGCGCGGTTGCGCTGGATGTGGAACTGCAGGGTGCGGCCGCGCTCGTAGCGCATGACCATGTAGACGGTCTCGTTGGCGCGGAAGAAGTTCTCGACGCGGACCACGTTGGGGTGCGTGATGCCCGCCAGCACCCGGCCCTCCTCGAAGAAGCACTTCAGGCCGTGGCGGAAGACGGCGAGGTCGTCGGGGTCGGCGACCGTCACGTCAGCCCCCGCGGCGCGCAGGGCGAGGGAGGCGGGCAGGTATTCCTTGATCGCGACCGGCACGCCGGCTTCGTCGTGGGCCAGGTAGACGATGCTGAAGCCGCCCGAGGACAGAGGCTTGTCGATGCGGTAGCCGTTGAGGACGTGGCCGTCCGGCAGCGGCTGGTTCACCTGCACGGGCATTGGGCGGGGCGGGGGTTCCGCTATAATTCAGGGCATTGTCGGCATTCAATTTCCGCTTGTAAAGCCGCGAGAGAAAAGGAATTTTTCCCCGCGTGCCGGCCGCCCGCCCCCCGTACGCCCACCCGACCGAGGCCCCGATGATTGCCAGCATGACCGGCTTTGCCGCCGCCACCCGCGAGCTGGCCAATGGCCAGCTGGCGCTCGAACTCAAGAGCGTCAACCACCGTTACCTGGAGGTCCAGTGCCGCATGGCCGACGACCTGCGCGCGCTGGAGCCCGTGCTGCGCGACGCCGTCGCCGCGAGCCTCGCGCGCGGCAAGGTGGACTGCCGCCTCACCTTCACGCCTGCCGCGGCGGATGCCCGGGCCCTCTCGCCCGACGCGGCGGCGATGGCGGCGCTGGCGGCGGCGGGCGCCCGGGTCGCGGCCGCCTTTCCCGCGGCGCGGCCCCTTACCGTGTCGGAAGTGCTGCACTGGCCCGGCGTGCTCGCGAGCGCGCAGCTGGCGCCGGAGGCGATCCGCGAGGACGTCGCGCGGCTCGCGGCGGAAGCGGTGAAGGAGCTCACGCAGACGCGCACGCGCGAGGGCGGCAAGCTCGCCCAGGTGCTGCGCGAGCGCCTTGAATCCATGTCCGCGCTCGTGACCCAGGCGAAGCCGCTCATGCCCGGGGTCATGGCTGCCTTCCGGGAGAAGCTGGCCTCCCGGCTCGCGGAGGCGGCCGCGGCCCCTGCGGACGAGCGCATCCAGCAGGAGGTGGTGCTCTATGCGGCGCGCATCGACGTCGACGAGGAACTGGAGCGCCTCGCCGCGCACGTGACCGAGTTCCGCCGCGTCCTCGACAAGGGCGGCGCCTGCGGCAAGCGCCTCGACTTCCTGTGCCAGGAGCTGAACCGCGAGTCGAACACGCTCGGGTCGAAGTCCGTTTCGGCCGAGATGTCGCGCATCTCGGTCGAGCTCAAGGTGCTCGTCGAACAGATGCGCGAGCAGGTCCAGAACATCGAGTAGGAAGCCGCCGCGTTGCGACGAATCCTCGGCCGCGTCCTGGCGCTGGCGGTCATCGCCGTGGCGGCACGGGCGGCGCCCGCCCCCGCGGCGGCCATCACCGGCTTCCGCGTGGGGAAGATCGACGACCGCGGCGTGGCGCTCGCGCTCCAGCTCGCCCCCGCCGCCGGCAAGTGCGCCGGGGCCTACCGCGGCGACCTGGCCTTCTTCGACGCCGCGCCCGGGATTCGCATCGCGGGGTCGCTGGCCCCCGTGGCCGGCCGTTGCGAGCTGCCGGCGTCGATTTCCTGGGGTGCGCTGACCGCCGAGGCGGTGCACGGCGCCCGCAGCGACGTGCTGAAGGTCCGCTTTCGCGGCGAGGTGGCCGATCGCCGCCGGGCGCGCAAGGTGGACTGGGCCGGCACGATCCCGCGCGAGGCCATCCAGCCGGCCGAGCCCATGACGGCGACGCTGCGCCGCTTCGCCCGGGCCACCGACATCCAGCTGGGCGGGCTGGGCCTTGCCAAGACGACGGTCCATGCCGAGGTGGCGGTGCGCTCCCCCCTGAAGTTCCACCTGCGGGTGATGCGGCTCCGGTGCGAGCTCGAGATCGACGGCAAGGTCGTCGCCACCGGGACCAAGGACAACTTCCTGATCTTCGCCGAGCGTCCGAACCCGATCACGTTCCCGGTAACGGTGGACAACCGAGCGGCCCTGTCGGCCGCCGGAAAGGGCATCGCCAGGGGGGCGCGTGCGGAGGGCCGGCTGGTGGGCGTCGCGCGGCTCCGGTTTCCCGGCGGGGACGTGGATTTCCCGGTCGAGATCCCGGTGCGGGTGTCGCTCCGGTAGGCGCGCCGGTGGCCCGCCGGCTGGCGCATTCGCGGCGAACGATTGAATATGGCACCTTTGAACCGAGACCGATGACCATGCTTCCACCCGGCGCGCGGCGCCTTGCAGGGGCACGCTGATGGCGGGCGATCTTTTCGTGGTGGTGGCGCCCTCCGGTGCCGGCAAGACGAGCCTCGTCAATGCGCTCCTGGAGGCCGAGCGCGGCATCCGCCTGTCCGTCTCCTACACCACGCGCCCCCCGCGCGAGGGGGAGTTGGACGGGCGCGAGTACCATTTCGTCTCCCGCGCGACATTCGAGGCGATGATCGCCGCCGGCGACTTCCTCGAGTACGCGGACGTCTACGGCAACTACTACGGCACCTCGCGGCGCTGGATCGAGGCCGAGCTCGCCGGCGACCACGACGTGCTCCTGGAAATCGACTGGCAGGGCGCGCGGCAGGTGCGGCGGCTGTTTCCGGCGGTGGTCGGGGTCTTCGTCCTGCCACCCTCGCTGGACGCGTTGCGCGAGCGCCTCACGGCCCGCGGCAAGGACGCGCCGGAGGTCATCGCGCGGCGCATGGCGAGCGCGCGCGAGGAAATATCGCATGTTCTTGAATTTGAATATATAATTGTCAACGAACGGTTCGACGTGGCGCTCGCCGACCTGCAGGCGGTGGTGCGCGCGGCGCGTCTTTCGCGCGAGCGGTGGCAAGGCCGCCAGTCGCACCTCCTCGACGAATTCAAGTAACGGAGATTCCCATGGCCCGCATCACGGTCGACGACTGCATCAAGCATTTCTCCAATCGCTTCGAGCTGACGCTCGCCGCCACCAACCGTGCGCGCCAGATCGCCCTGGGTGCCTCGCCCATGGTCGAGGCGAACAAGGACAAGCCCTGCGTCATCGCCCTGCGCGAGATCGCCCTCGGCAAGGTCGGCAAGGAACTGCTCGCGCCGCCGGCGCCGACGCCGCCGGTCCTCTGACCTGAGCCATGTCCCTCCCCGGCGTCCACGCGGTCGCGGGGGGCCTCGCCGGCCCGGGCGTCTCGCCGCCCGGCCCTGACGCATCGGAGCTCTCGTCCGCCCTCGGCTACCTGAAGCCGGAGGACATCGCGCAGATCGAGGGCGCCTACGAGACGGCGCGCGCCGCGCACGCCGGGCAGTTCCGCAAGAGCGGCGAGCCGTACATCACCCACCCGCTCGCGGTGGCCCGCATCCTCGCCGAGTGGCACCTCGACCCGCAGGCGCTGATGGCGGCGCTGCTGCACGACGTGGTGGAGGACACCCTCACGACGAAGGCGGAGATCGCGCGGCGCTACGGCAGGCCCGTGGCGGACCTCGTCGACGGCGTCTCGAAGATCGACCGCATCGAGTTCGCCACGCTGCAGCACGCGCAGGCGGAGAACTTCCGCAAGATGCTGCTCGCCATGGCGCGCGACGTGCGCGTCATCCTCATCAAGCTCGCCGACCGCCTGCACAACATGCGCACGCTGGAGGCGGTGCACGCCGAGAAGCAGGAGCGCATCGCGCGCGAGACCCTCGAGATCTACGCGCCGATCGCCAACCGCCTCGGCCTCAACGCCATCTACTACGAGCTCGAGGACCTGGGATTCCGCTACCTGCACCCGACGCGCTTCCGGGTGCTGGAGAAGGCGCTGCGCAAGGCGCGCGGCAACCGCCGCGACGCCGTGGGCAAGCTCTCCGAGGCCATCCAGGCGCGCCTGAAGGAGTTCCGCGTCGAGGCGCAGGTGCACGGCCGCGAGAAGCACATCTCCTCGATCTACAAGAAGATGCAGGAGAAGAACATCTCGTTCTCCGAGGTGTTCGACATCTACGGCTTCCGCATCCTCGTGCCCGACGTGGCCGCCTGCTACCTCGCGCTGGGCGCGCTGCACACGCTCTACAAGCCGATTCCGGGGAAGTTCAAGGACTACATCGCCATCCCCAAGGCAAACGGCTACCAGTCGCTGCACACGACGCTCTTCGGGCCCTTCGGCATGCCGGTGGAGATCCAGATCCGCACGCCCGACATGCACAAGGTCGCGGAGGCGGGCGTGGCCTCGCACTGGCTCTACAAGAGCAACGAGGGGCCGTCGCGGGACGTGCACATGAAGACGCACCAGTGGCTGCAGTCGCTCCTCGAGATCCAGAGCGAGAGCGGGGACGCGCTGGAGTTCCTCGAGCACATCAAGGTGGACCTCTTCCCCGACGAGGTCTACGTGTTCTCGCCGAAGGGCCGCATCTTCGCGCTGCCGCGCGGCGCCACCCCCATCGACTTCGCCTACGCGGTGCACACGGACGTCGGCAACCACTGCGTGTCCGCGCACGTGAACGGCGAGACCATGCCGCTGGGCACGCTCCTGCGCAACGGCGACCGCGTCGAGATCGTCACCGACCCCGAGTCGCGCCCCAACCCCGTCTGGCTCTCCTACGTCGCGACCGGCAAGGCGCGCTCGCACATCCGGCACTACCTGAAGACGATGCAGTCGGCGGAGTCCGCGGAGGTGGGCGAGCTGCTGCTCGTGCAGGCGCTCCGGTCCCTCAAGGCGAACCCCGACGAGATCGGCGAGGAGCACTGGAAGCGCTTCTTCAAGGGCGAGGCGGCGAGGAGCCGCGCAGAGGTGCTGGCCGACATCGGCCTGGGCAAGCGGCTGGCGGTGGTCGTGGCCAAGAAGCTCCTCGCCACGCCCGAATCCGTGGCCGAGCGCTCCAGCCGCATCGAGTCGGTCACCATCCGCGGCACCGAGGGCCTCGCGGTGCAGTTCGCGCCGTGCTGCCGGCCCATCCCCGGCGACCCGATCATCGCGCAGATCCGGAAGGGCCAGGGCCTCGTGGTGCACACCCACGACTGCCCCGCCATCCACCCGTTCCACTTCGACCCGGAGAAGTGGGTGGACGTGCAGTGGGACGCGGCGCCCGGCCGGCTCTTCGACGTCAACGTGCGCCTCACGGCGGCCAACCAGCGCGGCGTGCTGGCGCGGCTCGCGGCCGAGATCTCCGAGGCCGACTCCAACATCGACCACATCGAGACCGAGGAGCGCGCGAGCAACGCCTACACGACGATCGTCTTCACCATCCAGGTGAGGAACCGCATGCACCTGGCGCAGGTCTTCCGCCGCATGCGCCGCATCCCCGAGGTGGTGCGCCTCTCTCGACTGAAGAAGACCACGGATTCCGCCTCCCGCCCCCGCCACTGACACGAAAGCCGCGCCCCCGATGCAGCCCATCTCGACCCCCGCCGCCCCGGCCGCCATCGGCCCCTATTCGCAGGCCGTCCGCGCCGGCGACACCGTGTACCTCTCGGGCCAGATCGCGCTCGACCCGGCGAGCATGCAGCTGGTGCCGGGATTCGAGGACCAGGTGCGGCGCGTGTTCGACAACCTGCTTGCGGTGGCGAGGGCCGCCGGCGGCGACTTCCGCCACGTCGTGCGCCTGACCATCTACCTCACCGACCTCGGCAACTTCCCCCGGGTGAACGAGATCATGGCCGCTTACTTCGCCGAACCCTTTCCGGCGCGCGCGACGGTGGGCGTGGCGTCCCTGCCGCGCGGCGCCGCCGTCGAGGTCGACGCGGTGATGCACCTCCCGCCCCCTCCCAGCGGGGGCTAGGCGCTTCGTGGGCGCCGCGCGTCCCGTCCCCGCGCCGCGGGCGCCGCCGCCCGGGCCGGCACCCGCGCCCCGGGAGGACCTCGTCGCCGGGCCCGCCGTCCGCGAGAAGCTCGCGAAGCTGGGCATCCGTTCGCGCTTCGACCTGGTGCTGCACCTGCCGCTGCGCTACGAGGACGAGACGAGGCTCACGCCGATCGCGCAGGCCGGCACCGGGGAGCCCGTCCTGGTGGAGGCCGAGGTCGTGGAGGCCGAGGTCAAGTACCGCCCGCGGCGCACGCTGGTCGTGCGGCTCACCGACGGCCAGTCCGACCTCTGGGTGCGCTTCCTGAACTTCTACCCCAGCCAGGTGAAGCAGATGGCGCCCGGCCGGCGGCTGCGCCTGTACGGCGAGGTGCGGCCGGGATTCTTCGGCGCGGAGATGGTGCATCCCAAGGTGCGCGTGGTGGAGGAGGGCGCGGCCCTTGCCGCGAGCCTCACGCCGGTGTACCCGACCACGGCCGGGCTGTCCCAGGCGACGCTGCGCGGCTTCATCGCGCACGCGCTCGACACGCTGCTCCTCGACGACACGCTGGACGCCGCCCTGCTCGACCGCCTGGCCCTCGGCCCCTTCCGCGAGAGCGTGCTGCTGCTGCACCGCCCCCCGCCGGACGTGGACCCCGCGAGCCTCGCGGAGCGCACGCATCCGGCGTGGCGGCGCCTGAAGTTCGACGAGCTCCTCGCGCAGCAGTTCGCCATGCGCATCGCCTACCGAGAACGGCGCGGCAAGGCCGCCCCGCGCATGCCCGACCGCCACACCCTCACCAACGCGCTCGTCACGTCGCTGCCCTTCGCCCTCACCCGGGCGCAGAGGAAGGCGTGGGCCACCATCGCGCACGACCTCGGCCAGCCGCACCCGATGCGCCGGCTGCTGCAGGGCGACGTCGGCAGCGGCAAGACGCTGGTGGCGGCCCTGGCGGCGCTGCAGGCGATCGAGAACGGCTGGCAGGTGGCGCTGATGGCCCCGACGGAGATCCTCGCCGAGCAGCACTACCTGAAGCTCGCGCACTGGCTGGAGCCCCTCGGGGTCAAGGTGACCTGGCTCTCCGGCAGCCTCAAGGCGCGCGCGAAGAAGGGCGCCCTCGACGCCCTCGCGCGCGGCGAGACGCAGCTCGCCATCGGCACCCACGCGCTCTTCCAGGACGAGGTCGCGTTCGATCGCCTCGGGCTCGCGATCGTCGACGAGCAGCACCGCTTCGGCGTCGAGCAGCGCCTGGCGCTCGCCGGCAAGGGCGCCGAGCCGCACCAGCTCATGATGAGCGCGACCCCCATCCCGCGCACGCTCTCGATGGCCTACTACGCGGACCTCGACGTGAGCGTCATCGACGAGCTGCCGCCGGGGCGCACGCCCGTGGTCACGAAGCTCGTGGACGAGTCGCGCCGCGACGAGGTGATCCGCCGCATCCGCGAAAGCTGCGCGGAGGGCGCGCAGGCCTACTGGGTTTGCCCGCTCATCGAGGAATCCGAGTCCCTGCAGCTGAAGACCGCGCTCGAGACCTTCGAGACGATGAAGGCCACGTTCCCCGACCTCGCGGTGGGCCTCGTGCACGGCCGCATGAAGCCCGACGAGAAGGCGCAGGTGATGGCGGACTTCAAGGCGCGGCGCCTGCAGCTCCTCGTGGCCACCACCGTCATCGAGGTGGGCGTGGACGTCCCCAACGCGAGCCTCATGGTGATCGAGCACGCCGAGCGCATGGGGCTCGCGCAGCTGCACCAGCTGCGCGGGCGCGTCGGCCGCGGCACCGCGAGGAGCCTCGCCATCCTCCTGTATCATCAGCCGCTCTCGGAGGCGGCGCGCGCGCGGCTCAAGGTGATCTACGAAAGCGCCGACGGATTCGAGATCGCCCGGCAGGATCTGCTGCTGCGCGGCCCGGGGGAGTACCTGGGGGCGCGGCAGAGCGGCGCGCCGCTGCTGCGCTTCGCCGATCTCGAGCGCGACGCGGACCTGATCGAGCTCGCGCGCGAGACGGCGGATGCGATGATCGGCGGGGGATCGCACGCGGTGGAAAGGCACCTCGACCGCTGGCTCGGCCACCGGCAGTTCTACCTCAAGGCATGAATCGATGGAAACGGCTCGCGCCGCCCCACACGAACCCCTGGCGCCCCTGGCTCGCGTGGCGCGGCTCCCTCACGTGGCGCATCACCGCGCGGGCGCGGGATTTCCGCGTCGAGGTGATCCGGCAGGGGCCGCACGTGCCCAACGAGGACGAGTTCCGCCAGCTGGGCCAGCCGGCCAACCGCCGCGCGCTCGTCCGCGAGGTGGTGCTGCACGCGGGCGGCCAGCCGGTGGTGCTCGCGCACTCGATCGCCTCCTGGCGGGATCTTTCCGGCGTGTGGCGGGGACTGCGGGGCCTGGGCACGCGGCCGCTGGCGGAGGCGCTCTTCACCGACCCGCTCGTCTCGCGGGACGTGCTCGAGTTCGTCCGCATCGACGCCCGGCACCCGTTGGGCAAGCGGGCCCGCCGCGTGTTCGGGCGCGCCTTCCCGGCGCTCTGGGCGCGGCGCTCCCGCTTCGTGAAGCGCGGGCGCCCTCTCCTCGTCACCGAAGTGTTCCTGCCGTCCCTGCTGGGGCTGCGCTGAGGCGCGGTTGAAGCTCGCGGCCGTCACCGCCCGGCTCGACGCCTACGAGAGGCTCATCCGGCTCGACAAGCCGGTGGGCATCCTCCTGCTCCTGTGGCCCACCTTCTGGGGGCTCTGGATCGCGGCGAAGGGTGTCCCGGTGCCGCTCGTGGCCTGGATCTTCTTCATGGGGACGGTCCTCATGCGCTCGGCGGGCTGCGCGATCAACGACTGGGCGGACCGCTCCTTCGACCCGCACGTGGCGCGCACCCGCGAGCGGCCCCTGGCCGCCGGCACGATCCATCCGGAGGAGGCCGTGCTCGTGGCTGCCACCCTCGCCCTCGCGGCCTTCATGATGGTCGTCTGGTCGATGAACCTGCTGACGGTCGCGCTGGCGGTGGTTGCCGCGGTGATCGCCCTCGTCTATCCGTTCACCAAGCGCTTCCTGGCGATCCCGCAGGCGTGGCTGGGCATGTGCTTCGGGTTCGGCATTCCCATGGCCTTTGCCGCGCTCACCGATGACGTGCCGCCGCTGGCGTGGCTGCTCTGGCTGGCCAACGTCTTCTGGGTGCTGGCCTACGACACCGAGTACGCGATGGTGGACCGCGAGGACGACCTGAGGATCGGGATCAAGACATCGGCGATCCTCTTCGGGCGCGCCGACGTGGCCGCGGTGATGGCCTGCTACGCCGTCTTCCTCGGCGCGATGGCGGGGATCGGCGCGTGGCAGGGCTACGGGCCGTACTATTACGCCGGGCTCGCGGCTGCGGCGGCGCTCGCGGGCTTCCACTACCGCCTCATCCGCGACCGGTCGCGCGAAGGCTGCTTCCGCGCCTTCCGCCACAACCACTGGATCGGCATGGCCGTGTTCGCGGGCGTGCTGCTCGACCACCTTCCGAAGGACATCCTGCCGGGCTGACCGTCCCGCCACCCCTTCGCCCCTTCGAACCGGAGCCCGCCATGCAATTCCAGACCCTCGCGCTCGAGCGGCACGACGCCGTCGCCGTCCTCGTCCTCAACCGCCCCGACAGGGCGAACGCCATGGAGGAGGCGATGTGGCACGAGCTGCGCGATGCCATGCGCTGGGCAGACGGCTCGGAGGATGTCCGCGTCGTGGTCCTGCGCGGCGCCGGGAAGCACTTCACCGCCGGCATCGACCTCGCGATGCTCGAAGGGCTCGCCGCCCGCATCGGCCACGAGGACGGCGCGCGCTCGCGGGAGAGGCTGCGCCGCCTGATCCTCGACCTGCAGGACACGCTCACGGCGATCGAGCGCTGCCGCAAGCCCGTGGTCGCCGCGGTGCACGGCGCCTGCTACGGCGGCGGCATCGACCTCGTGACCGCCTGCGACCTGCGCTACTGCTCGGCCGACGCGCGCTTCTCGGTGAAGGAGATCGACGTCGGCATGACCGCGGACGTGGGGACGCTCCAGCGCCTGCCGCGGCTGGTCGGCGAGGGCATGGCCCGCGAGCTCGCCTACACCGGGCGCGTGGTCGACGGGACCGAGGCGCAGGCGATCGGGCTCGCGAACCGCGTCTATGAAACCCCGGAGGCCCTTCTCGAGGGGGTCCTCGGGATCGCCCGCGCGATCGCATCCAAGTCGCCGCTGGCCATCCGCGGCTGCAAGGAGATGATCACCTACGCGCGCGACCATTCCGTGGCCGACGGCCTCAACTACGTGGCCACGTGGAACGCCGCCATGCTGCTCTCGCGCGACCTCGCCGAGGCCGCCATCGCGGCCCGCGAGAAGCGCCCGCCCGTTTTCGAAGACTGAAGGAGCAAACGCCGTGCAGATCGTCTGCCTGGACCTCGAGGGGGTCCTGGTCCCGGAAATCTGGATCGAGTTCTCGAAGCGCACGGGCATCCCGGAGCTCTCGCGAACCACCCGAGACGAGCCGGACTACGACAAGCTGATGCGCTTTCGCCTGGCGCTGCTCGCGGAGCGCGGGCTGGGCCTGCCCGACATCCAGGAGGTGATCGGCGGCATGGGTCCGATGCCGGGGGCGCGCGAGTTCCTGGATGAACTGCGCTCGCGGTTCCAGGTGGTGATCCTGTCGGACACCTTCTACGAGTTCGCGCGGCCGCTCATGGCGCAGCTGGGCATGCCCACGCTGTTCTGCCACCGCCTGGCGGTGGACGACGCGGGTTTCGTGCGCGACTACCACCTGCGCATGCCGGACCAGAAGCGCGCGGCCGTGAACGCGTTCCGCGGGCTCAACTTCGACGTGATCGCCGCCGGCGATTCCTACAACGACACGGCGATGCTCGGCGCGGCGCATGCGGGGATTCTCTTCCGGCCGCCGGCCAACGTCGTCGCCGAGTTCCCGCAGTTTCCGGTGACGCGGGACTATGGCGAGCTGATGGCGGCCATCGATGCCGCCGCGGCGATCATCTGCGCTGGTTCTTGAGGGTCCGCCTTCGACCCGAAGCGGAAATGGCAAGAGGGCAGGAGCACCTGCCGGTCAATGATCCTTGGATCGGCAGGATGCGCCGGCATTACCAGTAAGCGGGGTTGTCGAACTCCTGAACGCACGCCGGACGACTCTTCAGGATTGGAATGGCCTCTCCCGACAAGGGCTGGCCAAGCCAACCTCCTGGCATTGAGAGGGGTAGCGGAGCCGGGATGACATTTTCCGATAACGCCTGAAACCCCACCTTGGCGTAGAAGGCAGGATCGCCATACGTGACAACCAGCGTTGCGGAGCGACGCTTCAACTCGTCCAGCCCGAACCTGATCAATGCCTGCCCAATGCCCCTTCCCTGATGCGCGGTGCTGATTGCCACTGGCGCGAGCATGTAGGCTTCAACGGGCTCCTCGAATTGAAGGCGGGTGAGGAAGATTGCCCCAATCAACGTCCCGTCCGCATAGGCACCAATAGAGATGACTTCCTGATTGTCCGTGCGTGCGGCCAGCGCTGAGGCAAGGTAGCCAACCAGCCTCCCTTCATGCTCCCCTTCGGATGACGAAAACACTGAAGTGAACAGGCTTGCCACCTCTTCCTTGCAGTTGCTAGCGAGAAATCTGACATTCATGCTTCGTCCTGAAATGAAGTCGCTCTTGCGAATGCAGCATGGCCGAGAGGTGACACGGCGGCTTCACGGCTTGGAGTCGAGCTTCCGCCTCAACGGTCGTCAGTACGTGCCGTGACGGCCGTGAGGATGCCCTGCAGGATCGCCAGCGGCGGTGGCGGGCATCCGGGCACGGCGACGTCCACCGGGATCACGTTCGACACCCTGCCGCAGCTCGCATAGCTCTCGCCGAAGATCCCGCCATCGCGGCCGCAGTCGCCCACGGCCACCACGAGCTTGGGATCGGGCGTCGCCTCGTAGGCGATTCGGAGGGCGTGCTCCATGTTCTTCGCCACGGGGCCCGTCACCAGCAGCATGTCCGCGTGGCGCGGGCTCGCGACGAAGCGAATGCCCAGCCCCTCGAGGTTGTAGTACGGGTTGTTGAGTGCATGGATCTCGAGCTCGCAGCCGTTGCAGGAACCGGCATCCACCTGCCGGATGGCGAGCGCCCGCCCGAGGAGCCGCAGGACCTCGGCCTGGATCTCGGGGGCGCGCGTGCGAAAGGCCTCCTCGGCCTCCGGCGGGGTCTCGCTCACGATGCCCGTTCTCGCGATCTGGCGGAGGATGCGGATCATCAGCAGTCCTGCCCCGAATAGCTGAGGTTGAAGCTCTTGTTGACGAGCGGGAAGTCGGGAACGATGTTGCCGATCACGGCGTGCTCCAGGAGCGGCCAGTTCTGCCAGGAGGGATCGTGGGCGTGGCAGCGGCGGATGCGGCCGCCCTCACCCGCCTCCAGGGCGACGAATGCCTCGCCGCGCCAACCCTCCACCCAGCCCACGCCGAAGGCGCCGGGCCTCGCCTGCGGCAGGTCCGCGCGCAGCTCGCCGTCGGGCGCACCCATCACGACTGCGCGGACGAGGCGCAGCGACTCGAACAACTCCTCGAAGCGAACGTGCACGCGCGCCACCACGTCGCCGGCCGGGTGATAAGCCTTGCGCACCGCGAGCTCGCCGTAGGGGGCGGCGGGGAAGTCTGCGCGCAGGTCGCTCGACTGGCCGCTCGCCCTTGCGGCGAGCCCCGCGAGGCCCAGCCTGCGCGCGAGTTCCGGGGTCACGCAGCCGGTGGTGAGGAAGCGGTCCTGCAGGCCCGCGTGCTCGTCGAAGATGGTGCGCAGCTCGCGCACCTCCGCCTCGACCGCGTTCGCTTGCGTCACCATCCGCTCGGCGTGGGCGGGGCTCAGGTCCGCCGCGACGCCGCCGGGAACGACGCAGTCCATGAGCAGGCGGTGGCCGAAGGCCTCGCCGCTCAACCGCAGCCAGTCCTCCTTCAGGCGCATGAACTGGGCCAGGGCGAAGGCGAGGGCGGCGTCGTTGCCCAGTGCGCCGAGGTCGCCCAGGTGGTTCGCGACCCGCTCGCGCTCGAGCAGCAGCGCACGCATCCAGCGCGCCCGCTTCGGGGGGTGCACGCCGAGCAGCGACTCGGCGGCCTGCGCGTAGGCCCAGGCGAAGGCGACGGTGGAGTCGCCGGACACCCGCCCCGCGAGCCGGTACCCCTCGGCCACCGTGAATGACTCGAAGCGCTTGTCGATGCCCTTGTGGACGTAGCCCAGCCGCTCCTCGAGCCGGAGCACCTTCTCGCCGACGACGGAGAAGCGGAAGTGGCCGGGCTCGATGATGCCGGCGTGGATGGGTCCCACGGGGATCTCGTGCACGCCGTCGCCCTCGACACGCACGAAGGCGTAGTCCGTCAGGGCGTTGGCGGGCAGTCCGGACGCATCGAAATCGCGGCGCAGGGGATAGGCGCCCTCGGGCCAGGCGCCGTGGCGCAGCCACGGGCGGGTGTCGGCGGCGCCCGTGGCCGCCAAGCCAAGCAGGTCGAACAGGGCGCGCTGCATCCGGTTCGCCGCCGGGAAGATGCCGGACAGGTCCGGATAGGCGGGGGCGGTGTCCGGGACGAGCAGCTCCACGACGGCGAGCCCGTCGCGCACGGCATAGGCGGCGTAGACCGCATACGCGTCCGCATCCTCGGCGAGGTCGCGGCGGTCGGCGCCCCACAGCGCCACGAGCCGGCCGCCGCCCTCGCGAGCCAGGCGCGCGGCTTCCGTCCACTGCCACTCCCCGGCGCCCGCGAGCGCGGCCGGCACTTCGCCGGCAAGCGGCTTCCACTGCACGTTGAGACCGGGGATGCGCATGGGTCAGCCCAGCAGCTTCGCGGCCTCGGCGTACCAGGCGGCGAGATAGGGGGGGATGTAGAGGCCGAGCATCAGTCCCAGCCCCAGGTGCACGAACACCGGCAGCAGGGCCGGCTGGTGCGCCAGCGGCTTGAGGTGCGTGTCGCCGAAGACCATCGGCTGCACGCGGCTGAAGACGGCGGCGAAGGCGACCCCCAGGGCGAGCAGCAGGAAGGGCGTCGCCCACGGGTGCTCGCGCATCGCCGTGGTGAGGATGAGGAACTCGCTCGCGAAGACGCCGAAGGGCGGCATCCCCAGGATCGCGAGCGTGCCGACCATGAGGCCCCAGCCCACCGTGGGGCTCACCCTCATGAGGCCGCGGATGTCCTCCATCACCTGCGTGCCCGCCTTCTGCGTGGCGTGGCCGACCGCGAAGAAGATGGCGCTCTTCACCAGCGAGTGCACCGTCATGTGCAGCAGGCCCCCGAAGTTCGCGATCGGCCCCGCCATGCCGAAGGCGAAGGTGACGAGCCCCATGTGCTCGATGGAGGAGTAGGCGAACATGCGCTTCACGTCGCGCTGCCGCGAGAGGAAGAACGCCGCCACCACCACCGAGAGCAGTCCGAATCCCATCATCATGTTGCCCGCGAAGCGCGACTCGAGCGCCCCGTCCGTGAGCACCTTGCAGCGGATGACGCTGTAGAGGGCCACGTTGAGGAGCAGCCCGGAGAGCACGGCGGAGATCGGCGTCGGGCCTTCCGCGTGCGCGTCCGGCAGCCAGTTGTGCAGGGGCACGAGGCCGATCTTGGTGCCGTAGCCGACCAGCAGGAACACGAAGGCGAGCGACATGATCGCCGGCTCGAGGTCGCCCTTGACGGCGTTGAGGTGGGTCCAGAGGAGGGCGCTGCCCTCGGCGCCGAGCACGCGCTCGGCGGCGAAGTAGAGCAGGATCGTGCCGAAGAGCGCCTGCGCGATGCCGACCCCGCACAGGATGAAGTACTTCCACGCCGCCTCGAGGCTCGCGGGCGTCCGGTAGACCGACACCAGCAGCACCGTCGCGAGCGTGGCCGCCTCCATGGCCACCCACAGGATGCCCATGTTGTTGGTGGTCAGCGCGAGCAGCATCGTGAACATGAACGCCTGGTACATGCTGTGGTACAGGCGCAGCCGCGGGCCGGTCATCTTGCCCTTCTCGCGCTCGATGCGCATGTAGGGCCGCGAGAAGAGCGAGGTCGTGAACCCCACGAAGGCGGTGAGCGCGACGAGGAACACGTTGAGCGCGTCGACGAAGAACTGCTCCTCCCACGCCGTGATGGGCCCGCCCGAGATCACCACCGCCGTCAGCCACGCGGAGGCGACGAAGGTCGCGAGGCTGAACGCGGCGTTCACCTCGGGCGCCGCGTCGCGGTCGCCGAGCAGCCACAGGCAGGGGCCGCCGGCGAGCGGGATGGCGAGGAGGACGAAGAACGCTTCCATCTAGTGGCCGTCGCTCGTGTCTTTTCGTCGGGCGAGGTGGCTTGGCAAGGCGAGCGCAATCCTGGGCCCGCAAGCGTGACCGTCGGATGGGTGCCCGGAAATTCGAGGCCAGGCAACACACGCCAGGCCTCGAATATCCACCCATCTGTGGACGAGGCCGCTACGCTGCCTCGTCCGCGACGGTCGCGTGCCAAGGATTGCGCTCGCCTTGCCAAGCCACCTCGCCGGGACTCCGTGGACGCCGCGTCGAATGCTCCGCCACCGTCCCTCGACGTCCGCTGTGGTGGAAGGATGCAGCGTGCGCACCGGAATCCTGACGAAGTCCAAGGCGCCCCGGTGCATCCCATGGCGGGCGGGGGTGGCGGATGCGCTTTCCGGTTCCTGGCACGCGACCGTCGGGACGGCGAAGCGCAGCGCTGCCGTCTCTGCGTGGGTGGCAAATCGGACGCAGCCGTGGGTTGGCAAGTCCGATTTGCCGGGACCCACTCGACGGTCACGCTTGCGTGCCCGGAACCGGAAAGCGCATCCGCCATCCCCGTCCTGGCCGGTCTTCGCCGCTTGCTGAATGAAAGTCTGTCCTGCTTGCACGCCGCTCAATCCTCCTTCAGTTTCTCGAGGTGGTGGATGTCGAGCGAGTCGAACTGCTCGCGGATCTGGAACAGGAACACCCCCAGGATCACCATGCCGATCATCACGTCGAGCGCGATGCCCAGTTCCACCACCATCGGCATGCCGTAGGTGGCGCTGGTGGCGGCGAAGAAGAGGCCGTTCTCCATGGCGAGGAAGCCGATCACCTGCGGCACGGCCTTCGAGCGCGTGATCATCATGAGGAACGACATCAGCACGCAGGCGAGGGCGATGCCCAGGGTGCCGCGGGCGATGGACTGCGAGAACTGCGAGATCGGCAGCGCCAGGTTGAAGGCGAAGACCACCAGCACGATGCCCACGAGCATCATCGTGGGGATGTTGATGAGGGTCTCGATGTCCCACTTCACGTTGAGGCGGCGGATGAGCCGGTGCAGGATGAGCGGCAGCACCACGACCTTGAGCACCAGCGTGATGCCGGCCGACCAGTAGAGGTGGTGCTGGCCCGTGGCCCAGGCGACCGTCGCGGTCGAGCCCACGAGGGCGAGGCCCTGCATCGCGAAGAGGTTGATGAGGGTCACGATGCGCCGCTGCGCGAGCATCGCGAAGGCGATGAACAGCAGCACCGCCGCGAAGAGGTTGATGATCTGGCCGGTGAACGGTGACATGCTCGCCTCAGGCGCCCAGCAGCAGGTGGACGAGGATGGCCAGCACGCCCAGCAGGAACGCGGTGGCGAGGAATTCCGGCACGCGGAAGATGCGCATCTTGGCGAGCGCGGTCTCGATGAGCGCCAGCCCGAGCCCGCCGAGGGCGAGCTTCGCGGCGAGCACCGGGAGCGCCCAGAGCAGCGCCACGTGGTCGCGCGCTTCCGCGATGCCCCAGGGGAAGAAGATCGCGATCCCCGCGCAGGAGTAGGCGAAGAGCTTGAGCGCCGCCGCCCACTCGAGGAGCGCGAGGTGGCGCCCGGAGTACTCGAGGATGAGGGCCTCGTGGATCATGGTGAGCTCGAGGTGCGTGGCCGGGTTGTCCACCGGCACGCGGGCGTTCTCGGCGAGCGAGACCATCATGAAGGCGATGCCGGCGAACCCCAGGCTCGGCAGGATGGCGAACTCGCGGTGGCCCAGCGACGAGACCGTCGTGGCGAGCGAGGTGGAGCTGGAGATGAGCGAGGCCGTGAAGAGCACCATCAGGAAGGCCGGCTCGGCGAGGAAGCCGATCAGCATCTCCCGGCGCGCGCCGAGCGTGCCGAAGGACGCGCCGATGTCCATCGCGGCGAGCGAGATGAACAGCCGCGCGATGCCGAACAGCCCCACCAGCGCGATGGCGTCCGCCGCCGGCGCGAGCGGCAGGTTGGTCGACAGGATCGGGATGATCATCGCCGCGAGCAGCATGCAGCCGAACACGATGTAGGGCGCGATGCGGAAGATCGGCGAGGCGTCGTGCGCGACCACGGACTCCTTCCAGAAGAGCTTGTGCAGCGTCCGGAAGGGCATCGCGAGCGGCGGCGCGCGCCGGTTCTGCAGCCACGCCCGGCACTGGTTCACCCATCCCACGAGCAGCGGCGCGCCGGCCAGGGCGACGGCCATGGCGAGGAGCTGGGCGAGGATGCCTTCGAGGTTCATGCCTGCGTCAGGAAGAGGAGGGCCACGAGGGTGATGAAGCTGTACAGGAGGTAGATCGAGATGCGGCCCCGCTGCAGCAGGCCGACCCAGCGCGATGCCGCCTCGGTCGCGGCGGCGATCCTCAGGTACACCCAGCCCCACAGCGGGTCCTCGACGCTCACGCGGTAGCGCGGCTCGGCGTCGAACGGCGAAGGCAGCTCGCGCTGCATGCGGTAGAAGGGCTCGAAGATCTGCCGGATCGGCTGGCCGAATCCCTCCGCCGTGTCCTGCATCCGCGCCGTCTGCAGGGGGAATCCGCAGTCCCACGGCGCGGCGCGGCGCAGGCGCCCGTGGTAGAAGCGCCGAACGAGGAAGAAGGTGACGACGACGATGGCGGCCGTCATCAGCAGGAAGAGGACCGGGCTGTAGGAGGCCCTCTGGTCGGATACCGGCGCGAGCAGCAGCCAGGTGCCCGCGCTGCCGCCCTGCGCGAGGCCGCGCCCGACGAGGGCGGCGGTGACGGGATCGATCACCTCGATCACCGCCACGGGGAAGAGGCCCAGCAGCACGCAGCCGGCCGTCAGCCAGGCGAGGCCGATCCGCTCCAGGGCGCCAGCGTCGTGGGCCTGCGCCAGCCTGTCCTCGCGCGGGCGGCCGAGGAAGATGATGCCGAAGAATTTCACCATCACGTAGCCGGCGAGCGCCGCGACCAGCACGACGCCCGCCGCGAACACCGGCACCAGCATGCGCAGGTACGGGTTGGGAAGCTCGCCCGTGAACAGGAAGCCCTGCAGCAGCAGCCATTCCGAGGCGAAGCCGTTGGAGGGCGGCAGCCCCGCGCTGGCGATCACGCCGACGAGCGTGGTCCAGCCGACCCACGGCATGAAGCGCATCAGGCCGCCGAGCTTGCCGAGGCTGCGCTCCCGCGTGGCGTGAAGCACGCATCCGGTGCCGAGGAACAGCAGGCTCTTGAAGAAGGCGTGGTTGAGGCAGTGGTAGAGCGCGGCGGTGAGCGCGAGGGCCGCGAGCGACGCCATCGCGTAGGCGGAGAAGATGATGGCGAGCCCCAGACCCACCACGATGAGGCCGATGTTCTCGATGGACGAATAGGCGAGCAGCCGCTTCATGTCCACCTGCGCCGCCGCGAACACGACGCCGAAGAGCGCGGTCGCAAGCCCCGCCGCGAGCGCCACGACGCCCCACCACCAGAGGGGCGAGCCGAGGAGGTCGAAGTTCACGCGCACCAGGCCGTAGATGGCGGTCTTCAGCATCACGCCGCTCATGAGCGCCGAGACCGGCGAGGGGGCGGCCGGGTGCGCCTCCGGCAACCAGACGTGCAGGGGCACGATGCCCGCCTTGGCGCCGAACCCGAACAGGGCCAGCAGGAAGGCGCAGGAGGCCCAGAAGGGCGGGTGCGCCTGCGCGCGCATGTTGGCGAAGGTGTAGTCGCCAGTGTTGGCCTGGAGCACGCCGAAGCAGAGCAGGATCGCGATGGCGCCGACGTGCGCCACGAGCAGGTAGAGGTAGCCCGCGCGGCGGATCTCGGCGATGCGGTGGTTGGTCGTGACCAGGAAGAAGGAGGCAAGGGCCATCATCTCCCAGGTGACCATGAACGCGTACGCGTCGTCGGCGAGCATCACCATCGCCATGCTCGCGAGGAACAGGTGGTAGTGCAGGCACAGGAGGCCGGGAGGTGTGCCTTCGCCCTGCCGGAAATAGCCGCCGGCGAAGACGGAGATGCCGGCGCTCGCGAGGCCCAGCAGGGCCAGGAAGAATGCCGAGAGGGCGTCGAGCCGGAGGTGGAAGGGCAGGTCCGGCAGGCCGATCGCGAGCACGGCGACCTGCGGCGACCCGGGGAGCGCCGCGAGCGCGACGCCCGCGAGCGCCAGGCTGAGCGCCGCCGAGACCGGGAAGAGCACCCGGGCGACGATGCGGATGTCGTGCAGCACCGCGATGCCGGCGATTCCGATCGCGAGCCAGGCGCCGGCGACCAGCAGGGCGCCGTCGATGGCGAGGAGCTCTCCGGGGAATGGCATGGTGCGGGATGGGCGGGACGGCGCGGCGCTTGCGTTTCAGCGCCCCATTCTACGCCCGGGCCCGCGGGGGCCGACCGCCGGTCCCGGCAGGCACCGCCGACGTGCGGGCCGGCAGTCGTGCCCGGGCGGGCGGCGGCGGGAGGCTACTTGACGATCTCGAGGTGGTCGAGGCCGGAGCCCAGGTCGCGGTTCTTCGCGTTCTTGCTCTCGAGCTTGATCCGCAGGCGCAGGTCGTTCACCGAGTCGGCGTTGCGCAGCGCGTCCTCGTAGCTGATCTGGTCCGACTCGAAGAGGTCGAAGAGCGCCTGGTCGAAGGTCTGCATGCCGAGCTCGCGCGAGCGCGAGATGAGCGACTTCATCTCGTGCACCTCGCCCTTGAAGATGAGGTCCGACATGAGCGGCGAGTTGAGCATGATCTCGATGGCCGCCACGCGCCCCTTGGCGCCCTTCTTCGGGATGAGGCGCTGCGAGATGATCGCCTTGAGGTTGAGCGAGAGGTCCATCAGCAGCTGCTGGCGGCGCTCCTCGGGGAAGAAGTTGATGATGCGGTCGAGGGCCTGGTTGGTGGAGTTGGCGTGCAGCGTGGACATGCACAGGTGGCCGGTCTCCGCGAAGGCGATGCCGAACTCCATCGTCTCCTTCTCGCGGATCTCGCCGATCAGGATCACGTCGGGCGCCTGGCGCAGGGTGTTCTTCAGCGCCGCGAACCAGTTGTCCGTGTCCACGCCCACCTCGCGCTGCGTGACGATGCAGTTGCGGTGCTCGTGGACGTACTCGACCGGGTCCTCGATGGTGATGATGTGGCCGTAGCTGTTCTCGTTGCGGTGGCCGATCATCGCGGCGAGCGAGGTCGACTTGCCCGAGCCGGTGCCGCCCACGAAGATGACGAGGCCGCGCTTGGTCATGGCGACGTCCTTGAGCACCGCGGGGAGGCCGAGGTCGTCGAACCTGGGGATCTCGGTGGTGATGGTCCGCAGCACCAGCCCGACGCGGCCCTGCTGCACGAACGCGTTGACGCGGAACCGGCCGACCCCCGTGGGGCTGATGGCGAAGTTGCACTCGTTGGTGGCCTCGAATTCCGCCGCCTGCTTGTCGGTCATGATCGAGCGGGCGAGCTCCTGCGTGTGGACCGGCGTGAGGCTCTGCTGGGAGACGGGCGTGACCTTGCCGTCCACCTTCATCGCGGGCGGGAAGCCGGCCGTGATGAAGAGGTCGGAGCCCTTGCGCGCGATGAGGGCGCGCAGGAGGTCGTGCATGAACTTCAGCGACTGTTCGCGTTCCATGGTGCCTGCCTCTCCCGGCGTCAGCCGACGAATGCGTCCTTGTTGGCGGCCTTGGTGCGGGCCTCCGCCACGGAAATGAGGTTGCGCTTCACGAGGTCCTGCAGGTTCTGGTCGAGCGTCTGCATGCCGATGGCCTGCCCGGTCTGGATCGCCGAGTACATCTGCGCGACCTTCGCCTCGCGGATGAGGTTGCGGATGGCCGGCGTGCCGATCATGATCTCGTGCGCCGCGACGCGGCCGCTGCCGTCCTTGGTCTTGCACAGCGTCTGCGAGATCACCGCGCGCAGCGACTCCGAGAGCATGGCGCGGATCATCTCCTTCTCCGCCGCCGGGAACACGTCGATGATGCGGTCGACGGTCTTGGCGGCCGACGAGGTGTGCAGCGTGCCGAACACGAGGTGGCCCGTCTCGGCGGCGGTCATCGCGAGGCGGATGGTCTCCAGGTCGCGCATCTCGCCCACGAGGATGATGTCCGGGTCCTCGCGCAAGGCGCTTCGCAGGGCGTTCGCGAAGGACAGCGTGTGCGGGCCGACCTCGCGCTGGTTGATGAGGCACTTCTTGGCCTCGTGCACGAACTCGATCGGGTCCTCCACCGTGAGGATGTGGCCGTACTCGTTCTCGTTCACGTCGTTGACCATCGCGGCGAGCGTGGTCGACTTGCCCGAGCCCGTAGGGCCCGTCACCAGCACGATCCCGCGCGGGTACTTGGCGATCTCCGCGAAGATCTTGGGCGCGCGCAGGTCCTCGAGCGTCAGGACCTTCGACGGGATGGTCCGGAAAACCGCGCCGGAGCCGCGCTGCTGGTTGAAGGCGTTCACCCGGAACCGCGCGAGGTTCGGGATCTCGAACGAGAAGTCGCACTCGAGCGTCTCCTCGTAAACCTTGCGCTGCGAGTCGTTCATGATGTCGTACACCATCCCGTGCACGTCCTTGTGCTCGAGCGGCGGCACGTTGATGCGGCGCACATCGCCGTGTACCCGGATCATGGGCGGGAGGCCTGCGGACAGGTGCAGGTCGGAAGCCTTGTTCTTCACGGAGAATGCGAGGAGTTCGGCGATGTCCATCTGGGTTCCCGCGGCTTAAGGGTGGGGCGGCGCCGGAAGGGATCGCCTTCCGGCAAGCGTAGAATGCGGATCAAGCGAGCGAATCGATTATGTCTCCAATCGAAGAGAACCTGCAAGCCATAAGACAGCGCATTTCCGAGCTTTGTCAAGGGGATAGCCGCGCGGTCACGGTGGTGGCGGTGAGCAAGCTGCAGCCGCTAAAGCGCATCCGCGACGCCTGGGCCGCGGGGCAGCGGGATTTCGGCGAGAACTACGTGCAGGAGGCGGTCGCCAAGATGGATGCGCTCGCGGACCTTGCGGCGACCTGGCACTTCATCGGCGCCCTGCAGGGCAACAAGGCGAAGGAGGTGGCGCGGCGCTTCGACTGGGTGCACGGCGTCGACCGGGAGCGGATCGCCGACCTCCTCTCCCGCCACCGTCCGGCGGGAAGCCCGCCGCTCGACGTGTGCGTGCAGGTGAACATCAGCGAGGAGGCCACCAAGGGCGGCGTGCGGCCCGGCGAGGCCCTGGCGCTCGCCCGCCACGTCGCCCGCCTGCCGCGGCTGCGGCTGCGCGGCCTGATGGGCATGGCGAGCCCGTCGGGGGACTACGGCAGGGCGAGGGCGGAGTTCGCGGTGCTTCGCCGCGAGCTGGAGGCCATCCGGGCCGCGGGCATCGAGGCCGACACGCTGTCGATGGGGATGACGCACGACTTCGAGGCCGCCCTCGCGGAAGGCGCCACGCTGCTGCGGATCGGCACCGCCATCTTCGGGGCGAGGCCGGCGCAGCCGGCCGCGGCGCCGGTGCCGGCATGAGAGTCACCTTTCTCGGCGGCGGGAACATGGGCTCGGCCATCATCGGCGGGCTCGTGGCGCGCGGCTTCGCGCCGCGCGGCATCACGGTCGTCGAGCCCGGAGAACCGGCCCGCGAGGCGCTCGTGGCGCGGTTCGGCGTGTCGGTGCGCGACGCCGCCGGGCCGGGAATGCCGCCGGCCGACGCGATCCTGCTGGCTGTGAAGCCGCAGCAGATGCGCGAGGCGGTGAAGCCCCTGCTGCCGCTGGCGCCGGCCACCCTCGTGGTCACCATCGCCGCCGGGATCCGCATCGCGGACCTCGCCCGCTGGCTGGGCGGGCACGCCGCGATCGTGCGCGCCATGCCGAACACGCCCGCCCTCGTGCACGCCGGCGTCACGGGGCTCTTCGCCGCGCCGGCGGTGGGCCCCGAAGGACGCGCGCGGGCGGAGGCGCTCCTCGGGGCGGTGGGAGAGACGGTTTGGCTGCCGCGCGAGGAGGACCTCGACGCGGTGACGGCGGTCTCGGGAAGCGGGCCGGCCTATGTCTTCTACTTCATCGAGGCGCTGGAGCAGGCCGGCCGCGAGATGGGCCTGTCGCCGCAGGCGGCGCGCGCCCTCGCGCTGGGCACCTTCGCGGGCGCCACCAGGCTCGCCCGCGAGCGCGGCGAGGACCCGGCGGTGCTGCGCGCGCAGGTCACCTCGAAGGGCGGCACCACGGAGCGGGCCCTGGGCGAGATGGAGCGGGAGGCGCTGAAGACGCGCTTCATCGCGGCGGTGATGGCCGCGGGCGAGCGCTCCCGCGAACTCGGCGACCAGTTCGGGCGGGACTGAAACATGCTCAGGCAGGCGCTCGCCTTTCTCATCGAGACGGTGTTCAACCTGTTCATCCTGTCCGCGCTGGTGCGCTTCTGGATGCAGGCCCTGCGGGCGCCGGTGCGCAATCCCCTCGCGCAGTTCACCATGGCGCTCACGGACTTCGCGGTGAAGCCGCTGCGGCGCGTGCTTCCGGGCTTCTTCCGGCTGGACCTCGCCTCGCTGCTCGTGGCGCTGGCGGCGGAATTCGTGCTGCTGGTGATCCTCGCCCTCCTCATGGGCACGCCCGCCGGGGGCGGCACGGTCCTGTCGGCGATCCTCTTCCTCGCGGCGGTGCGGCTCGTGCGCCTCACGCTCTACATCATCATGGGGGCGGTGCTCCTGCAGGCGCTGCTGTCGTGGGTGAACCCCTACCACCCCGTGGCGCCGTTCTTCGACGCCCTCACGCGCCCGTTCCTGAAGCCCTTCCAGAAGGCCGTCCCGCCCATCGGCGGCGTGGACATCACCCCGGTCCTGGTGCTGATCGCGTGCCAGTTGGTGCTGATGCTGCCGGTGGCGTTCCTCGAGGGGCAGGCCTACGGTTTCATCGGGCGCATCGCGCCCTAGTGCCTTCCGGTTAAACTCCGCGCTCGCGAACCGCGCCCGCAGGGGTCCCGTGCCCACTCCCGACAACCCGCTCGAAGCCTCCATCGCCGCCTACAACCGCTGGCGGGAGGAGCTCGCGCACGCCGTCACCGCCTACCACGACTGGCTCGAGGCCAACGCCCAGCTCGACATGGGCCAGTCGATCCGGTTCTTCGACCTGGTCGAGACGCTGAACAAGGGCAAGCTCACCGTGGCGGTCCTCGGCGAGTGCGCGCGGGGCAAGTCGGCGCTCGTGAACGCGCTGCTCTTTCCGGACCACGAGGGCGGTCTCCTGCCCACGGCGCCCGCGGGCGCGACGCGCTGCCCGACCGAGATCCTGCATGACGCCAAGGAGGAGCCCGGACTGCGGCTGCTGTCGATGAAGTCACGGTTCCGGCAAGCCTCCATGGCGCAGCTGCGCAAGAGCGCCGTGGACTGGAGCAAGCTGCCCCTCGACACGGCGTCGGCTCCGGCGATGCGCGAGGCCCTGGCGGCGATCGCCGAGACCAAGGCGATGAAGGCCCAGGAGGCCCGCCTGCAGGGTTTCATGCCGATGGCGGCCGGGGGCGAGGGCGTCGCCGGCGACGAAGACGTGGTGGCGGTGCCGGCGTGGCGCTATGCCGTGCTCAACATCCCGCACTCCCTGCTCGCCAACGGGCTTGCGATCCTCGATCTTCCCGGGCCGGAGGACATCGCCGCGGACCCCGAGCTTTCCCTGTCGACCCTTCCGCGCGCGGACGCCATCCTGTTCGTGCTTGCGGCCGACAAGGGCATCGCCGGCGAGGACCTCGACGTCTGGGGGCGGTTCGCCAAGCCGGCGCCGCCGCCGAAGATCGCCGTCGTCAACCGGATCGACCTCCTCGACGGCTGGGCGCAGGCGGGCGCGGAGGCGGAGGCCGCGGTGCGCGCGCGCGTCGAGGCGGCGGCCAAGGTGCTGTCCCTCGATGCGACCCGCGTGATTCCGGTGTCGGCGCGCGAGGCGCTGGAGGGCCGCGCCGCGAAGGACGGCGAGCGCGTCAGCCGCAGCGGGATCGCCAGCCTCGAGGAATTCCTCGTCCGCGAGATCGTGCCGGGCCGCCGCCGCACGCTCTGCCGGATGATCTCGGACGAGATCGGCGCCCAGCTGGCCTCCTCCCGGGTATCGATCGCGAGGGAGCTGGAGGCGAACGAGGCCCTGGTGTCGGAGCTCAAGGGCCAGGCGGGCAAGAGCAAGGAGGTCGTCACCAAGCTCTGGCAGAAGATCTCGGCGGAGAAGGCGGCCTACGCGGCGGCGCTCGCCGAGTACAAGGTGAGCAGCGCCGATCTTTCCAAGCGCCGCGAGGCGCTCATGGGAATGCTCGATCCCGTGAAGCTGGACGCGATGCTCGAGAGCAGCCAGAAGTCCCTCGAGGGCTCCTGGACCACCGCGGGGCTGCAGCGCGGCATGCGCGAGCTCGCGAAGCTGATGAGCGAGGACTTCGAGCGCGTGTTCGAGGCGAGCGAGGGCATCAAGAAGCTGATGCAGGGCGTCTACGACACCTTCATCGGCAAGTTCGGCTTCCAGCCGATGGTCATCCCGGCCCTGGACCTCGAGCCCCACCGCGACAAGCTGCGCCAGCTCATGGTCGACACCGACGCCTTCGCCAAGGACCCGGTGAACATCATCGCCATGGAGAAGGGTTTCGTGGTGAAGAAGTTCCACAAGACGCTGATCGCGCAGGCGCGGGCCCTCTTCTCGCACGCCAAGGTGGAAAGCGAGCGCTGGCTGCGGGCGGTGACAGTCCCCCTCGAGACGCAGATGCGCGACCACAAGCAGCAGCTGCAGGCGAGGCTCGACAACCTCACGAAGATCAACGAGCGCTCCTCCGGCATCACCGGCAGGCTCGCCGAACTGGAGAAGGCGTCCGCCGACCTCGCCCGGCGGCGCGCCATGGTCGAGGACCTGCTCGCGCGCGTCTCGGCCGAGGCCGGGGCGCCCGGCGCCGCGC
>Ga0209594_1000357_pt1 | contig 29479 bp, 28 predicted proteins | sample AshMeaCrysSpring_FD_184126 | JGI IMG/M metagenome (GOLD analysis project Ga0209594, IMG submission 184126) | Groundwater microbial communities from Big Spring, Nevada to study Microbial Dark Matter (Phase II) - Ash Meadows Crystal Spring... | ecosystem: Environmental > Aquatic > Deep subsurface... | reverse complement strand
TCTGTAGCAAACTTTGCTGGAAAATTCCGTTAAAACTTAGTGACTTCGCTCTCAAGTTTAATGGTACAATAAGCATCAAGAAAAATTGGGTGGAAACTCTGAGACTATTAGAGTAGCTAATAGGTTCAATGATTGCTCTGAAATTTAGCTGAACCCATGAGATTAATGGTTCTTTGAACATCATGAGAAAAGCAGTCCCAAATGCTTTAGGCTATGGGATAGAGGGTGTTGTAGTTCACCCGGTTCGGGTAACACCGACAAAGTAAAGGTGTGTCACATTTGACTATATTTTTATGAACTATGCTTTAATCTTCCTCTAGAGGTAAAGAGGGTTCTGCAGGGGGCATTACAGTTCGTTCTAGGGTGACTTTTTGGCTTTCTCGCTGGGTTGGCATTTCTACCGTGATCGCCTCAATTTGCACCTCTAAACTACCATAAGCAATATCTAAATTGACAGTTGTTTCGATTTGGTCTAAGCCGTTGGGGGCGAATTCCGTTAACCAGCGTGGGCCATCGATAATGGTACGAGCCTGACGATCATAAACCCAAATTTTAATATACACTCGGGGTAAATTTTGAGGTAAACGTACTCGCACCGGTACAGAACGTCCGGCGACTAACTCATCCGTTAATATCTGTAAGATAGGTGCTGGAATGGGTTGATCACCTGGTAACGCTTGCAGCAGATCAACCCCTTCACTTTCGTGACTTGGAACCCATTGTAAGCGCGGGCTTAAAGTCCGACGGGGAAACCCAGCAGGCGAAGCCTCTAAGGGGTCATCATCAAGCACAATTTCTTGGGATTCCAAATCATCGGGAATTGAGGGAGAAAGGGGATCTAAAGTGACATCTGCTGCCACGCCAGAGGCATCAACAAGGTAGCCAGGTAGAGTTTTGCTGGGGAGTAGGGGAGTCTCTGGTAAAGTCTCTGGTAAGGCTTTGGGAGTTGTTTTCCTCATCCACTGAGATAAATCTCGATCCGTTGCCAAAGCATTTAACCGCGCCCAAAACCGATCTTGAGTATTCAGATGCTTAAACTCTTGTTCAATGGGAGAGAGGGGTTTAATTTCTTCTGAAGGCTGAATTTTATCAGTAGGATAAGGAGAAGCCTCTGACTTTTCTGAAGCCCTTGAGTCGGTTTCTGAGGAGGTAGAGGATGTGGGCATCACTTCCGAAAGCAAGTGACCCAATGCAGGTAACTCCAATTTCCCGGTTGTGAGTTGAGGCTGGGGTTGTTCGAGTTCAGGTTCTAGGGGCAAAGACAGGTAAAAGGCGGGGTTATTGGGGAGTTCTTCGGCAATCGAGTCTAATTCATCTGTTTCTGCAAAATCCTCATCAATGGCTTGCAGCAAATGTTCAACTTCAGTAGTAATAGTGAAGGTTTGGCGGGCAAGGGGAACCGTCTGACTGTAGAGAATGATTTCTGCCAAAATCAAACGGGTTTTGCACTCAAACGGTAAATAAATAATGGCTGAAAACCAAATCGGTAATTCAGTGGCAGGAACCGCCTGTTGAATTTCTGTTAAAATCTCACTGGTTTGAGGATCTCTTAAACTCACCTGAAGATGCGGTTCAGGAATCGTTGAGATTGATGCTTCTGTTGTTTCTGGAAGTTGGGCTTGTCCAGAAACCAATAACCCTTCTCCTAATTTCCCGACATAAGCGGTTTGGTTGAGGGTGAGTTGTAAAGCCGGCAATTGCGATGAAACAGGCTGAACGGTTTCCAATTCTGAGACATCATCCCATTGAATTCCCTCTTCGTCGGTTGTTGGGGGTTCCGCCTCAGGGTTAACAGCTAAGATGGATTCTTCTAATTCTAAAGGATTGCGAGCTGAGTCATCTGAGGATATCGGTTCCACTAATTTTAAGCGATCGCGGGGCGGGTTATGGGGTAAGGTCTCACTGTCTTCATCCGGGGTGAGAGATGCTGGTTCTTCTGGGAGAATCGGTTGAGGGGATTCCCCTAGTTCAGCATCTTCTGATAACACCCGTAGTTTAATAGACTGTTGGCTAGACATTTCTAAACGATCTGATGCCAGATGGGGAGAACAACAAAAGTCCCAAATTCCCGGTTTGAGACGGGTATAGGGAATCACCACCATTAATCCTTCTGGGGTAGTTGTAGATGTTCGGACTTGAACTCGACGAATGGGGGGAGTTTCTTCATAAGCATGATGAGTAATCCGAACCTCCATTGGAGTGTTAGGATGTCCGCTTCGGGCAACAATCCGATAACGTCCTTCTAAAATCTCAACATCAGAAGATTCGAGAGGTAACCATGTGGTGTCCTCTTCTCGTTGAAGCAGAAATTCCCAAGTTTCCATCTGCATCTCCAGACCAATGACTATTCTCGCTGCCCGTTCGACCAAACGCTCAGAAGATTCGGTTGAGTTTTCCCGCAGCTTCATAACCCATATTGTACAGATAATTTGTCATTTGTTATTTGTCATTGATCATTGGTCATATATGCTATCCCACAGGCTACGCTAACGTTATTTGTTGATCAAGGAACTATTCCATCCCGACTCCCTATTCCCTACCCCCTACTCTGTTTATCCCATTGATCAAAATTTTCTTTGGCACTTTGGACATAAGGTGACCAAGCAATCAGTTGAATCATGAATTGATTGAATAAAGAAAAGGGAAACTGCATGGGCCTGACAATATCTAAAAATAACACCACCCGAATTTCTTCTGTATCATTCCAGGCTTGATGGGGAAATGTATCATCAAAGATTAAGCTTTTGCCTTCTTGCCAATGACGAACTTCACCCCCTACTTTAATCCCGCAATTTTCAGCCGCTTGAGGCACTTTTAAAGCCAGATGATAGCGGAGAACGCCTTTATAGGGGCCGCGATGTTCTGGAATATGTTTATGAGGTAATAAAATTGAGAAGAATGCCGTCTTCATGCCGGGAATCTGTTCGATTAATTCAGTGGTTTGAGGACAGCGTTGACAATTTTTATCGGCTTTGATGCCATAAGCATAAAAGAAATAGGTTTTCCAGCGATTATCTTGGGTAATACTATATTGATCTTTGGAGATATCCTGAAAATTAGGAATTGTATTTAAGCTTTCCAGTAAACCCTCTAACTCTTGACGAATCGTTTTCCAATTGGCTTCTAAATGGCTGACCCAGTCATATTGTTGAGGTTCAAAAAATGCCGAGTCACCCAAGAGAGAAAAACGGCCAATCAGTCCTTCTAAAGCCCTAACGAAGCGTTCTCCTTGGCGAATTGCCAACTGTCGAGAGTTGACCTTAAATTTTGTTAGCATTCTAGTCTTTCCTCATCACAAAGACTATGATCTTATCATTTCGATGGATTTTGCTCAATTTGATTGAATATCATTCAAAGACCAATCATAATCTAAGTAACTGATTTGATAGTCACCTTGAGTGAGATATGCTTTGTTTTCCTCACTTAAATATTGACTGACAAAATTTAATACAGCCCGTTCTTTTTCTTGCCCTGTAAATTGATTTTGGGCGGCGAATTTGGATTCAAAATCTTCACCAAACCATTTAAAAATAGAAGATAAATAAACTTTATTTTGGTTTTTATCAACTTTGAAATTACGATCTAACGCTAAAAACTGAACGGTTTGTTCATTCAATTGTTGATCGAGTTGATTGCCAATAAAGGGTTCTTGGCGTAATAAAGGACAACCAATCGAAGCACAAACTAATCCCATGTGAATACGGGGTTCATCAAATTGCTTTCGCAGAATTTCATGTTCAATTTGATCTAAGGTTAATTCTTGTCCCATGATGGGAAATTTTAGCCGTTTCCAAACTCCTGGAATATCCCGAATACTCTTTGTAGGATAATGATCAATAAGGGCTTCTAAAGTGAGTGAATTATAGATGTTAATCCAAAAGGCAATTTTTTCATTCTCTGTCCAACTCTCATAAACATTAGGCGATAAAGTCGAAACCAACTGATGAAAATTATCTAAAGGTTGACGATTTTGCTTTAAGGCTTGATAATTGACTTCTCCTTGATTATTGACATATTGAGTCAGGATTTGAGCATAATCATCATAACTAAAATTGGTTGATTCTGCTACAGAAACCGAAGATTGATTAGTGTTACTATTGGAAGATTCAAAATTAAATTCTGTAGACGTTGAACAGCTTCCAAGTAAAATGAGAACTGACAATAAGGGCATCAGCTTTAACATTGACTTTCTCCTGATTTTTTCAAGGTTTTATGTGACAAAATCTACTGTGTTTTTAAAGATTGATTATTTTTCTGAGAATAAAACATCATGATGACACTTCCAACAATAAAAGGTAGCCATAACAATAATCTTTCTACATCGGTTAAATTCCAATTTAAATGACCCAGTCCTTGACGATAGGGTAAAATAAAGTAAACAAATGCTGATAAACTTACTAAGCGAATTCCCAGATGACGAGTAGCGACTGCAAAAGGAATTAACCAAGTGAAATACCAGGCATGAATAATTGGAGAAATGGCTAAAACTGAAATCAAGTAAGTTTGAGTAGTCTGTAAAACCGCATCAGATTGGTTCTGAAATTTTTGTTGATGATATCGAATAATCATCCAAAGTAATATAGCCAGTAAAGGAATCAGATAAATTGAATTACTTTGGGTTGAACCTTTCCAAAAATGCTTAACAATATAGGGGAAAAATTCAGCGCTGCGCCCATGAGATACAAAGGTAGAACGGGTAGGAATTAAGGGACATTCATCGGCTGAACAAAAAGGAATTGCACTTAAAAATAAAGGTAAAACTCCAATCATTATCACACTAAAACTCGTTTTCAAACGGGGGAGTTGAAAACTGGCTAGTAATCCTAAAATGGGGAGTGATATCCATTTCACTGCAATACTAATACCTAAAAAAATAGCACTCCAACTCCAACGATTTTTACGATAAGTTAACCAAGCGGCAACTAAGGGTAAAATAAACCAACTATCATAATGGGCTGCACCCGCAAAAGAATATAAAATTAAAGGATTCCAAGCATAAGTTAAAGTATTAGTATAGCTAAATTCTCGAGAAAGTAGCCAACAGGTGATTAAATCTGCTGCAATAAATGCCAGTTTAAACAGTAAAACAGAAGCGGAAATTGCAGCTAATGCTTTAAATCCAAGTTGAGTAATAGGGGGATAAATCGCTGATGTATCCAGATGATTAATTTGTGACCACCAAACTGTACGATAAGGGATTAATTCGGTTGCATTGGGGGGAAAGTGATAGGGACTAAATCCGAGGGTTTGAATTCGTCCTTCCCACAAATAACGCCAGACATCATCACCGGGATACATAGGTAATAAAAATAGTCGAGATAAGATCGCGATCGCCCAAAACAAAATCCTACTAATAGCTTTAATTTTCCAACTGAGAAGAAACCCTAAACTCATCCAACTCACACCCACACAAAAGGGTTGAAAGTTTTCTGGTTGCTGAAAGTCACCGTGAGGCATCATCCATAAACAACTGAATAATAGAAGAAAAGAACTCAAGCTTTTTAATAAAAATTGAGACTGCATTTTTCCGTATGATTTCCCTAACGTCATTAAAATAATGATTCCGGCTTGTAAACTTCCCCATAAGGTCCCAGAAATTTTAGATCGACCCCCTTGACGACGACGATAATTAACAGGAATTTCACAAATTGTGCAGCCTAATTCTAGCGCCCGCGCTTGCATTTCCACCGTCCAACCAAATCCTCGATCTTGCATTTCAATGGCTTCTAAAACAGATCGGCGAATTAATCGCAACGGCCCCAAATCATGATAACGATAACCCCAACCCCAATGAATTAACTGAGTTGCTAAACCATTACCAAAATTCTGAACCGGGGTCATAGCAGACCGACCGGCAACCGTAGCGCGACGATTTCCTAAGATAAAATCAGCCTGTTTCATCGCTTCAAAAAATTGAGGTAATTCACTCAAGTCATCACTGCCATCCCCATCACAAAATAGAATCCATTCCACCTGAGGGGGAAGATTTTGTAACCCTTGCCAACAGGCGCGACCATAACCGGCGATAGGTTCTAAAATCACCTCTGCGCCTGCGGTTTGGGCAACAGCAACGCTATTATCATCGCTGCCGTTATCCACCACACGAATGTGAGTTAAACCTAGTTGCTGCAAGGAGTGAATCACATTTCCTAGGGTTGCAGCTTCATTCAATACGGGGATAATCACTAAAATAGAGTCTAGGTTTGACTCCCTCTGATTGGTATCCTGTTGACGAGAAGAAGCGGAGGACGGAAGTTGCACAAATTCAAGATTTTAAATGATAAACCACATCCTTAAATTGAATCCGAGAAAGCTGAGTATGAGCTGAGAAACGGTTTAATATTAAGTTAGTTCGCATTTAGATAAGTATGGCACAAGGAAATTACGAAATTCATCGCCAGTATCTGAGTACCCCTCAAATTAATAAACCCATTGAAGAGATTTATGCAGATTTAGATGCCTATACTTATGAGATTGATGAAACAGATAGCCATCGATTTGATACAGTCAGTTTTTATGTGGTACTGCCTCCTGTAAGGTATGATGGCAAATTTATTAAAGGATTTTATTACAGCGAATCGGTTGATTTGTTAAATAAGGTTTTGCCCCAACTCTCTCAATATTTTTTCTCTCAGGCTTACTCAATGTGGTGTTCTCATCCTAGGTCTAAGACGGCTGATGTTTATTCTTGTGTTTATCATAATCCTCAGCGAACTGCATGGTTTCGACAAACAAATCCCGATTGCGCCAATAAAGTTTTAATTCCTTGGTATAATTCCGATTTTTTGAATGAATATTTGATTGCTCCTCGACCCGTTCAACAAAAAGATATTGATGTGTTGTGTGTGGCTCGACTCTCTGAAGAAAAGAATATGCCAATGATTGCTGAAGCCTTAAAAGTTTATCGTCAAAAATATCCAGGCAATCCCATTATGATGACCTGGATTATGGGTAATAAAAGCTTTAATGCTCAAAATCTGAATCATCTTTCCCCCAATCAACAACAAGAATGGCAAAAAATTGAATCTATTTTAGGTAACCCATTTGATTATATTAAAGTGATTCCTGCGGTGGATTATTATCAAGAAATTTCTGATTATTATTCACGGGCAAAAGTCTATGTTTTAGGATCTTTAATTGAAGGTAAAAATCGCAGTTTATGTGAAGCAATGAGTTGTAATGTTCCAATCATTTGTTTTCGAGAATTCAATCAATATGCCCGAGGTCAAGATGATGTTTTTCCAGAAGGTGCAGGATTATATGCTCAGTTTGAACCTGAATCTTTAGCAGATACTATTCATACCGTTCTCCAAAATCCAACGGCATTTAAACCCCGTCTACAATATCTCAAATATCGAGGACGTAAAAACTTTTTTAATGCTTGTTTGGATAGTTTGCCACAGTATCAACAAATCATTCCAGATTATATCCCAGGACAAGGATTTTATAATTTATGGTTAGATTTAGCAGTACAAGATAATTATCAGATGAGTCTTGATGATTTTTTGTATGGACGTTCTTCCAAATCCCATATTCGAGGGTTAGTTAAAATTTATAAAACACTCCAGGAGTGGTTACAGTTTTAATCTTCAACGTTTTAACTTTTAATGAATAATTTTAAGATAAGTTTCATTTTATCGCGATGAAGTTGACTGAAAGGTAATAAAATTCTATTATCTTAGCCATGTCGTTAATTGATTTAAAAGTCATGACAGAAGCAGAAACTAAAGTTTGTCCGGTCTGTGGTGTTAAAATTGTGAAATCTCCCGGAGGAGACCGGGTTTTATTTTCTTCAGGACAGCCTGGAACCAGAGCAAAATTAGCTGCCCGGGTCTGTCAGTTTGTGAAAAAAAGTGGTTGTATTAATCAAGATCCCAATTTAATTGGAGAAATTAAAGCCGATGATTATTATAAATCCGAATTGTAATCAACTCAAATTTAATAGCTGATTGACTTTGCATGGCTTTGAAATTTATTTAATCGCGCAAGCCTTGGCGAATTTGTTGCAGTTGTGTGGCATTAAATTCATCCTGAATTGCTTTTAAAAACTCCACAACCAGAGGAACACCTAATCCTAAATCTGCCATTTTTTGTTCTTGACTAAATACTGTTTCTGGAGTTCCTGTTAAAACCACTTGCCCTTCATCCATGACAATCACCCAGTCTGCCCAAGCTTCCACAAAATCTAAATTGTGAGTGGCTAAAACCACTGTTGTTCCCGCTTTTTCAATGGTTTCTAACATAAGTCGAAAGTTACGAACTTGCTGAGGGTCAAGATAAGCAGTGGGTTCATCTAACAGTAATAATTGGGGTTGCAACACCATTACATCTGCAATAGACACTCGTTTTTTTTGTCCTAAACTGAGATAATTAATTGGGGCATCCGCTAAGTTAATTAAATCAAAATCTAACAATGCCTTTTGTACTTGTTGAGCCACTTCTGAGTCAGACAATCCTAAATTACATAATCCATAGGAAATATCTTCTGCAACGGTAGTTGCCACTAATTGTTGTTCTGGATTTTGAAAGACTAACCCCACTTGATAGCGTAATTGATTTAAAGCCTGCCGCTGATAACGTAACGGTTTACCTTGCCATTGAATAACGCCGCGCTGGGGACGATACAACCCATTTGCCAATCGAAATAAAGTGGTTTTGCCACAACCATTACGACCAATCACGGCACAGCGGCGATATTGTGGAATACTTAAAGTGAGGTTTTGAACCGCTGGACGTTGGCTACAGGGATAAGTGTATTCAACGTGATTGAATGTGAGTAAATCAAGTTCTGGCGACATAATGCCATCCAATCAGAATAAACAACAGCAAACAACCCCCAATTGCTTCGACCTCGTAGCGAATATCGGGTTGATAGCCACGAATGGACACCACCCGAAATTCTCCCCTAAATCCTCGCGAAGTCAATCCCAGGGAAATTTGACGATAGTTTTCTATTGTACGATGGAGAAGTTGCCTAACCACAATCGCAGCACTACGAAGACCAATTTTCCAAGTTCGATAACCGACACGTGTTTGTTGGGCGGTCAATAATTCACTCGCGGTTTCTGTCAGCAAAAAAATAAACCGATACATCAGTGTTAACAATTCGGTTATCAAACTGGGACAGCCTAAATTGTGTAAAATTCTCACAATCTCAACAAATGGAACCGTCAACAAAATAAAGTACATACAAGCGGTTAACGCCATTGAACGAGTCAATAGAGTGATTACTTGTTCAAGTCCTTGATTACTAACATACAGAAAAACATTACCAATCGTAATCCCCCAACGGATATCAGCTTGAATTAATCCTAAATTAGAGAGTTGAACGCCTCCCAAGACTAAAGCCGGAATACTGGTTAGCCAAAATGCAAAAGGAATGGCTTGTAACCTCAGATAGATTGAAGCAGGAATGCCTGCATAGTAAATAATCCAAACACCTATCCAACAGGAAATCAAGAGTTGTAAAATCGGTTCAGCCACCCAACTTAAACTAAACAGTATCATGGCAAATAATAGTTTATGTTCGGGGGGGACATTCCGTAGGCGATTTGTATAAGCCAGGGAGTCAATTTGATGGTGCATTCATTACTCCCGATTTTTCCCTTGCTGACGACCTTTATATAAGCCAATCACATAGCCAATAACTCCTGCACCCATAGCGGCTTGAGAGACAAATAATAAACTTTCAACTTCTCCGCTGGGGAGTTCCAAAACGGGTTGAAACCAAGGTTGATAGTTGGGTTGAATTTCACCAATTGCGGCTTCTGCTTCTCCATCTGCACCGCCATATTCTCCTTTGACAAAAATCAGTGGCAAAATGGCTAGGGCAATCACTGCTAAAATAATTAATCCATTACTTCGTTGAGAAGACTGTGACATTTTCGGTTTAGAATTCATGATTGATTTCCCAATTAATGATGATGATATTCGAGTTCGTCTAAAACCTAAGAACAAATGACCAACAACAAATGACGAATAACAATACCCTAACTTTCTTGTAACAGTTTTAAGGTCTGAAGTTCTTCGCTAGCATAAGACTGTAGCCAGTTCCAAACTAATATTGTTAACAATCCTTCGCTAATGGATAAAGGCAATTGAGTTAAGGCAAAAATCCCGGCAAATTTAATAAATGAAGCGATAACCCCTCCAGAAGCAGCGGGAAACGCCAAGGCTAGTTGAATAGAGGTGACTAAGTACGTTGCTAAACTTCCTAATGTTGCCGCTAGGAAAATCCCTAGTTTTTGCCGTTGCAGTCCTAGAAATAAGCGATAAATTCCATAAGCTATCCAGGGGCCAACAATTGCCATTGAAAAAGCGTTTGCACCCAATGTGGTTAAGCCACCATGGGCGAGTAATACGGCTTGAAATACTAATACCAAACTGCCTAAAACCGTCATCACTCCAGGGCTGAATAACACCGCACCCAAACCCGTCCCAGTGGGGTGGGAACTACTGCCTGTAACGGATGGAATTTTTAAGGCAGACAACACAAAACTAAATGCCCCTGCTAATGCCAACAATAACTTCAGTTCAGGATTTTTTTGAGTAATTTGACTGAGGGACTTCACACCGAATACAAAAAAAGGTAACGCTAAAACCCACCAAAAAATTGCCCAACCAACAGGCAAAAATCCCTCCATGATATGCATCGCTTGGGCTGGGGCTGCTGCACCGACCACTAAATAAAAGCTGAACCCTGCTATCAGGACAAGGTTTAAAATTCGGTTCACTTTCGACATCTGTACCTCGCAGATTCACTCTTAAAAATTTCCATCGGTGGGCATTCTGGCTGAGAGAAGTTCAAGCCTATCTCATCACAGTTGCGGGACAGCGCGGGATTTCCACCCAACTTTCCCCGTTACCTCTAGTGGCTGATCTCCACTAGAACCGATGAAGAAGTGAAATCATTATAGAGCAAAACGCTCAAATTTATGATAGATGGATAATAATCCTGTAATTTAACCATGCTAACTACAGAGCGTTCAGTCTAATTAGAATATTAAATAATTTAAAGAGCTAGCTATCCAATTGAAATCCTTGAGAAAATCTGCTTGAAAAAAGCAAGGGGAATAGTAAAATCTCCTAACCAAAACGGAGCGCTATAACAATGAGGTGCGTCAATGACGCACCTTAGTTGACTAATAGATATTAAATGCTGGATTTATGCCCCAACAACAACACCTCCATTCGGATGTAAAACTTGTCCTGCCATATAGGAAGAATCTTCAGAGGCTAAAAAGACAAAACAGGTTGCGACTTCTTTCGGCTGACCTGGACGTTTCATTGGAACTTGTTTGCCAAAATTACTGACATCTTCTCCCTCAAAGGCATCAGGGATAAATGGAGTCCAAATTGGCCCTGGAGCAACCGCATTAACTCGAATTCCCTTTTCCAACCAAGATTGAGAAATAGAGCGGGTAAACGCTAAAATTGCCCCTTTTGTTGTCGAATAACTTAACAGAGAAGCATTCCCTTTATAAGCATTAATTGAAGTTGTATTAATCATTGTGCTTCCCGGTTTCAGATGAGGTAAAGCCGCTTTCGCAAAGTAAAACATCGAGAAAATATTGGTGGCAAAGATACTGCCTAAACGAGCCGAATCAATCTCATCAATACTAGGCTCCATATACTGTTCAGCCGCATTATTCACCAGAATATCTAACTGACCAAACTCATCAATTGTTTTTTGAACCGCTTCGTGACAAAAATTTTCATTGCGAATATCACCCGGAATTAAAAGACAACGACGACCATAGGATTCAACTACTTTTTTGGTCTCTTCCGCATCCCCCTGTTCATCCAAGTAAACAATCGCAACATCAGCTCCTTCTTTGGCATATAAAACAGCAACAGAACGACCAATACCGCTGTCGCCCCCTGTAATTAAAGCTACCTTATCTAACAGTTTGTCACTGCCTTTGTAGTTGGGATCATCATATTGAGGCTTTGGAGTCATTTCAGACTCTAATGCGGGTTTACGCTCTTGAGATTGAGGCGGAATTTGATTGGGGGTAATGGTCATATTAAACTCCTAATATTTTACAGAAATTAGCTTTCACATACCCCTATTTCTTATAAAAATAGAGATGTATTGATTCTCTTTTTTATGCTAATCAGCTTGGATGATCAGCTCATCAGTCTTTCAGTAGAGATTAACGAAAATAAAAACTACTCCAACTGACCTTAAAGTCATATTCCATAAGTTAGATACAAATTTTGTTGATTTAGTCATACCTCTTCTTGAAGAAAGCGTAATTAAAATCCAAACCTAATCTTTGTGTTCTTTGTATCTTTGTGGTTCATTTTCATTTAAAATTTAAATACAATCTTACTCATAAAGAGGTCATTTCCATTGTCAGACAATCAAGTCATTCTCCAAAAAGCAGCCCAAGCTGTTACAATCCCATCTACTGATAAACCTGCACCTCAGTCCGTTGTAGAAGCCTTACTTTCTTGCGAAAAACAGGCAAAAAAACAGCTAACAAATCATCAATTTAAACAGTTGATTGGATGTTGGCAACTCTGCTTTATTACCGGAACAAAAAAAACACGTCAACGTGCAGGAATTGTATTAGGGGCTGGGCGATATATCCCCCAATGGGTAACAATTCAACTGACTTATTCTTCCCCTTCCAAAGCCCTTGAATTAATTCAAAATCATGACGATGAAGCGGGTCAAGTTCAAAATTTGGTAAAAATTGGGGGATTACAACTCACTTTATCAGGGCCTGTTAAATTTATAAAACATAAAATATTAGCATTTGATTTTACTCAGATTAGCGTTAAACTTTTTGGAAAAAAAATCTATACAGGAAAGATTCGTGGCGGCACAGAAAGTGAACAAAACTTTTATAAACAATCTATTCAAAAACAAGCATTTTTTGCTTATTTCTTAATTGAAAAAGATCTGATAGCTGCCCGAGGTAAAGGGGGTGGTTTAGCCCTTTGGGGAAAAGCAGATTCTTAACAATTGTCACTCTAATTTTATTTGTGACGACGATAACATTGAGCCAATTGTTGGGGTGAAATTCCTAAAAAATATCCCAGAATAATCAGTTGATTAAGTAGAGTAGTTTTTAATATCCCCAGGTGTTGCCATCGTCGCCCTGAGGTTAAGACAGCCATCGAAGCAATTGTAATTCTCCCCTGTTTTCGCAATTGTTGAATCAGTTCAAAGTCCTCCATAATTGGCAATGAAGGAAAGCCACCTATCTGCCAAAATGTAGAGGATTTGAGGAAAATGGCTTGATCACCGTAAGGAAATTGCAGAAGACGCGATCGCAAATTTACCATTTTTTCCACCCAACGAATGCCTTGTAAATGAGCTGAAATTTTTAACTGAAAGGCTCCAGCAACGGTTTGAGGCTGGGTTAAAATTTGACGAATTGCATCATCAAATCCATCGGGAAGATAAGTATCTGCGTGTAAAAACAACAGAATATCTCCGGTGGCTTGTTTTGCTCCTTGATTCATTTGTTGCGCCCGTCCTGGTAAACTCTGAATCATCGTAACACCTAAAGAATTTATCACCTCAATGGTTTGATCTTTGCTGCCCCCATCACTCACAATAATTTCAATATTTTTGCCCGTTAAAGCTTGTTGAATTACCCCAGCAATGGATGAGGCTTCATTTAACACGGGGATGATAATTGAAATTTTTGTTGTTGCCAATGTGTCTAGATGAGATGCTGTTGGCGAATTTAACATTGAGCAAGATTGATGATATTCAATAGCCTTAAATCGATTATTTAGTATAATGGATAAATCCCCACTACCATCTGAAATTTTGTTTCGCTAGTCTACAAATATTAAAAATTGCCAGCCCGTTGTTGAGCCACATTTAAATAATTCTGATATTCAATCACTTTTTGTTGAGCCGTTGTATAATTCGGATCAAAAGCGGGAACGGCTTTCATAAATTAATTGCCTGTTGCCATTGTAACACCACTCGATTCCATTGTTGTTGAGTCTTAGCCATTTGCGCTAAATTAGCCGCTTTTGTTGCAGAATTAACCGCTTTTATCCAAATGTTATCCATTGCAGACGGCGGTGGAGAAGAAGGTGTAACAATTGTCGGTTCATTCCATTGAGATAGACGAAAATCTCTGAATTGATTCCAATCTATTTCTGTTGACATCCTCACCGCCCTAAAAGGGACGGTGATTCCAAAGATCACTCTTTGGGCTTCCTCTTTCCGCGACTCGGCTTACTTTGAGGAGTTTCCTCACCAAAGCAGAGGTCGATGTCTCCAGAGGCGTGAGTTCCGATGTGTCCCACCGTACTTAATCCTCTTTCTAATATATTTCTCGCAGCATTCCAATCTCTATCTTGCGTATGCCCACAATGATGACAAATATGAGTTCTAACGCTCAGAGATTTTTTGACAACTTTACCACAGTTAGAGCAATTTTGACTGGTGTCGTGAGATGGCACGGCGACCGTGACCACACCAAAAACCTTGCCAAAATACTCAACCCAAGTACGAAAAGTTGTCCAAGCTGCATCACTAATCGATTTAGCCAGATGTCGATTTCTGACCATATTGCGCACCTTCAAATCCTCATAGGCTACCAAATCGTGATTATTGGACTACGCATCTTGCCAATTTCACGGCAAAATCTTTACGCTGCCTACTTACTTTGAGGTGCTTTCTTGCCAGTTTGTTTCTAAATTTAGCTCTATTTTTAGACCCTTTTTTAGTCTGGGACAACCGCCTCGAAAGCCGTTTAAGGGACTTTTCACTTTTTCTAAGATGTCTTGGGTTCTCAACGCTTTGCCCGTCGCTATCGGTGTAGAAATGAGTCAATCCAACATCAAGACCAATAGTTTTAAATGTTGGTTCTCTTTTTTCAAGACGCTCTTGGTCAATGCAAAACTGCGTATAGTAGCCATCAGCGCGACGTACTACTCTGACTCTTTTGATTTGCTTCAATTGATAAAAGTGCAAATCACGAGTACCCCACATCTTGAAAGTACCTGCACTGAAACCATCAGTGAAAGTGATGTACCTACGACATTGAGAAAGTTTCCAACCCGTTGTTTTGTACTCGACAGAACCGTGTGTTTGATGCTTTCTAAATTTTGGATATCCAATATTTCCTGGTTTGTTCTTTTTGCAGTTCTCAAAGAATCGAGCAATTGCCGACCAAGCCCTTTCAGCCGAAGCTTGTCTAGCTTGAGAGTTAAGTTGCTTGGCCCAAGCAAACTCTTTACCCAAAACAGCACAATATGCACTCAAATCGTATCGTCCGATGTCGCGGTTATCCATCCAGTATCTCAGGCAAGAGTTACGGACAAAACGAGCAGTGCGGATGGCTTCATCGAGTTTATCGTATTGCTCTTTGAGTCCCTCAAGTTTTGCCTCGAATACCAACATGGTTACGTCGCTTTATCTGACGTAACTACTCTAGCACAAAACCCAGGGAAAGCCGTCGTAGAACGACGGGGCTTTAAACCCAAATTTTCGGTAAAGCCGTCCTAAAAGGACACAGTTTCAGACCCAAATTTTTCGATGAATACATCTGTCCTTACTGCTATGCTACATCATTCTGTACCTCATTTTGAGGCGGTGCCAACACCATCAGTCCTCCGGGGATACATTCGATTTCAACTGGGGTGGTGCCAATAATTTCCCCATCCAAGGCAACCTTTTGGGGCGGTTTCGTGGTGACTTTAATACGTGCTGTTTCCAAACCAATAATATCCGGTCGTTGGCTGGGCGTTCTCAACAGGGCTGAACCCAATAAATCCACCATCGCTGCTACAGCCTGCAATTCGGTTTGAGGGGCGGCAATGGTAACATTCAATAAACCATCATTGGCTACCACACGACCCAATCCTTGGGCCATCACAGACGTAGGAGGGGCAGCATTGGCAATAGTAACCGCACCGGCTTGAAAGGTTTTCACCACCCCTTCCACCTCAATTTCCGTTTCAAACAACTCTTGCTCTTGAAACTGTTGCAACCCTGCCACAATATAAGCTAATACCCCCCAACGATTCTTCGTTTCTCGGTCTGCCCGTTCAACAGTTTCAGCTTCTAAGCCAATTCCCGCTAACAAAATCATCGGTAAACCATTACATCGCGCTGCATCCACCACCCGTGTTTGACCCGCAATAATTACCTGACAAGCGCTAGCAATGGGATTCAAACGGGCTGGAATACCCACAGCGACCGCAAACGCATTGGCAGTTCCCCGTGGAATTACCCCTAACGGAATCTGGGTTCCAATCAGTTCTCCGGCAACCGCCGACACTGTACCATCCCCACCAGATGCAATAATCAAATCGGCCTCTGCCGCAATAGCTGCTTGGGTTAATTCCGCTGCCGTCACATCCAGTGTCGTTTGGTGAACCACTAACTCCATCGCCGGCTTCAGTAACTTTTGAATCAGTGCTAAATCCTCTTCAGAATTGCCAGGGCCTGAAACTGGGTTAAAAATGAGATGGGCTATCTGCCGACGACGGAACACATCCAATAGGGCTTCTGCAATGGCTAAATTGGTTGCAATGGGGATATTATGAACGGCACAAATTCGCTGTAACGCCTGAATGTCGGGTTCATGGGGTTGAGCAGATAATGGATCAATCAGGAAAATTACTCCACTCACCTTACCCTCCGCTACTTGGGCCGCAATTTGAGTATCTCCTCCCAATGGCCCGGAAAGCATTCGTTCAACCGTTAAATTGGTTTCGTTTTGGATTCGTTCTCCCGTGGTTCCCGTGGCAATAATCCGATAACGGGATAAAACCGCTTCGTGATGTTGAGCCAAACGAACCATATCATCTTTCTTGCCATCATGGGCAATTAAAGCCAGAGTTGCAGCCATTGAGGGGGTCTTGGGTCAAATTAGGATAAAAGGAGAGTTGACTCCGTCATGAGTCCTTTTGTATGGGTTATTATATTAGCCGCTGTGACAAACTTACCTAAACCTACTCAAAATATTATCACAGATAGGAACTGGGAAAGAGTCTAACAGATATTCTTGCGACTTTAAACCCATTACCCACTGATAAAAAGGCTATCACCATGAATATCGTAAACTTTAGCTTTTCGTCGGGAAGCCCCGCACTCTACCCGCTCTTGGTGAGTGTCGGGATGAAAGACGGTCAACTGAGGGGTATGCCTTCGGCAGGCTACGCCAACGATGCCCCGAAAGTTGACAAACAATTCTTTGCTAGGGATTTACAATTTTCTCCTAAATACTATATAATAAGTCTATATTGTTCAGATAGCAAAAGTGTTAAACCTTAAATTATTGCTACCGAATTTATCCTGATGCCACTCAAGAAAAAGAGTTGCTTGACTGGCTAGAAATCTGTCGAGGTGTTTATAATTACGCTTTGAGAGAAAGGAAAGAAAGGTTATGGGATTCATTTCCCTTCAAAGCTGGAGAAAATACGCAAACCAAGCGCATGGTTGTTTTGGCTCTTAAATAGTGTTTGTCAACGGGCGAGGTGATTCCAATTCCTCTGCATCTAGTCTTGATCGTGATGAAATCCCCGTTTATAACGCCGATCACCCCGTTCAATCTAAGTTTTCGGGAAGACGAGTTAAGCTTGGCTTGTACCAAACAAAAAGCGATCATTTAATTAATGGGGATGCTAACAGTAGTTGTTGTATTGGTCTAAAAAGTAAGCACAAACTCAGTTTTGAGCGAGTGTCTAGGGTCTGTTTGACGCAGCCTGTGAGGCTGAATCTCCTTCGAGAATCTAAGACTCTAACACAAGTTTAGTCTGAGAGTAGGTCAATAGGCTGTGCGATCGCCTATCATATTGATGCTGAATGGTTTAAACTTCGATTCTCAACAGCCTGAGTCAATCTACCCATGCTCATGATCATTGCTCGAACCCAATCCTGGAAGTCTCAACCCCTGTCAACGATTAGATTATTCTCAGGGGTTCAAATCCTAGTGACTTTATTTTTACTGGTTGGGTTAACCCCAAAACCCACTCAGGCTTTAGAGGGTTCTAACCCCACTCTAAAAATCGGCATTGTCCAACAATTTGGTAAAAATGCAGAAGATACCCTGGTTCTCAAGGCAAAGGAAGGAGATCATTTAAAATTACGATTTGACACCCCTGAAGGGGAGAAAGTGCTGCAAACTTTAAGTGTGACAATTAAAGTGGGAACACAGCCCCTGCCGGAAACCCAAGTGAATGAACAGTTGGTTTTAGGCAACTTCCGCAGTTATGAAACAGCCCAACAGCAGGCAACACAGTGGGAAAATCAGGGGATTGAAGTAGAACTGGCTCAACCCGACTTATGGCAAATTTGGGCAAAACGCAGTGTTTACAATACCCCCTTATTGCGGCGTTGGTTGCTGAAAAGTCTTCAAGCCCAAAATGAACAACAGCCTTCTGTTTATCTCAATAGCCAAGTGAGTCAAAAACAGCGAATTCCTTACTGGGTATTAGGGGGATATCGTTATAACCGTCATGAATTGGAAATTATCGCCACTCAGCAGGTGATTCAAGTCAGTCGCAGCAAAGATGATAAACAACTGATGCTGTATGGTGGGGAACTTAAACTGCAACCGGATTCTTATGGGACTTATACCCTGGTTAATTTTGTGCCGTTAGAAACCTATTTACGCGGCGTAGTGCCTCATGAAATGGGGGCATGGCCTCCGGATGCCTCCATTGAAGCCCAAGCGATTTTATCCCGCACTTATGCGTTACGGAATTTACAGCGATTTGAAGCGGATGATTATCAACTCTGTGCCAATACTGATTGTCAGGTTTATAAAGGATTAACAGAAGTGTATCCTTCCACCGATCAAGCCGTTGCCAAAACGCGGGGTCAAGTGCTAACTTACCAGAATAACCTAGCAGATGCTGTGTATTTTTCCACCAGTGGGGGAGTGACGGCTCACTTTCATGATATTTGGGATGGGGCTGAACGACCTTATTTAAAGCCAGTAATTGATGCACATCAGCCCCTATGGGATTTGTCTCAAAATAGTTTAGCCGATGAACAAAAGTTTCGTCAGTTTATGGCGTTAAACAACGGGTTTAATGAGGACGGATGGATGGATTTTCGTTGGCAACAGTTTGCTTCTCTCCAAGGAATGGCGGGTCATTTAAAGTATTATCTGCAACGAAAAAATAGCCCGCAAGCTAATTTTAAAACCCTTAAACAGGTGGAAATTGTGGAGCGATCGCCTTCCGGACGGGTGTTAAAAATGGTCGCAACAACGGATCAAGGGCTGATTGAAATCCAAAAGGATGAAATTCAAAATGCTTTTGTTCCCCCAGTTAGCACTTTATTTTATATTGATCCGGTGTATGATCCAAAAGATAAAAAAAGTCAAACCCTCAAAGGCTATCTGTTTGTGGGGGGAGGATTTGGACATGGGGTGGGGTTAAGCCAAACCGGATCGTATCAGCTTTCGGAGTTAGGTTGGTCGAGTGAAGAAATTTTAAATTTCTACTTTCCGGGAACACAAGTACAACTGATGAGTGAACCCATTAGTTTTTGGCAACCCCCTAATCAATAAAAAATAACAGAATTGGAAGTATAGGGCAAACCCGATCAATGCCAATCTTGTGCCCTATATTCCAATTGTTGAGGTGAGCAATCAGTAACTAGTAAAGTGCCTCTTCTTGATGCGTCAAAACCACACAGTCTGAGGTGGGTTGAGCAACACAGGTGAGAATAAAACCTGCTTCAATTTGATCATCATCTAAAAAGGATTGATCTTCTTGATTTACTGTACCTGATTCCAGTTGACCGGCACAAGTCGAGCAAGCTCCTGTACTGCACGAATAAGGAAGATCAATCCCTTGTTCTGCGGCTGCATCCAAAATGGTTTCGTCATCTTGAACATCAATGGTTTGTTCACCTTCAGGCATTTTTAAGGTGACTTTGTAACTCGCCACGTTATGATCCTCTCTTGAATTCGACAGTCATGTATTAGAGGCCTCACCTCATAAATGAATACAGTTTGGGGACGATCTTTTCAGCTTTTTCTTGCTTCAAGAATTGATTCTTGAAACAAGACAAAATACTAGAACTGCCTGACTAACCTTGGAAGTCGTTGATAGCGTCTTCCTGATGAGTTTCAATCACACAATTGGAAGTGGGATAGGCAACACAAGTCAGGACAAAACCGGCATCGATGGCATCATCATCTAGGAAGGATTGATCGGATTGATCAACAGTTCCAGAAACCAATTTACCACCACAAGTGGAGCAAGCACCGGCACGGCAAGAATAGGGCAGATCTATGCCTTTTTCTTCAGCGACATCTAAGATATACTCATCATCTGGAACCTCAATGGTTTGTTCACCACCAGGCATTTTTAGGGTAACTTTGTAAGTTTCCATCTTTGTTGGTACTCCTCTCTCAAAAACGAACAGATTTTACTGTGAAAAGATTGCAGAGCAATTTTCAAGCTGATCTTAACATAGAGGGTCTCTCGAAATCTTTTGAGTTGAATCGCTGTGATATCCCTCAATGTTGCTCGAAAAGTAGTTGACTTAATACAGTTCTTCTTCTTGGTGAGTGATAACCACACAATCTGAAGTGGGGATAGCATCACAAGTCAGAATATAACCGGCATCAAGTTGATCTTGTTCTAGGAAGCTTTGGTTTTCATGTTCAACCGTACCGGATTCTAGTTTACCAGCGCAAGTGGAGCAAGCTCCAGCCCGACAAGAATAAGGCAGATCGATGCCCTGATCCTCAGCCGCATCTAAGATTTTTTCACCTTCAGGAACCTCAATAATGGTTTGTTCACCTTCAGGCATTTTTAGGGTAACTTTATAAGTTGCCATGTTGTACTCTTCTCTCAAATTCAGCAGAAAGTATAAGAATCCCTTATGCAAGTCAGAAGGGTAATTTAAGCCCAATCGTTGCACTTTGGTTTTTCTTTACATTCTGAATATTAAGGGAAAAAAACAAACTTGTAAAACATCTCTGGTCAGGATTTTGAATGGATTTTATTATAAATTTTTCTAATTACATCCTAATTACTTATACCTAATCTGTCCCAAGCAGGAAGCAGGTGTGTAGAGATTACCCTTCAACACCCTGTTGCCTCCAATAACAAATAACAAAGGACGAATGACTAATGACCCATCATCATGTCTTACCCTCAATCACACCCTCTGCTTGATGGACAATTGCCCGTAACGCCTCCGTTATCTCCACAGACGCATTACCCCACAATTGACGTTGATGGGCCTCTAATAACCGTTCAGCCATGTCTCTTAGCGCCCACGGATTCTTCTCTTGAATAAATTGTTGAACGGTTTCATTCAAAACATAAGCCTTGGCAATGCCTTCATACATAAAATCTTCCACACAGTTTGCCGTAGCATCATAGGCAAATAAATAATCGACTGTGGCTGCCAATTCAAACGCCCCTTTATAGCCATGACGCATTACTCCAGCCAGCCATTTTGGGTTAACCACGCGAGAACGATAAACTCGGGCAATTTCTTCTGTAAGTTGGCGAATTTTAGGCTTTTCGGGTTGAGAATGATCCCCAAAATAGGTTTGAGGATTCTTGCCAGTTAACGCCCGAATTGCCACTGTCATTCCCCCTTGAAATTGATAATAATCATCGGAATCTAATAAGTCATGTTCTCGATTATCTTGATTGTGTAAGACAATTTGCAATTGTTCTAAACGCTGTTGAAAGGTTTCTGGGACAGACACTCCTTGTCCAGTTGAACCGCTGTAAGCGTAGCTACTCCAGTTTAAATAAGCCTGGGCTAAATCTTGATCGCTTTGCCAATTTTGTGCTTCAATTAAACCTTGTAATCCGGCTCCATAAGCCCCTGGTTTTGACCCAAACACACGATATTGTGAGCGAATTTTTGCCTGTTCTGAAGTTAATCCAGCTTGCATCCATTGTTGAGTTTCTTGCTGAACTTGGGCGGCTAAGGGATTTTGTTCTGGCGGTTCATTCAGTTGAGAAATAGCCAAAACTGCCTGATGAAATAAATCAATTAAATTGGGAAAAGCATCCCGAAAAAATCCCGAAATTCGTAACGTGACATCTACTCGTGGACGGTTTAAAATCGACAGGGGTAAGATTTCAAAATCCACCACTCGCCGGGAAGGTTGATCCCAAACCGGACGTACCCCTAATAAGGCTAAGGCTTCGGCAATATCATCGCCACCTGTTCGCATGGTAGAAGTTCCCCAGACCGATAAACCCAGGGTTTTAGGGTATTCGCCATTCTCTTGGGTATACCGTTCAATTAAGGCTTCAGCCGCCAGTTGACCCACACGCCAAGCTGTTTCTGTTGGGATAGCGCGAATATCAACAGAGTAAAAATTACGCCCTGTAGGTAATACATCCGGTCGTCCTCTTGTCGGCGCACCAGAAGAACCACTGGGAACAAATTCCCCATTTAATCCGGCTAATAAATAAGTGATTTCTTGGTTTGTTTTCTGCAATTTTGGTAACAGTATTGTTTGTATCCAATTGATTTCTATTTGAGTTTTATTCCCAATATTTTGAGGGGGAATTTCGGCTATTAAATCTTCTATTACAGTGGCGGCATAATTTTCCATGACTTCAACAGCATCCCCAACAGTTCGGCAAGATTTATTTTGTAGAATTAATGGAGTTGAAAATACTTCTGATAAATCTGCCGTTAATGGTTCAAAATCTAATTGTAAATCTTGAGCAATTGCCCGTAATAAACCCAATCTTTTACTATCGGGTTGACGAGCGATCGCTACTATTAAATCTCGTAATTGACGACCTTGAGGACATTGTCCGAAAATATGCAAACCATCGCGAATTTGGGCTTCTTTCAGTTCACAAAGATAACCATCAATAGAATTTAAACTCGATAAATTAATGTCATCATTTAAGCCTAAATCTTGATTCAGTTTCTCTTGTTGAATTACTTCTAAGATTCGTTCTCCAATGATTGACAATCTGGAAGGATCTAAAGACTGTGCCTGATAATATTCATCAATTAATCCTTCTAACTGTTGTAAATTTCCATACAATTCTGCCCGCGTCATCGGTGGTGTTAAATGATCTAAAATTACCGCGTGCGATCGCCGTTTTGCTTGAGAACCTTCCCCCGGATCATTGACAATAAAAGGATAAAAATGAGGAATTGTTCCTAAGGCAATTTCAGGATAACAATCTTGAGACAAGCCTACACTTTTTCCCGGTAACCATTCTAAATTGCCATGTTTTCCGACATGAACAATGGCATCAGCTTTAAATTCTTGTCTCAACCAAAAATAAAAGGCTAAATAATCGGGTGTGGGTTCTAAATCTGGGGCATGATAATTTAAACTGGGATCATAATCATAGCCTCTAGAGGGTTGAATTCCGATAAAAATATTACCCAGTTGTAACCCAGAAATAGCAAAATCATCAGGATTAAATTTATCCGGCCAACGCTGTTTAATTTGGTTTTGAACAATTTGGGGGATTGCTGTAAAATATTGCTGAAATTTTGGATAACTTAATCTCTGATAAATGATACGAAAATCATCACATTCAGGATCATTTGTTACGCCAGTTGTCAGTTTTTGAATCAATTCATCCCCACTATTGGGAATTGGATTAGTTTCATAACCTTGCTGTTGTAATGCCTTGAGGATTTCCACACAACTCGCGGGTGTATCTAAGCCCACCCCATTCGCTAACCGTCCATCTTTGTTGGGATAATTGGCTAAAATTAAAGCAACCTTTCGTTGTGAAGGTAATTTTTGCTTTAGTTTCACCCAATTTGCGGTTAAATCTGCAACAAAATTGACTCGATCTTGAACAGGAATATAACCAATCACATTCGTTTCTAAATCAGGATTCCAATTCTGAGTCGCTTTAAAAGAAATGACTCGACTAATTACCCTGCCATCGACTTCCGGTAAAGCTACATTCATGGCAACATCACGGGGTGAAAGTCCTTGAAAACTCTCTTGCCATTGTTCTTGAGTTCCGCCACTTAATATCACTTGTAAAATCGGCACGTTTAAACTCAACAATGGTGATTGTTCCGTCTCAGATGCCGTAATTTCATTGATTGAAAAACTGGTAGTATTTAATAATAATTCAATCGGTTGTAACGTCTCAATAACTTCTGCTTGAATATCGCGATCGCGTAAAGATGAAACAAATACCGGAACGGGTTGTAACTGACGTTCCATTAAAGCATGACACAGTGCATCAATTGGCTGAGTATTTCCACATAAATAATGAGCGCGATAAAACAGTATACCTACTCTCGGATATTCTGTATTGATTGCATGAATTTTACCTAAATAATTTCCCACCTTTGGAACGGTTTGGGGGGGATAATATTGATAGTTTTTATCCAGGCAAACTTGACCTAAAAATAATAAGGCTTGGGTCATATTTTCTATGCCCCCTTCTGTCAAATAATGCCAGACTTGATTCACAACTTGCAGGGGAACTGTTGAGTGACTCATTAAATCTGGATCGGGACGATCATCACCCGGTAAAAGAATTAATTGAATAGGATGATTTTCTACTAACTCCTGCAATACTTCTAAGCCATAAGACCAATAGGAACGTCCCCCTAATAACCGAACAACAATCACTTTTGCTTGTTGTAAGACATCCTCCGCATAAGTATCAATAGAAAGTTGTTGTTGTAAGTTTAATAAATTCGTGGTTCTAACAGCGGGAAAATCAGCAGGAAGTTGATTTAAAGCCGCCGCCAAAGTTTGAATATCCGTATCGGCTGCGGTTAAAAAGATAATAGGTGCAGGAGTTTGTTCAACAAAAATCACTCCTTCAGTATCTGGGTTCCACCCTCCAGGGGTTGCGGCAATTCGGTGCATTGAAAATATGTGAAGAATAGAGTCAGTCAGTTAGCGTGAATCAGTTACTCTATTGAGAGTAGGACTTTTAGGCATTGTCAAATACAAATTTTTTCTTAAGCTTTGACCCACTTTACAGGGTAGTTGTTTTTGATCGGACGAAAACATTTGATCATTTCCTGATGCTTTCTCTCTCAAGAGAGATCCTTTTTTAAAAACCCCTATCGTTTAGATCAGTCCCGTTTTTTTCAAGAGATCTTTACAAAATCTTTACAATAGTCAAACTGCTCTTGATACAAACTTCATAGAATCCCAATTCATTTTCCTTTACACTGAGTATCAGTCATGCAAAGCTAAATGTAATTTAAGATTGAGTCGATCTCTATTTCAAGTTACTTCATGCATTGTATCGATTGGTCATCAACTTAAGCCAATTGTTTACTTTGAATGAGATAATTTTCATCTAGCCTGGGTCGTTATATAACTAGCCCCAGGGCAACCCGTTACAATATTGTATAAGACTCGGGTCAGGTTCAGTCCACTGACTAGAAGAAAATGATTATGGGGGTGTAGTCAAAACCTGGGTGGTTTAAGCCAGTCAACTTGTATCTAAAATTACAATAAGAGTTCACTGTGATTGATTCTGGGTTTGGTTACTGTCCTTCTGACGATGAGCAAATTTTGTTTGCTCATTTTCAACGGTGCGTTGATACCCTCGACTCACCCCAAGAACTGATTCAAAATTTCCGCAATTTGTTTTTAGGAGAACGGGATTATTCACAAAGTTCTGTTTGGCAGGCATTAGGGAGGATTGTTGATGCAGAATCAAGTGATGAAACATTCCCATTTATCCTCAACCGTTGCTGCTATATTTTAATTAACCGTTGGCGAACTCGTTCCCGCTTATATTCGGCTATTCCGTCACTGGTTAATCTGTTTGAAGTCCTTCCCCCAGGATTACCTTCGAGTTGGACAGCCAAACGGTTACGTTCTTTAATTCAAAGTTTCCGAGAAACGGAGCAATATCGGGCGCTACGACGACTTGCTCAAATTTATAGTGAAAAACCCTCTATTATTACCCAACCCCACACTCAGACGTTAGAAAGTTTGATTGTTCGGTATCCTTTCTTGTACGAACAATGTTTATTAACCGATCATAGCACCGATGAGCAACGGCAACAAATTCGGATGATGCGACGGGATGCTCAACAACAATTTAATGAAGATTTATCCCAATATTTAGCTTATCATCGGACTCATCCAGATGAACAAATTCATTTAGAAACCGTGGAAAATCCAACGTTGTTAAGTGAACGCAAGTTTAGAACCGCTTGGAAGCACTTTACAGGGCGAGTCGATGGGGGATATACCTATCAAGAATCTGCGAAATTATTCCTTAAGCAAAGTGTGCAATCCTGTCCCTATCGAGTCTTTAAAGAAGATTTATTTGACTATCTCAATTCAACTGTAGAAGCAAAATATGGTGAAAAACGGTTTAGTCAACGATTATACGAAGTGCTGCAAGACACTTTACCTCATAACCATAGTCAAACTGTCAATCACTCTTTACTCGCCAGTACTTGCCGCAAACTGTTTAACTTTATCGTGGTAGAAAGCCCTCAAAACCCTAGCCATTTTGTTTTTCTGGATTTAATCAATAACTTAGGCGCTAGTCGAGTGATTGGAATGTTAATCAAAATGGTTTTAATTTGTCGTAAAGTTAAAGCCGATTTAGAAAAAAGATTTTTTGTATTATTTAATCATTATGCGACATTTCCCCAAGATCAAGTCGCTTGGTTAGTGGAATCTTTAGAAACCCTCAATATTGCATTGAGTGCAAATTTTACTGCATTAGCTAGCAGTTAATTAACGTTAAAGTTTAAGATGATTGCCAAATTCGTTGTAACTTTAAAATAAATCCCGGTAGGACATTTTCTCCAGATAATTCTGTAGGAGATTCTAAAATTTCGACCTCTTGCTGAGGACGATAAATTTCTACTCGTTTATTTTGAGGATCGATTAACCAGCCTAACTTTGCACCATTATTTTGATATTCTCGCATTTTTTTTCGCAGTTTAGAAAGACTATCAGTAGCTGAACGTAACTCAATCACAAAATCGGGACATAAAGGGGCAAAACCTCGCCGTTGTTGCGGAGTTAATGCCTCCCAACGTTCTCGACTCACCCAAGAGGCATCCGGGGAAAGAATTGCACCATTAGGTAGGGTAAACCCGCCAGAAGAATCGAAAACGACACCTAAACTTTCATTCTTCTCAGACCAATAGTACAGTTGTCCAGTAATACTGCTATTTCTTTGACTAGATTCGCTGCCAGTGGGTGGGTTCACAATCAATTCTCCAGTGTGAGTCAGTTCTAATCTTAAATCAGGATTGTTAATCGCTAATTCGGTGAATTGTTCATGGTTAACATGGAGAATAATAGAAGTAGGAATAGGAATTTCAAGGCTAAGGGTGGAGTACATTGTATTACCTCCAGAAGTTTAAACTAAGTCTCTTTATTGTACTCTAGATTAATAATAGCAAAGATAACTTGATAGTTTTGAATATTATCCAACTGCAAAATCGGTAAATTGACGAGAATTTGGATCATGATAACCGAGAACAATTTTAGATTGAGGGATACCTAATTCAACTAATTCATTCGCAACTCCTGACTCAGTCCCATCATGCTGAATCCAGATTTTATCCTCTTTAATATCAATATGAATCAAACAGCTAATATCATGTCCGGTTGAATACTCAATATATTTGCTTCTGATGGGGAGTAGGGAGTCGGGTGTGGGGTGTGGGATTAAAACATCTCGTCTGAGTTAGCATTTCTAGTTTGATGATGACTAATTATCCGGACTTGATATAAAAATTCGGAGGTCGCCTTCCCAACCAATTGAAACAAGCTGATAATGATCCCCCTTGGTGTCAGCAATTATAAATTGTTCAACTTCACCATAGGAAGATTTATATTGATTATGTTTGGACAAGACTTGCTGAATCGCTTGACGATATTGTTCTAATTTATCCATTGTACAATCACCTCTTGATCGGGATTAAATACAAACAACTCTATTTTGAATGATAGTAGGTGATTGTGGTAGTGTGTGGAAAAGATCATGAAAAGATAAAAAAACTCCCTAAATCTTATCAACTTAGGGAGTGAATGGAGCGAAAAATTGTATTACTGGATGTTGTGACTATTAATTTAGGTTGTAATTAACAGCGACTGGAGATAAACCGTAACATCCTGACTGGCAAAGTTTGAGGTAGCAATATCTAACAGACCATTACCGTCTAAATCTTCAACAATCAGTCCAACTGGAACATCACCTACTTCAAAGCTTTGAGGAAATGCAAATGTGCCATCTCCGTTATTTTGCAGGATGGAAATCGAATTTCCTTCTTGAGTATCATTACCACGGAAAACGGAGTTTCGGAGAATTAAGTCAGCATCCCCATCTGCATCTAAATCGGCTGAACTCATTGTACTGGGGAAATCATTCGCAACGTAGAAATCAGCCGACCCAAAGCTACCATCGCCATTGTTGAGAACTACCGAAACTGTTCCAAATTCAAAGTTAGTGGTTGCTAAGTCGGTGCTACCATCGCCATCAAAGTCATCGGCAACAATACTAACCGGTCGTGAACCGACAGGAACTGTAACGGGGATCGAGAAGGCAAGATTACCGAAATTATAGAGAACTGATAACGTATTGTCTAACTCATTTGCGGTTGCCAAATCAACGTCACCGTCACCATCCAAGTCAGCAGCAACAACATCTCGAACACCTTCACCTGCTAATAGTGTTGTTACTGGCAGAGATGGTTCATTGAATAGGACTGAGATACTATCTCCACTGTAGAAAACATCAAATTCTTCCGAGTTAATCAGAACAATATCCGTTGTACCATCACTGTCCACATCTGTGGTTTCTGTTACAACAGGGCGATCGCCTACATCTAAAATAGTGGGTATGCTGATGTTACCGTTGCCATCTCCAAAGAAAACAGACACTTCATTGGTTTCTGGGTTAGCGGTAATTAAATCAATGTTGCCATCCCCATCAATATCTCCCACATCTAACGAAGGGTTCTCTGTACCGCCGGAAGAAAAGACCTCAGTGACATAATCAACTGGTGTATCAAAGGAACCATCTCCTTGATTGAATAGAATGGAGAATCCACTGTCTATGGTATCAATATTGGCAACAATTAACTCATCAGCACCATCATTATTCAAATCAGCATTGACCATATTATCCGGGACATTCGTGGCATCATAGTCTGTCCGGGTAAACAGTTGGCTGACAAAGAACGGATCAAATACATCAGCTTCGTAGAAATCATTGCCAAAGTCGAAGAAATCACCATCATCATCTTCAACATAGTCGTACTCACTGCCTAACCCTGCATAACCAGAGGCAAAGCCAAAACTAAACCAATAGGGAGTATCATAAACGTTGTACGCAAATGTAGTCAAATGTAGTCAAATGCCGTCAAATCTGTCATGAGTTTCTGTAGCAAACTTTGCTGGAAAATTCCGTTAAAACTTAGTGACTTCGCTCTCAAGTTTAATGGTACAATAAGCATCAAGAAAAATTGGGTGGAAACTCTGAGACTATTAGAGTAGCTAATAGGTTAAATGATTGCTCTGAAATTTAGCTGAACCCATGAGATTAGTAGAAAGACATATTATCC
>Ga0209594_1000355_pt1 | contig 29900 bp, 28 predicted proteins | sample AshMeaCrysSpring_FD_184126 | JGI IMG/M metagenome (GOLD analysis project Ga0209594, IMG submission 184126) | Groundwater microbial communities from Big Spring, Nevada to study Microbial Dark Matter (Phase II) - Ash Meadows Crystal Spring... | ecosystem: Environmental > Aquatic > Deep subsurface... | reverse complement strand
GAAGATTTGCGATTTTAGGGAAATTACAAATTAACATTAATATCAGTTATGTTCTGTTTTCTTATCCATATTATAACAAATTTGGACTCTTTAAATGCTAAGTTTTCTTAACATTCAACGTTTCTGAAGTAAATCTAGATTTAATGAAAGGATATTTTAGCCAAACTAAACACCGTTTACTCTTTGCAGAAGATGGAGAAAAAGCGATAGAAATGGCTAAAAATAATCATCCAGATCTTATTTTAATGGATTGGAGAATACCAAAAATAGATGGACTTAAAGTAGCTCAAAACCTCAAAAAAATGGAAACAACTAAGGATATTCCCATTATTATGCTTACTGCAGCATATTATCAAAACCGTGACCAATTCGATGAGTTTTGTGAAGGTTTTTTGCGCAAACCTTACAGTATTTCTGAACTGGTAGCTGAGTTAAAAAAAGTAATTCCTTACTCTACTCAACCCGCTAATTTAGAAAATTTAGAAAATCAAAATTTACAGGAAGAAAACAAGTTAAATAAATTTGAGTGTCGCTATCCCGCAGCACCAGAATTACTAGACAAATTAGAGGAAATGAAACAGACAGTTTGGTTACAAGTCTCTCAAATAATGTTTATTGATGAAATCGAAATATTTAGCTCACAGCTTCTAGAATTAGCAAATGAATATCAAGCTTGCAAACTTTTAGAATATGCGAAAAAATTAAATAATGAGCTAGAAAATTTTGACATGGAAAACTTACAACAAACCCTAGAAAAATTTCCTAAAATTATTAATGTATTAAAAAAATAGTTTTTGAACTAAAAAATGGGTAATTTAATTTGAGGAGCAAATAAACTTTGAAGACGCTGTAAATTGCCCCCAACTTGATAGAGTAAATCACCTTTTCCTAACAGATAAGCTGCTGAGTTTTGCTTTCCCCCTAAGATAATTTCTGAGTCAGTTTCACTTGCGGTGCGCAGGGCAATTCTTCCTGGTAAATTAGAGCGAATAAGTGGTGTGACAACTTTTGCTTCTGGACGTTGAGTAGAGATAATTAAATGAATACCAGCAGCTCTCGCCATTGCACCTAAACGTTTGATAGATTGTTCTAAAATGTTGCGGCTATCTTTTTCTGCCATAAAATCAGCATATTCATCAAAGATGCAGACAAAACGAGGCAATTTTTTCTCGCTTTTCTGCTGATTATAACTATCAATATCAGCACATTTAGCTCTTTCAAATACTTGATAACGCCGCTCCATTTCTGTTACTAATTCTTCCATCAATTCAATAGCTTTTTCCCTATCTTTTACCACAGGAGCTAATAACCAGGGCATTTTTTCAAATTCAGGGAAGGTAACTCTTTTTGGATCAACTAAAGCTATTTTTAATTGTTGAGGGGAATAACGATAAATTAAACTCAAAAGAAGACTGCGCAAAAACTCACTTTTTCCGCTTCCAGTAGTTCCCCCTACTAAAAAGTGACAAGTATTAGGATCAGATAATTCTGCCTCAATTAATTTGCCTTCTAAATCTACTCCAATAGCAATTTTTACAGGAGCATTATTGAATTTTTCCCCTGGAAAAATATAACTTTCAAAATAAGCATTTTCTCTTTCTTCACGGGGTAAATCCACACTCACATAACCAGGTTGAGGCGAAATTAAAGGCGGTGCTGCTATTCCTAAATGTACTTGCAAATCATTTGATAATTTAACAATAGATGCAGTTTTAACTCCTAAGTTTGGTTTCAATTTTACCCGAATAAAACTAGGAGCGACAACCACACCCAAATACTCAACATTAACCTTAAAAGATTCCAAAACATTAACTAAATTTTGAGCAATTTCATCCCCCTCATTACTCCCCCCCGCGACTTCGGGGGGTTGGGGGGGTTATTCCCATTATTCTTACTAAGAGAAAGTTGGGGGGGTTGATCAAAAAATGTTTGACATTTTTCTTGTTGCGGACAAATATCACAAAGATGAGCTGAAATAGTAGGTGGAGGAGCGTCTGGTTTTCCTTGTTTCCAATTTACCCATTCACCCATTTGTTGCAATTTATAGGGAAGAATTTCATGTACCGTTTGCTCTAATTCTTCCCAAGTATAATAATATTCTTTAAATTCTGGTAAAACGCAATAAACCGCTGCATCAACAGGGACATTTTTTTGTTTAGCTAACATATAACTATAAACAGCAACTTGAGCTAATTGTGCAGATTTATCTACAGGTTGATAGGTTTTATATTCTACCACACAAAGCCTATTTTTTGCTAAATCTCGCACCAAACTATCTAATTTTCCTGTTAATAATTGTTGGCTCCCATTGGGTAAAATAAAATCATATTCAAGTTTGATTTCTCCCGCAATTAAAGTATCAGTAATTAATTTATTAGCACTATTATATAGCATTTCTTTGAGTCTTGAGGTACTGGCAAGGGGCTTAAGCCCCTTGTTAACCAAGGGAAATTGTACCTTAGTTATTTGAGAATTGCCATAAGGATAATTTTTAATTAATAATTTAACCCAATGATTAATGAGTTGGGTTGCTCCTTGCCAGATTTTTTGGAGATGGGTAACAGTAGGCGGACTTTGCTTAATTTCAGGTTCAATAAATTGAGGAAAGAAAACTTTTTCATACACAAGAGAAGTTATGGCTAAAGTTATCTTTTCTGCATCTAAAGATTGCTCTGTAAATAAAGAATTAAGTTGATTTTCTGTTCGTAAAAAAAGAAGCAAGTCATTAGCTAATTTATGAAAAGCTGTCCCAATACCCTTAACATTTTCAGCAGGAATAAATAATGTTTTACCCCCATCTTTTTTACTCAGATAAAAAAGACGGGGACATTCAAAAGCGACTCTTACATCAGTTACGGTGAAACTATTTTTTTTTACCATATTTATTTCTAATAAACGATAATAAACAGCTCTGAGATAAACTACGTCCATTTTGGCATATTCTAACTGTTTTTCACTTAATGGTCGCTTACTCCAATCACTACTTTGCTCTTCTATATCTACATTAGCAAAATTGCACATTTCTCCTGCTAGAGTTTTCAATTTACGGTTAGATGTTCCCAAAACTTCTAAAGGAATTTTTTTTGATATTTCATAGGTACAAGTAACATTTTGAGCTAGTTCTTTTCCCCCTAAATATTTTAAATCAAAACTAGCGTTATGAAAGACCTTTTCTATGTGGGAATTTGACATGATTTTAGTAACAAATTCCTCAATTAAATCTGGTTGATCCAACACATCTAAAATATAAGCTTTATCCTCAAATAACACCTGAATTAAAGATAATTTAGGGTAAGGAGTATCCCAATGAGCAATTTCTGTATCTAACCAAAGAATTTTGGCTATGGTTAACTGTTGAATTAGATCTTGTATTTCTTGTTCTTGTTTAAGTAATAACATGGGTTTTGATTTTTGAGATATATTTATGTATTCCAAAACCTAGACAAGGGGCTTAAGCCCCTTGTCTCGGGCTGCAGCGATCGCCAAATATTTTAACAATTTTTTTACTATAACATTTCCAAATGAATTGTGGAGAGACAATCTATGATTTGATTTTTGATTTTCACAAATCTTATGTAACTGCTATAGGTTTCCAACATACGAAACAACTCTCATTTTCTCCATGAACTATAATTTGTTTTTCCTGTTTTAACTTTTGAATAATTGCTGCAACTTGCGCTTCTTTTACCCCTTCAAATTGCTTAACAGCGTTTTGCATTAACATTGGTAATGACATCATTTTTTGCGTTTTTACCATACTAAATAAAAATTGTTCCACTGCTCCTAATTCTTGCTCTTCAACTCCTTTGTTTTCTCCCTCAACAATACCTAAATTTTGCAATAAAGGGCAATTTTCCAAAATTTTAGACTCCCGCATTAAAGCTTGTAATTGAACCACATCAGGGGTTTTGTCGCCAACAACTAACTCTCGCGAACTAGCAGCATTTACTAAACTATGATAAGTGGCTAAATAATAAATAGAAGTGAGGTCACATTTGAGATGTTTATGCTCAGAATTGTTAAAAATTTGCTGATAGATTTGATAACCTTTTTGCCCTGATTTCCCTACACTTTCTCCCCGAATTAAATAGAGAGTTTGACAGAGATTTTTTTCTAAAGCTTTCTCACAAGCTTTCATCAGATTTACAAAACTTTTCAAGTTGGGTTCTTCACTCCAAACTAATCCTACTTCATGGGAGTTTTTATACCCAAGAGAATAACTAGCATATTTGGTACTAAAATGAAGTAATTTAGGTTTAATTGCTGCAACTTGTAAAGCTTGCAAAACTTCCTGGAGTATGCGGATCAATTCAGCATTAGAAAAGTTACGAATTTTAGTGATTGTTTGCTTTGCTTCTTGATATTTTTTCTGCCAAATTAATTGTAACTCTTCTACTGCTTCATTTTTAATCTCACCGCCAACTCCTAACCTTTCATTTTTATAAAATTGAAACAAATCTCGCCCTAATTTAAGCGCATTTCTTGGATCGGTTTTTTTTCGAGGAAATTTTTTTTCAAGAGCATTTTTAGCAAAAGGATAAATAGGTGATTTTGGCTGAGGAGTTGCTTGTTTATGCAGAGGATAAAGTCTGCTTATCCATAAAGCTTCTGCTTGTTTTAAGTTAATTGGTTTGAGTTGAATTACTTTATTAATTCTGGCATTATCTGCGGGTTGAATATTGTGTTGATTTTCTCTCCAGGTACTCGTAATAATGCTGATAATAATCATAAAATGATTTCCTTGATCGTTATGCAACATGGTATTTACATTGAATAAAGTCTGTAAATCCAAATCACCATTAGCTAGACGAGGAATATTATCTAATTGGTCAAAACATAAAACAATTGGCTGATTTTTTGCAGCAATTATGCCAAAATTTCGCAACGTTTTCTGGGCTGCATCTTCACTATCAATTGCCTTTTTTACTCCCAATTTATCTAAATCTTCCTGCTCTAAATCATCTCCCCTTAACCATTCACAAGCTAGGGTATTTAATTCTGGATTGGTAATATTAAATAACAGATTTACAAATTCCCTAGCATTGTAAATATGAGTTGTTTCTAGCTTCAAAATATTTAAACTTTTAACCAACAATAATAACTGAGATTCTGTTTGATTTTCGGGTATTTGTTGCAGACTTTCCACTGTTTGACGCAAAATATGTCGCCAAATATAATTCCTATCTGGCCAGGGATTAATATAAACAAAAAAAGCTTTTTTATTTAGTTGATGTTTCAGCCGACTTAAAAGATAACTTTTCCCCAATCCTGAGTCTCCAGCTAATAAAATTGTGCGCGGACGATTGTATAATGAAACTTGTTCAATAAAGTTTTCTATCTGGAGGATTTCCTCTTGATGAATTGAATCAACTGTCAGCGTAAAATCTTGCTCTTCTTGCCAAAAATCTCCAGTATAAAAATTGTCAAAAGGATTGGAATTTTGTCGGATAATATCTTGAATTGATGCCATAATTTTACCTATTCTGTAACCATTATAAAAAATAAAGTTCCGCCAATGTCTTGGGGTATTCCCGCCTGAATTTGTTCTTTAGTATAATTGCGAGTTTCCTGTAAGCTACTTAACTCGATTTTGTCCTCACTTTCTAAGCGATAAAGTGCTTGATCTAATTCTTCTCTGGTTAATGGTGGTTGGAATTTATTTCTAAGATGAAATATGGGGAGGTAATTGTTAGTAAGTAATTCTTTGTTTAAAGCAGCGATCGCCTTTAATATTTCCTCATCTGTTGGCTTTTCTGTCAGGGGTTTTGTGGTGGTATTAATAACTTGAACTTGCTGATATTTTCGGATAAATTGCAGATAATCAGCAAACATATTTTTGCTCAGAGTAATATTTCCCCCACCACCTGGGTTATATTCCTTCCCCAGATACTCTTTTCCCCTATCTGTCAACCAAACCTCTTTGAGTTTAGCTTCCGCAACTTTTATCATTCCCCGCTCAATTAATTTTTGGATAGCTGTATCTCTTGTTTGAGCTGGTTTAAGCTTAATATCAGTAGATTTAGTTATACCCTGCGCACAAGTTTTCAGAACTTTTACTTCATCTGAAGTTATTTGTAAATCAGCCGCATCAAATTTGAGTAATTCTTTTCCTGGGGGTGTAATTTTAATTTTGGTTATTTCTTCAGTGTAGGAAACCAGAGAGCGATCGCCTAACTGTCGACATATTTTATCCCTTTCCGCTGCTTTTGTTTTCAAGTTAGGTTTTACCTCACTTACAGGCGCTTTATAATCTTGTTTTCCTAACAATTTCAATAAAAACTTTAATTCAACTAAGTCTATTTCCATTGACTCTCCTTACTGTATCTTTTTCCATCATACAACAACGGCGGACAACACAAACAAAATATTTACCAATTTTATTATAGTTTTGTTTTGAGTCCTTTATTTAAGACATAAGACAAGGGGCTTAAGCCCCTTGTCTGTAATCTTTTATTTCTTGTAAATAACTACATTGTTAAGTATAATTACTATAGCTCTAGGCACTTTGTTTAAGACATAAGACAAGGGGCTTAAGCCTGGGGTATTGATTTTGGGGTTGATTAGAACAAATAAATTAATACAAATTTTCTGATATTTTGTCAAATTTTGTGAGTTCCCTAGACCGCTTGGGGTTGAAACCCCAAGCTCATAGCGAAAGTCCACTTAAGTGGACTAAAAATTTTCAAAAAAAATATATTACATTTAGTCCGTTTTAACGGACTTTAGCTATGAGCTTGGGGTTTCAACCCCAAGCGATCTATGTTACCAAGCCCTAAAAGTGCATGAACTTACTTTTTTATATTTTGCCAATAATCAACACCCCAGCTTAAGCCCCTTGTCTAGCGCTACTGATCTAGTCTAGAGTAATTGTCCTGTGCAATATCATTTTTGCTATACCTTTAATAGCCCCTCCCAGCCCCTCCCAAGAGGGGCTGAGGGTGGGTTTTTGGGGCTGGGAAGGGCTGCTAATTTTATTTGAGTGTGATCCAATCAAAAATGAACAAAAAGCCAAGACAAGGGGTTTAAACCCCTTGTCTGTACAGCCTCTAAAGGGAATGGGATATGTTAAACTAAATAAATCGTACTGAAATTTAAATCATGGAATCTTTCTCATTTTTTCCCTTAATTAGTACCAGCATTCTGTTATTATTAATTTGTTTTTGGTATTTTTACCTTTTCCCCAAAAATGAGTTATTTAACCCCAAAAAAATAGTAAATAACTTCCGCAATATGCAGCGAATTTTTCCTGTTAATCATATTACCCGTTCTCCCCAACCTTATCAATTACCAGAAAAATTAATTGATTTAAAAATTACCTATAAATTTAACGGGGAAACTCAGGAAATGTCAGAATTTCTCCAAAGAAGTGGAACAACAGGAATTTTAGTCATTAAAAATGATATTATTGTTTATGAAAAATATTTTCAAGGCAATAGTTCCACTGATTTAGTTACTTCTTGGTCAATAGCTAAATCCATAATTTCTGCTTTAATAGGTATTGCTTTAGAAGAAGGTAAAATAGAAAATATCAATGACCCAATTACAAAATATCTACCCGAACTAAAAACATCTGGATATAACCAAGTACCAATTAAACATATTTTACAAATGTCATCAGGAGTCAAATTTATTGAAGATTATGATGATAAAAATTCAGACATCAGAAAGCTACTTCCCCAAGTATATTTATATATGCGACCTATGGAAAAAATTATTACAACTTTTCCCTCACAAAGTCCATCAGGTGCATATTTCGACTATATAAGTATCAACTCTCAAGTATTAGCAATTTTAATCAAAAGAGTAACAGGAGAAAAGGTTTCTAGTTATTTCCAAAAGAAAATATGGCACCCCATAGGTGCAGAATCAAACGCTTATTGGGTAACAGATAATTATGGAACAGAATTAGGTTTTTGCGGTTTTAACGCCACTCTCAGAGACTATGCAAAATTTGGCTTACTTTATTTAAATAATGGCAAATTTAACGGTCAACAAATAATCCCAAAAACTTGGGTAAAAGAATCAACTTTCCCCGATAGTCCCCATTTAAAACCAGGAGAAACTAATGATAAATATGGAAGATGGGGTTATCAATATCAATGGTGGACTCCCACAAATTCTCATGGTGATTATTCTGCAAAAGGTGCGTGGGGACAGTTTTTATATATTAACCCCAACCAGAACTTAGTAATTGTTAAAACCAGTGTAAGTAACAGTTTTTTCTCCTTAGAAGAGCAAAACGAAACCATTGCATTATTCCGCGCAATTGGTGAGCAATTAACAATTAACAATTATAGACAGCAAACTAAGGAAAGACAAGGGGCTTAAGCCCCTTGTCCATGTTTTAAACACAATAACAATTGTCAAAGGGTGCTGTAAATTAATATCAGCTAATCAACAGAGTTACATTTAAGAAACAAAACAAACTAACTGTTCTTGACGGGGAGCATTAGGATCGAGGATTCTAATTTTACGCTCCCGATAAAGTTGCTGAAGTCGTTTTTCAATGTCAGTTCGGTCTACCTCGATAAAATGAGTATTAGCATTTTGCAATAAAACCTCCAACGCCATAATTTTCTGAGTTGTAATCACACTCAATAAAAATTCTTGAATAGGATCAAGAGGTTTAATTGGTTTTTTCCTGTTTAATAACTGCTGCAATAAAACACAATCATCAAATACCTTAGCTTCGCGAATCAAAACTTGCAATTGTTCCAAATTAGTAGTTGTTTCCCCCACCACCAACTCACCCGCACAAGCAGCATTTATTAAACTATGATAAGTTGCCAGTAAATAAATTGATTGAGGATCGGGTTGAAGATGAATATGAGCAGAATTTTGTTTGAAAATTTGCTGATAGAGGTGGTAACTTTTATGGTTTGGAGAACCCATGATTTCATTGCGCAAAAGGTACATAGTTTGCACCATATTTTCCTCAATTGCTTTTTGACAAGAAAGCAAAATATAATAAAGGTTAGTGAGGTTAGAATTTTCCACCCAAACCACCCCTACTTGTGTTTGCTGTTGTGAAGTTTCATAACTAAGAGAATAGCTACTAAAACTCTTGCTTGGTAAAAAACGACGCTTAATTTCTTTTACTTCCAAAGCAGTGAGAGCCTCTTGTAACATGTTAATTAAATCTGCTGAGGATAAGTTATCAATATTGGTAAAATTTTCCTGAATTTTTGCCAATTCTTGCAGCCAAACCAATTTAAAAGCTGCTAAATTATCCCCAGCTTCAACTGTTGACTCACCCTTATATTCCTGAATTAGTTGTCGCCCCAACTTCAAAGTAGCTCTAGGGTTAGCTTTACCCCCAGGAAATTGTTTTTTTAGCTGTTCCCTTTGTAAAGGATAAATGGGAGTTGAGGGTTGAGGTTGAGCTTGTTTATGGAGAGGTGCAAGCCTTTTTTCCCATAAACTTTCTGCTTGTTTCAAACTAATATCTTTTAGCTCAATTTCCAAATCTAAACGATCTAAATCTGCTTCAAGGAGATGGGGTTTATGTTTTTGCCAAGTCTCCTTTACCAGACTAATAATTATCAGAAAATTCTTGAGTTTTTCATTGTGAATGGTAGTATTAACAGTAAAAAGCGGCTGCAAACCTTCAGCAATATTAGGATTAAGTGCCAGTTTATCTATCTGGTCAAAACATAAAACTATGGGTTGAGTATCAGCAGCAATTCTGCCAAAATTAGATAAAATATGTTGTGCTGCATCCTCATTGTAAATAGTGCTGCTAACCCCTAAAAGTTTGAGGTCAGATTCATCTAAATCATCACCCCTTAACCACTCACAAGCGAGATGACTTAATTCAGGATTAATTAAGTCATAAAGAACACTAAAAAAATCCTTAGCTTGATAGATACCTGTGGGGTAGGCACTTCTCATCTGAAGAATAAATAAACCTCGATTATTTATTACTTGTTGCCCCAAACTATTGTTGTGTAAAGCACGAAGACTTTTCAGCCAAAGTAACAATTGAGACTCTGTTTGTCCCTCTGGTACGTGCATCAAACTATCAACTGTATAACGGAGAATATGGCGCCATAAGCGATCGCCATCAGCCCAGGGACCAATATAAGCAAAAAACGCCCTAGCATTTAGTCCCTTTTTCAACCTCCCCAAAAAATAACTTTTTCCTGACCCAATTTCTCCCGACAAAATAACAGTTCTAGTTTGATGAGATTCTGCCACCAAACCCAAATTTGTTACAACTAGGGATAGCTCCTCCTGATGAATAGAATCAACAGTTAAATTCCAATTAGTCTGTTCTTCCCAAAAGTTACCCGTGCGAAAAGTAACAGTATCAAAAGGATTAATCTCGCGTTGAATAAGCTGCTCAATATTTGCCATATTAATCTATTTTTTCCTTTTATTAACGATAATAAAAAACAACCGCCTGCCAACACTGTGATGAATTGCCGCCTCTAGTTGTTCACTTGTATAATCCGTTTCCTCTTGTAGAGAAATCAGATCAATTTTGTGATTACGTTGCAAACTCAAAAGCGCATCATCTAATTCTTCCCGTGACAGAGGAGGTTGTAATTTATCCCGCAGGTGGAAAATAGGCAAATAATTGTTTGTACCTACTTCCCGATCCAAATCCTCAATAGTCTGCAAAATCTCTTCTAAGGAGGGTTTATTCAGGGATGGTGTTGGTTGCTCTCTTTCCCCATCAGGAGCAACTGTACGCAAAGAATTAAAATAGGTATTGACCTTTTCTAAGCATTCTAGCCCTGCTTTGGTCAGCCACACTTCTGCTTTTTCCCTGCTACACTTACTTTCAACAGTAATTAAACCCCGCTCATAAAGACTCTGAAACAGCTTATCACGCTCTTCCGCCTTCATTTTCTTGCCTTTGACATAAATAAAAATATGCTCAGGTCGAATACCAGGCTCTTTTTCAATTTTTTCGAGCACCTTAAGTTCTCGATCAGATATGGGTAGTTGCTCAGTGGCAAAATTCAGGAGCGCGCGACCCGCTGGTGCAATACTCATAGAGCTGATCTCACGAGTATAATCAACCAGTCCATCAGCCCCTAATTCTTCACAAATCTTTTCCTTATTGTCAAAATTGGCAAGAGCGGGTCCTGCGACATAAGTACGGTGGTTAGCACAATCCAATAATTTCAGCAGAAATTTAATACGAGAATAGTCCATTAGTTATCTTATTTTCATTCACTCTAATCTAGACTACTCTAAAACCTACGCTCCGTAGTAATCATCAAGGGCAATAAACACCTACCACATACCAGAAATCCTTAATGAATAATGAATAATGAATAATTAATCATGAATAATGAATAATTAATCATGAATAATGTATAATTATTTATACTGCATGATTCATGAATCATTATTCATGAATAATTCTACCTTGGTCGAAGGTCGAAGGTCCAATTATTCATTATTAATTATTCATTATTAATTATTCATTATTAATTATTCATTATTCATTATTCATTATCAACTGGATCCACTAAAGATGCATAAGGTATCTGTAAATATTCCTTAGCCACTTTTTCTGCCATTTCGATTATTTTTTGCGGTTATTTCTTCATGTTTTCCTGGATTAAATGGTAAATCGGATAAAAACAATTGTTTAAAATTATTAATTTTTCCAGACTTTTTACAAGCATTCATCTTTAATTTCTTTTACTTGCTTAACCTTCCGACTCATCATCAAATAAATACTCTAAATCACGGTATCCACTAACAACACGCACTACATAAATTCCCTCTTGTCTAGGATAATAAAAAATAATGTAGTCATCAACCAGAAAACCTCGTAAATTCGACCTAAGTTTATGATAATTTTTCCCCATTTTGGGAAAACTAGCTATCAATTTACACTTTTTACGAATCGCATCAAAAAGCATACTTGCTGCTTTAGGATTATCCTGAGCAAGATAATTACAAATCTCATCTAAATCCCTAACAGCTTGGTCTGAAAATGAATAACTACTCATTCTTCTAACCCAAATTCAGACTTTAATCTCTCTTGTAACCGTTCAAAAACTATTTCACCATCAGTAACTTTTCCCTGTTTAATATCTTCCATCCCCATAGCAATTTTTTCTCTCAATTCTTCTAATCTTTTTTGCTCATTTTCTTGATTGAATTTTTCTAAAAACTTTAACGCTTCTTCAATAACCTGCTCAACATTTTGATATTTTCCCTTATCAATTTGAGCTTGAATAAATTTCTCTTGTTCGGAACTTAAGCTAATGTTCATAATCAAATCCCCTCAGCTATTAATATTTAATATAAATTGATAAAATCCCCCTCAACTACAGCCTCTGGACCCACTAAAGATACATAAGGTATTTGTAAATATTCCTGAGCCACTTTTTGCGCCATTTCAGCAGTTACTTCTGCCACATTTTCCTGAAATTTGCTATCAAATTCAACTCCTAACCCCAAAGTCTCATACCAACCATAAATTTGAGCTATTTCTGCATTTGTCTGTTTTCCTAACGCATATTGACCTAATATTTTATTCTTCGCTCCTTGCAATTCCTGTAAAGTTAATTGTTGATTACACAATCTTTTTACTTCTGTACTTAACCCCTCAAATGCTGTTGCAGTATTTTCTGGTGCTGTTCCTATATAAACCACAAATTGGGAATAATCTAAACGGGTGGGATATATTGCTGATACATCGTAAGCTAACCCTCTTTTTTCCCGTAATTCTACAAATAAACGGCTAGAAAGTCCATTCCCCAAATAAGTACTCAATAATTTTAAAGCTGCATATTCTTCAGTTTTTACCCCTGGGGTTAAATATCCCAACATCACTATTGACTGTTGAGTTTCTTGAGGAGTTATCCTTTTACATGCAACAGGAAATAACTCTTCAATTTGCTTCTTAGCAATGGGTTGTGTAGGTATTTCCCAATCTCCAAACACCTCTTCTACCATCTTAAGAGCAGTTTCTGGCGTTATTCTACCTGCAAGACTTATTACTAAGTTATCGGGGCGAAAATATTGTTGATGATATGCGAATAAATCAGCGCGAGTTAACCCAGATACTGTTGTTTCTGTCCCTAAAATTGACATACCATAGGGATGGTTTTGATACATTGCTTCCCTTAACTGATTAAAAGCAATATTAAATGGTTGTTCTAATTGAGAGCGAATATTTTGTTGAGTTATACGCTTTTCTAGTTCTATTTCTGAAACTGGAAAACTAGGCGATCGCATTATTTCCCCTGCTAATTTCAGCATTTCTCCAAAGTCTGCAGTTACTGTTTTTATACTTAATAAAAAATAATCTGCTGCTGCACTTGCACCTAAACCTGCTCCTATGGATTCTACCTTTTCTGCTATTTCCAGAGCATTTAATTTTTCCGTTCCTTTAGTTATTACCGTAGCTAATAGATGAGACAATCCTGCTTTTTCTCTTATTTCCCATCTTCCCCCAGCATTTTTCAGAAATATTCTCCCTGCTATCACATCAGCAGCTTGATTTTCAACTGATATTAATGTAATGCCATTTTCCAACACCAACCGCTGAATTTTCTGATTTTCTTTTTTATTAGCTACAGTTTGCATTTGTTCTCAGTAATCCCTTGAGCGATTTATTTTTTATTAGTAATCCAATGCCTATTTTACTTTAAGTTTCCCCTTAACACAACCCCAAATTTAACAAGGTTCTAAAATCGTCCGAGCATAGCGTTCTGGGGACAAATACTGACTAGCAATGCGCATAAGTTCTAATGAGTCTAACTGCTGTATTCTTGCTGGATAAATCATGGACAATTCCGCCTCAGCAATAGTATTATAATACCCATATAAACCTGCCAATTGACCAGGAGTTTCTGTAGAAAAAATATAATCATTACAAAGAATGCGTTTAAACCTTGCCAATTCTGTTGCTTGAACTGGGGTAGTTTGCAATTGTAAAATCTCTTTCCTAATACTTTCTTCCACCCTTTCTTTATGTTCAGGTTCTAACCAAGCACTAATAGTAAATAAACTCGAATCTTTTTGTAGAGAAAACTCACTAAATACATCCCAAACTAACTGTTTTTCTTCCCTTAGTTCTCGCACCAAACGAGAAGTTTGTCCACTTGCTAAGACAACCGAAAGTAAATCTAAACCAAAAGCATCTTCTAATTGTTCTACTCCAGGTCCCACCCATCCCATTGATAACCGCGCTTGTTCCATTCTCGGTACATACATATAACTGCTACGAATATCAATTAATGGGGGTTCAGCATCCAAAAATGTTGGCGGACACTCTGAACGCACATTAAAGTCAGCAAAACACTTACTTACCAGATTTAGAGCTGTGTCTTGTTCCACTCCCCCCACTATTACCACCGTCATATTTTCTGGCTGGTAGTAAGTTTGGTGGAAACAGCGCATTTGATTAGGAGTATGTCTAATTATTTGTGCTTCTTCTCCCAAAACCGACCTTTTGTAGGGATGAGATTGATAAATAGTTTCGCATAATGCCAAAAATCCAATCCAGTCTGGGTTATCATAACAACCTCTTATTTCTTCTAACACCACATCTCTTTCGCGGTAAAACTCCTCATCTGTTATTTCTGCGTGGAGAAGTAAATCTGCCAGATGCGGTAATGTTTCGGGTAGATATTGAGCTGCTGTAGTTAATACGAAATGAGCATAATCGTGGCTTGTTGCTGCATTACTTACGCCCCCAGTATTTTCAATTATTTGGTCAAACTCTCCTGGAAATAGTCGCTTAGTCCCTTTAAATATCATGTGTTCCAGAAAATGTGCCATTCCTTCCCAGTGTTGTGGTTCTGCGATCGCTCCTGCTCGCACCCATACATCTGCCACTACTACTGGAGTTGCTGGCAGATATTGATGAATCAAAGTTAACCCATTACTGAACTTAAACACATTTGCTGGGAACAAAGATTTATTTACCTTGAGACGTTCTGATAATTTTTGCAATTTCCCTGATCTAGTAATTCTTGGCTTTTGATGATCCTAGATCTTTTTTCTTTCTCAATTTGCATCTAATTATACAATTTTTTTGTTGCAATATACATCAAAGTTAGGATCATTCTCCCAGACAAGGGGCTTTAGCCCCTTGAGCTAAAGCCCCTTGAGAAGTCGCAAGGGGCTTTAGCCCCTTGTCTTCGGAGGTGCATACTTATAACAATTATAATATAAGCTTGTTGTCTATTTTCTTAAAACATTATTCTTGTTTTTTTTGGAAAATAACAATAAAATATAGGTGCATTACGGCTTACGCCTAACGCACCCTACATTTTTTAACAAAAATAATTCCCCAAAAAAAAGGGAAAATTCCACCGCAACGCCGTCTTTCCTTAAGTTTATGACCTGGAAATTCCAGGTGGGTGCCGACGCTTTTCGCTTCCGTTTCCGAGTACAAGCTCGGTATACTGCCACTAAAGCTGTTAGCTCCCTTTTTGTTCAAGCATAGATCAATAAACTTGATTGGTAGTCACCAACGTCGCAGTGGAACTAAAACCATTATAAATAATTTTTCTGAACTTGCAACTTTTTTACTCATACCACATCGCCTCTACCTCCTGTAACAAAGATAAAGACTGTTTTTCCTCATATTTTTCTGGTAACAAAACCGTGACATGACCCAATTTTCTCCCTGGGTGAGATTCTTTTTTCCCATACCAGTGAACATAAGCTTGTTCTCTTGCCCCTAACTGGGCGCGTTTTGCGTGATAATCATCCTGAGAATGCTCATAACCCAATAAATTTACCATCACTGCACCTGGAGTTTTTAATTTTGGTTGTTCCAAAGGTAACCCAGTAACTGCACGCAACTGCATTTCAAATTGAGAAACTGTGCAAGCATCAATAGTATAATGTCCTGAGTTATGAGTGCGAGGTGCTATTTCATTTACTAATACTTCTCCTGTTTGAGTCAAAAATAACTCTATCCCAAGTACCCCCACAAATTCCAATTTTTCTAATAAAGTCTTAGCTATTTCTTCTATTTGTTGATTCACTGCTAAAGACACATTAGCAGGAGCTATTACCCAGTGACAAACTTGATTTTTCTGTTTAGTTTCCACCACAGGATAAATCACCATTTCTCCTGTTAAACTTCGAGCTGCTATTACTGCCAACTCTCGCTCAAAAGGTACAAACTCTTCTAACAATAAAGGAACATTTAACTGTTGGATTATTTTACTTAATTCTCCTTGATTTTCAATCATAAAAGTTCCTTGTCCATCATAACCATGACGACGAGCTTTTACAACTAAAGGAAAGCCAAATTTTCCCTCAACATTTTCCGCTGAATTTGCCATAAATTTAGGTACTGGTAAACCAATATCCCGTAAATAACAGCGTTGATGATATTTATCTAATAAAGGAGATAAAGATTTGACACTAGGACGAAAAATAACCCCTTCCTCTTCCAATAATTTTAATGCTGCTAAATTAATAAATTCATTTTCAAATGTGATTAAATCACACTTAGTTGCCAACTTAGCTGTTGCTGCTGCATCATCAATGGGAGCAATAATTACATCTTTAGCTATACTGACTGCTGGATCTTCCAAACTAGGAGTTTGAATCACTAATTCTAACCCTAATTTTTCCGCTGCTGGTGCCATCATCCAGGCTAACTGTCCCCCACCTATCACCCCTATTCTTGCGCTCATTATACCTCCTTTTAGCGAAGTCAATCGCAGCGTAGGGTGCCTTAGCAAAGCGTAACGCACCAACTACGCGGACTTAAATTTTGGCTTGATTAATAAAGCACCATTATTTCATTATTGGGGAAAAATTCCCCAATTGCAGCCCCTTTACCTACAACCTAAAGAGTCGCGGGTGTCAACTCCTGTTTTAGAATTTACTCCCGAAGCATAGGTACAAAGTTGTTTAACTTCTTCTACTTCTAAAATCGCAAAACTAAAATCAGCTCCAGTTATATCTGCATCTTTAAATGTCGAACGCAACATAATTGATTCCGTAAAAACAACATCAGTTAAATCTGCACCTTCAAATTTTGACAAATAAGCAATCCCATTAGTAAAATCTGCTCCATGTAGGTTAGCATTTCTCAGCAGTGATCCTTTAAAAACCGCACCCCTTAAATCTGCATTACTTAAATTTGTCTCAGTAAAATTCGATTCTATAAACTCTGTGGTTTTTAAATCTTTCCCTGACAAATCTTTCCCACTTAAATCTACTTTTTCATAAGTTTTTGCTGCCCCAAATGGGTCAACTGCTTGTGCTGGTAGTGGTGTTACTAGATAAATTAACGTTAACAAAATTATGGTCAATTTGAGGATTTTTTTCATTTTTTTCCTATTGAGAGCAGTTACTTCTTGTTTATTTTACCCCGAAAGCGATCGCTTTTCAAGCTAATTTTCAGTTTCTTAAATCCCGATTTTTTTTTTCTTATTTCCCTGTTAACCAATTTTCTCCCCCTGGTAACTCTGATAGTTCCTCATTTATCTTGTCTTTAAATTCATTTTCATAAGTTAACAATAACAACCTGGTAGCTATATTTATTATCTCTTGTTTATTAACCATTTCTCCCAATTTTAACGGACTATAAACCCCATTCATCACTTCCACACTTGCTCCATAAATTGCCTCTTCTAATTCATCTTCTAACATTAATCCCCATTCATCTTGTTGAATATAATAGGATTTTTTATTAGCTTTTATATTTAATTTTTTAATCTCTATAACTGAACCGCGAATGGATGCAGCCCAAGAATTTGTTAATCTTTGCTCCACTTTATTTTTAATTAAATGAATCAACATTCTCAGCAAAAAAGATTGAATATTCCGCAAAATTGCTTGTTTGCTCATTTCTTCTAATTCATCTACAATTGCTAGAGCATCTTTATATCTTCCCTCAAGGATACTTGTTCTTAAATCTATTAATTCTTGAGTCATAAAAGTTGACCCCACTCTTGTTTTTGGTGCCATAATATTGTACCATTTTCCTCAAAAGTCGCGGTAGGTGCAAAATTTCCTTATGGACTGGTCAGGTTTACTCCAACAATTATTAGATAAACAGTCTCTTTCTCAAACTCAAGCTGCTGAATTAATGCAAGGATGGTTACAAGAAAAAATACCGCCTGTAATTTCTGGGGCTATTTTGGCGGCTATCCAAGCTAAAGGTGTATCAGCTACAGAATTAACTGGTATGGCTCAGGTTTTACAACAACAGTCTTTACAAACAACACCTATCCAACATAGTCAACCAGTAATAGATACCTGTGGTACTGGAGGAGATGGGGCTTCTACTTTTAATATTTCAACTGCTGTGGCGTTTGTAGCCGCCGCCGCAGGTTTACAAGTTGCTAAACATGGTAATCGTTCGGCTTCAAGTAAGGTGGGTTCGGCAGATGTTTTAGAATATTTGGGGGTAAATTTAACTGCACCTGAAACAAAAGTACACGCCGCTTTACAAGAAGTGGGTGTAACTTTTTTGTTTGCTCCAGGTTGGCACCCTGCATTGAAAGCAGTGGCTGACTTACGCCGCACTTTGAGGGTGCGCACTGTGTTTAATCTTTTGGGCCCCCTGGTTAACCCTTTACACCCAACAGGTCAAGTTATGGGGGTGTTTGATGCTCAATTTTTAGCGGCGATCGCCTCTGCTCTTAACCAGCTTGGAATTAATAATGCCATTGTACTCCATGGGCGGGAAAAATTGGATGAGGCGGGGTTGGCTGATATTACTGACTTAGCTCTCCTCCATCAAGGTAAGGTAAATTTAACCAGTATTAACCCCACAGACTTAGGTTTAACTCCCGCTCCCACTTCTGCTTTACTTGGCGGTAATTTAGAAGAAAATGCCTCTATTTTGCGCGATGTTCTTCAGGGAAAAGGTACTCAAGCACAACAAGATGTGGTGGCTTTAAATGCTGCTTTAGCTCTTCAAGTTGGCGAAGTTGTACCTTTTACAGACTATCTCCAGGGAATAAAAACAGCCAGAAATATCCTCGCCAGCGGTGAAGCTTGGTTGAAGTTGGAAGCTCTAATTAAGTTTCTCAATTCTTAAAACTAATTTTCCCCTTGACAAAACGGAATCTTTATGGGTATGATTAAATAAAGTCATAACGAGTTCGACTTAGCCTGGAGGAATTAATAGATGTTACCCAATAGTGAAGGAAAAAAAGTCCCCAACGTTATCTTTCATCTTCGGAAAGACAATGAATGGGTAGATGTAACCACAGATGAATTATTCAAAGGAAAAACAGTAGTTGTGTTTTCGCTACCAGGAGCATTTACCCCAACCTGCTCTTCTACACACCTACCTGGTTATAACAAATTAGCACCCGCATTCAAAGAAAATGGGGTAGATGACATTATTTGTATGTCAGTAAATGATACCTTTGTAATGAATGAGTGGGCAAAAGACCAGGAAGCAGAAAATGTGACATTAATTGCAGATGGAAATGGTGAGTTCACAGAAGGGATGGGGATGCTAGTTGACAAAGCAGACTTAGGTTTTGGTAAGCGTTCATGGCGTTATTCCATGTTAGTGAAAGATTGTGTAATTGAGAAAATGTTCATAGAACCAGAAGTACCTGGCGATCCTTTCGAGGTATCGGACGCAGATACCATGCTCAACTACATCAACCCAGAGGCGAAGAAACCCCAGTTAGTATCATTATTTACTAAAGTCGGATGTCCTTTCTGTGCTAAAGCCAAGAAAATGCTAACAGAACACGGTTACGACTACGAAGAAATAGTATTAGGGAAAAATGTAAGCACTCACTCTTTAAAAGCTGTATCAGGTGCTGCAACAGTTCCCCAAGTATTTATTGATGGTAAACTAATAGGTGGTTCAGAGGCTTTAGAAGAGTACTTGAAAAAATAATTAGTCGCGGTGGGTTTAACGTTGATCTTGCATCAATTTCAGAAACCGCCTGGGGTTGAAACCCCAGGCTAATAGTTAAAGTCCATTAAAATGGACTAATACCAAATCCAATTTAAATACACCCTTGATTTTTCGTTGTTATGATGGTGGTTTCGACGGAGTTTACCCTGAGCGCAGTCGAAGGGCTCAACCACCAGGGTACAAAAGATTATTTAAATATTCAAAACTACCTCTTGATCTTAAAGTCAGGTGTAGGGTGCGTTAGCGACAGCGTAACGCACCAGAAAATCCCATAAAATCAAGGTGCGTTACGCTGTCGCTAACGCACCCTACGAAAAAACTATGTAATATTTTTCGTCCATTAATATGGACTTTAGCTATTAGCCATGAAATTGATTTCATGGCGGTTGATTGAAATGTAAAATTTGAGTTTAACGCACTAAAATAAACCAACAATTATTAGGAGAAAAAAATCATGGCTATAAGCACAATAGAAAAAGAAAAAGTAGGGCGTTTTTATCCCACTCGTATTGATTTAGCTAAAGATATTCGTGAGGGAGTAGTTGCTATTTTAAGTAAAAGTTTAGCCGCAACTTTAGACTTAAAAACCCAGATAAAACAAGCTCATTGGAACGTCAAAGGAATGGATTTTTATCACTTACATTTACTCTTTGATGAAATGGCAACAGAAGTAGAAGAATATGTAGATATGGTAGCAGAAAGAATCACCGCTTTAGGTGGTACAGCAATGGGAACCGCTCGCATTGCTGCTGCAGAGTCTATTTTACCAGAATATCCCTTTGATATTGTTGATGGTAGTGAGCATATAAATGCCCTAGCAGAAAGGTTTGCTATTTATGCAGCTCATGTGCGGGAAGCTATTGATAAAACAGATGAATTAGGAGATGCTGACACTGCTGATCTTTATACAGAAATTTCCCGTACCATTGACAAGCGTCTCTGGTTTTTAGAAGCGCATTTAGTTAAGAATTAAAGTAAAAAGTTGCGCCCAGAGCGCGACCTTTTTTTTGAACTAAAGTACAATAAGTTTGGTGCGTTACGGCAGATATTTATATCAATGTTCTTAAGTAAAGATTGTTGCTGCCTAACGCACCCTACGGATAATAAATAATAATTAAAAATATGCGTGCAATTAAATTTGAGAAAACAGGGGCACTAACTGAACTGAAATTGCAAGAGTTACCCCAACCAAGCATCAAAGTAAATGAAGTGTTAGTAGAAATTCATGCAGCAGCAGTTAACCCCAGTGATGTCAAAAATGTTTTGGGAATGATGCCCCATACCACTTTACCACGCATTCCTGGGCGAGATTTTGCGGGGGTTGTGGTAGCAGGGCAAGAAAGTCTGGTGGGAATGGAAGTCTGGGGTACAGGAGGTGAATTAGGTTTTACTCGTGATGGTACCCATGCAGAGTATATTATTCTCCCAGTAGATGGGGTAAAACCTAAACCGAAAACCCTTTCTATGGAAGCTGCAGCTGCAGTTGGTGTGGGAATGGTGACTGCTGGGGTAGGTTTGATGCGGAGTAAGTTAAAACCAGGAGAAACTCTGTTAGCTCTTGGCGCTACAGGTGCAGTTGGGAGTGCTGCACTGCAAATTGCTCGATGGAAAGGTGTTAAAACTATTGGTACTATTCGTAAAGCATCTGATGAGGAATTGGTAAAAAAACAAGGAGTTGATACTGTTATTAATTTGGGAGTAGAAGATTTAAAAACCGCAGTTTTAACAGCAACAAATGGCACAGGAGTTGATGTTATTTTTGATACTGTGGGCGGTTCAATGTTTGAGCAATGTTTAGATTTGCTAGGAAAAGGTGGCAGAATAATTGAAATAAGTACTCCCGCTAATCAACGTCAAGTTAGTTTTAATTTGTTTGATTTTTATCGTCGCGATTTACAATTAATTGGGGTTAATAGTTTGTTTCTTGATGTTGTTGCTTGTGCTGAGATACTTGAGCAGTTGACTACTGAAATAGAAGCTCATGGTTTTCAACCTAAAATTGCTGAAATTATGCCCTTAGAAAAGGCGATCGCCGCTTATGAGCTTGTGGAAAATAACCAAACTCAGGGTAAAGTTATTATTAGTCCTAAAACTCTAGACAAGGGGTTTAAACCCCTTGTCTAGAGCCTCTTATTTATTTTTGGCTATATAGCAGCTTTATTTGATTTGTAATAAATATTAAATATATAAGGTTTGAAGACAATGGGCTTAAGCCCATTGTCTCATCACAACTTATTTAGGAATGCTATATAGACTTATTGCTCTTCTTTAGATTTAAGCTAGCAAATGAAGAATATTGTCAGGCTAATTTCAGCACCAAATGCTTATTTAACTGCAATTTTAGCGGTTACTTTTTGGCAGAGTTTTGCAAAAAAACAGATTGCAGATGTTAAAAAACTGAGTAACTTGTTGCTGAATAAATATCAAGTTATCCCCAATATAACTTATAACGAAGTTAATAACTATCAAGTAAAACTTGACGTTTATCAAGCCAAAAACTCTAACTTAAATCCTGTGGTAATTTTCATTCATGGTGGGGGTTGGGTATGGGGAAATAAAGAAACTATTCAATTAGATTTATTACCCTATTTAGAAATGGGGTTTTCAGTGGTAAATGTAGAATATAGATTAGGGAGTAAATACCTTGCACCTGCTGCAGTTGAAGATTGCCAATTAGCTTTAAAATGGGTAAAAGAAAATGCCGCAAAATATAACTTAGATGGGGATAAAATCATTTTAACTGGTCATTCTGCTGGGGGACATTTAGCATTAACAACTGGGGGAATGTGTGAGGGGAATGAAAAAATAAAAGTAGCGGCAATTATTAATTGGTTTGGCATTACAGATGTGAATGATTTACTGAGTGGTGAAAATCAGCGCGACTATACTGTAATTTGGTTAGGTAGTCAAGCAAATAGTGAGGAAATAGCGCGGAAGGTTTCTCCTATTAATTATATTAGTTCAAATTTACCGCCTATTTTAACTATTCACGGGGATGCTGATGCGAGTGTACCCTATACTCATGCAGTTAGGCTTCATCAAAAACTAAATGAGGTAGGAGTGGTAAATGAATTAGTAACTATTCCTGGGGGAGGACATGGTAATTTTACAGTTGAGGAGAAAAAACAGATTTATGAAAGGATCAGGGAATTTTTGCGGCAAAAATGCGCTATCTTGCCTTTAGATTTTTAACCCCAAAATTAATGTTAAAAAAGTTTTCAAGTAAATTATTTATCCTCCCATTGATAATAATGACATTTGTTCCTACAGTAGCTGAGGCGCAACTGAGTGATGAAGTGATTTCTGTGATTGATATGTCTTTAAATTACAATATTCATCCCAAAATTAAGTATTTAACTGCCAATAATCAAGATTTGTATCTGGATATCTATCAAAATAATAACCCAGGACTCCATCCAACTCTGATTTTTATTCATGGTGGGGGTTGGGTAGCTAGAAATAAAGATGTATCTGCAAGATTTGTCTGGCCGTATTTGGCAATGGGTTTTTCTGTGGTTCATGTTGAGTACAGAGTCGCTTCTATGTATCATGCTCCTGCTGCGGTGGAAGATAATTTATGTGCTTTGCGCTGGGTGATTCAAAATGCAGAAGAATATGGTTTTGATCCTGATAAAATTGTTGTGGCTGGTAATTCTGCGGGTGGTCATTTAGCTTTGACTACAGGAATGATTCCAGCCGAAGCAGGGTTAGATAGACAGTGTCCTGGTTCTGAAAAATTGAAAGTAGCTGCAATTATTAATGTTTTGGGACCTACTAATGTGAATGATTTACTTGCTGGACCCAATATGCGAAACTATGCGGTAGCTTGGTTGGGAAGTCAAAGCGATCGCGAAGAAATTGCCAGGCGAGTTTCCCCCATTAACTATGTAAGACAAGATTTACCGCCTATTCTGACTGTACACGGTGAGGTTGACCCTGTTGTTCCCTATACTCATGCAGTGCGACTTCATCAAGCCCTGGATGAAGTGGGAGCTCCTAATCAACTTTTAACTATTTTTGAAAAGGGACATGGTGACTTTAGTCGGGAGGAAAATTTGCAAATTTATACGACTATCCAGCAGTTTTTGATTGAGCATGGTGTGTTAGAGCCATCTCAAAAGCTATGATAATGAAGAGAAAAAATTAGGAGAAAACGTCACCATTTATACACCTCCCTTAGCTCGTTTAATTGAGCAATTACAACTTTTACCAGGAGTGGGCCCGAAAACAGCCCAGCGGTTAGCTTTGTATATTCTCAAGCGCCCCGAACAAGAGGTACAAAACCTTGCAAATGCCATTATAGAAGCCAAAAAGCAAGTGGGTTTGTGTCAAGTATGCTTTCATTTGTCCGCTGAACCAGTTTGTACAATTTGTCGCGATCGCAACCGAGATCAAAATCTTATTTGTGTGGTGAGTGACTCGCGGGATATTATTGCGTTAGAAAAAACGAGGGAATATCAGGGAAAATACCATGTGCTGGGGGGTGTAATTTCACCGATGGAAGGTATTGGTCCTGAGCAATTAAATATTCAATCTTTGGTAAAGCGAGTGAGTCTGGATAAGGTAACAGAAGTAATTTTAGCCATTGGTTCAACTATTGAAGGAGAAACAACTACTTTATATGTGGGTCAACTGTTGAAACCTTTTACCAAAGTAACTCAAATTGCCTTTGGTTTACCCATGGGAGGAGATTTAGAATATGCGGATGAAGTTACTTTAGCACGAGCTTTAGAAGGAAGAAGAGAGTTAGAGTAGTCATTGGTCATTAGTCATTGGTCATTGGTCATTGGTCATTTGTTCCTACTCAGAAGTTATCCCTCTTTTGTCACTTTCCGAGATAAAATAATAGCAAGTATGAAATTGCAAATGTCAAAAGCTAGTCATGATAATAGATACAGCGGAACAAATTCGTAAACATTTATTTAGAAATCCAGAATAAACTGTTCCGATTATTGATAAATATTGTCAATTTTATCAGGACTTATTTTCTAATGTGAAAAACTTTGAATATTTTAAATATTTGCATTTAGGATTAATTGCACCAATTAAAAGAAAATCTTTTCCAGAATTGAGTAAAATAGTTAATGTTTCTTCTCAATCATTACATCATTTTATCAGTTCTTCTCCTTGGGAAAAATCTTCCTTAGAAACTAGAAGATTAAACTATATTTTGAGGGTAATTGGTTCACAAGAAATTCTTGTGGTTATTGATGAAACAGGGGATAGAAAAAAAGGCAATAAAACTGACGTGGAAGAGGACAAGGGAAAAAGGAAATTGGGGCGGTTTTTAGTACCAGTGTTTAATATTCTTTTACAAGAAATTACCGCCCCAATTTCCTTTTTCTCTTGATTCTTTCCTATACTGCTAGACAATATTTAGGGAATTGAGGAAAAGTTGATCAAGGAATAGTTTCAGTTAATGCTTATGGTATTTATCAAGATATAACTTTTCCATTAATAGACCTGTTGCGAAAATTTTTAAACCCCCCCTAACCCCCCCTTATTAAGGGGGGGGAAATGTCTGTTTTTTGGTAATTTTCCCCCCCCCGCGATTTCGGGGGGGTTAGGGGGGGTTAACACTACTTCGCAGCTTTTGGTCTAATGACTAAAATATTTAACCCCAAAGGCACATTAAAGAAAGATGATAAATACAAAACAAAAATAGAATTAGCTGAAGAAATTATTAATTATTTAGTTACTTTTGGATTTCAGATAAAATTAGTATTAGCTGATAGTTTAGATGGTGAAAGCAGTAGTTTGATTAATACTTTAACTAAAAATAATTTTAACTATATTGTATTGTTTCAATTAGAACTAATCATGGAGTTTGGATGCCATCAGGGGAGAGAGTAAGAGAAAATAAATGGTTTAAATTTGAACGAATTTTTAGTGATGGAAAAATAGAAAAAAGATACATTAAAGAAATAATTTATGGAAAAAGAAGGCAAATAACTTACTGGCTCTTGACCACAGATAAAGAAAAAATGCCCAAAAATGGAACCAGTTTTGTCATGACTAATTTAACAGAAAGTAGAATGAAATTTTAAAAAACAATTGGCAATTTATATGGACAAAGAACCTGGGTTGAATATGGATTTAGACCGTGTAACCAAAAAGTAGTTTAAATGGTTATTATCTTACAAAAGGAAAGGATATAGAGAAATGGTGGGAAATAATAAACAGTGTTTATTGGATGATTAGTCTCGCAACAAAACCCATAAGTTTATTGTGGCAAACCCCAAAAAAATTGGGAGAAAGTGAAAAAAAAGTGTCAGAAATCAAAGATTTATTTAAAGAGTTTAGTAGTTGGAAAAATAGTTGAATAAACTATCAAGTTATGATTCAACCAATAATAATATTTTGTTGTTTATTACCATGGTTAAATATGAAGAGGGATAGTTAAAACTAATAAAAGCAATTATAGTATACCAGTGAAAAAGATGGTTAAGACAATGCTTCATAAAAGCAGGCCGAGACAAGGGGCTTAAGCTTCTTGCAACATCCTTTAAGCACTCTCTCACTGCTATAAATTAAAATTAACGTTTCCCAGGATTAAGAAAAATAGAATTGCGGGGATAATTTTGGAGAGTTTTACCAAGCAAGTCAGCCAAAAGCGCCACACTGTCAGTTATGGCTAGAATAGCGCTTTTTTCCGCCATTTGTTGAAGGAGAAGAGGCGATCGCTTTAAATCCAAAACCGTAGTTGTCAAGATATCAGGAGTTAATTGAGCTTGAGGAAAGACATAAGCGGAACCTGCATTAGCAAAAACTTGAGCATTAAAAGACTGGTGGTTTTCCGCAGCGTAAGGGTAGGGAACTAAAATAGCAGGAGTATGGGTAACAGCCAACTCAGTCAAAGAACTTGCCCCAGCACGACTTACAGCTAAATTTGCCCGTTGGAGTAACCCCGCCATATTCTGATAAAAAGGGAAAGAAAAGTAGTGAGGATGTTGAAGAGTAGCAGCATCTGGGTCTTTATCCCCAGTCAAATGAACCACCCAAACCCCAGCATCAAACCAAGCAGGAGCGCACTGTCTAACCAATTGATTCAAAGGGACTGCACCCTGAGAACCACCCACAACCACAAGTAAAAAAGCATCTGGAGGAATGGGGAGGTCGAGGGGTTGGGGGGTGAGGAACTGGGAACGGACAGGAGTACCAACCCAGAAAGTTTTGGCGCGGGGAAGATATTTAGCAGTATCAGCAAAACCCAGGGCGACAGCATCAGTGAAAGGACTAAACCAGCGAGTTACCTTACCAGGAATAAAATTAGACTCATGGAGAATAACTGGCAAACCTTGTAAACGAGCAGCTAAAATAGCAGGTGCAGCAATATAACCCCCTGTGGTGAAAACAACATCAATTTTTCGCTCTTTAAGTAGTCGCCGCACCTGAAAAACAGAAGCAGTAACAAAACGTTGGAGGATATTTAGGGTATTAAACCCCAAAGGTTTTTGAAAACCTTCTACGGGGATAGTATGGAGAGGGTAAGATGTAGGTACTAAGGTTTGTTCGAGTCGGTTAGGAGTACCCAGCCACTCTATCTGATAATCTGGCAGTTGTTCAGCAAGTGCTAAAGCAGGGAATAAATGTCCCCCAGTACCAGAAGCTGCAATTAATAATTTAGTAGGTTTTGGAGACACAAGCAATGGTTGGTAAAGATGGGAGTTTAGAATATATATAACTGAGAACTTGCACCATTATCAAAAAGCTCTGGTTAAGACCCAACAAACCGCAATGGGATTGAAACCCAAAGCTAATAGCTAAAGTCCTCGCGCATAGGACTCAATTCTTACACGATGATGCTGTTAGTCCATTTTAATGGACTTTAGCTATAAGCTTTGGGTTTCAATCCCATTGCGGTTTATGGCAATGGTGCAAGATCTAAGTTAAACACTTATTTAAAATATCATTGATGAGAAATTTTTTAGGAAAACACCTCCCTTTATTTTCGCTTTTCCTGGGTTTGTACTTAACTCCAGCTACCCTAGTGAGAGCGGAGAGTCCAGAAACAGCCCCAGAGGAACTAAAAAAAGCGCTCAGGGAAATTGAAACGGCGGCTAATAGACAAGATATAGAGGGGGTGATGCAGCATTACAGCCCCAATTTTGAAAACACAGATGGGTTGAGATACTCCACTTTAGAAGAAGCTCTGAATGCTTTGTGGGAACGTTACCCCAGGCTGGAATATACCATAGAATTGCAATCTTGGGAAACAGAAGGTAGTGAGTTAGTGGCAGAAACTGTTACCAAAACTGTTGGCAGTGAGAAAATTGAGGGTAGATGGATGCAGCTAGATTCTACTATACATTCTCGTCAGTATTTTCAAGATGACCTGCTTGTGCGTCAGGAAATATTATCTGAGCGTACTGAGGTAACTTCGGGAGATAATCCCCCAGAAGTAGAAGTGAATTTACCAGAAAGAGTAGAGGTGGGAGAGGAGTATAGCTTTGATGTAATTGTTCAAGAACCTTTAGGTAATGATGTACTTTTAGGGGCTGCAAAAGAAGAAGCAACTAGGAGCGATCGCTATTTAAACCCCAGTAATTTTGAGTTAGAAATATTACCTGGGGGGGGTATTTTCAAACGGGTAAGCGCCCCCAGACTACCAGATAATCACTGGTTATCAGCGATTATTGTACGGGGAGATGGAATGAGAATTATTACCCAGCGGGTAAGGGTTGAGGATTGAAATTAATTTTAGTGCAAGAAAAAAATAAAGGGAAAAAAAGGATATCCTAAATTTAAAAAGAACAGCCGTTCTGTTAAGTATAAAGCCAGTGGTTGGAAGCTGAATTTAAAAACCAAAAAGCACATTACTTTTACCGATAAAAAAGGTATTGGTAGGTTAAAGTTAGTAGGTTCTAGAGACATCTATTTTTACGACCCAAAAGATATAAAATGAGTGAGATTAGTCAAAAAAGCCGATGGTTATTATTGTCAGTTCTTGGTGAAAGTTGATTTTAAAATAGATGCTCCACTGACCGAAAAAATAGTAAGGTTGGATGTCGGCTTAACAAGGGGCTTAAGCCCCTTGTTCAATAATGGTGATTCCAATGGTAATAAAATAGAGAATCCTAAATTTTACCGTAAAGCAGAAAAACAGCTAAATAGAGCTAATAGAAAGAAGTCGAGTACGTTAAAGACAGGCGGGTTAGGGGTTTTGTGTGAGTTCAGCTTTTTTGTTCTACGATGCTGTTATCGTCATTGACATTGGCAAGAAGTTGAATTTTTTTATTGTCAAAAAAAATGCAGACAAGGGGCTTAAGCCCCTTGCCCCTTAAACATTAATTCAGACAAGGGGCTTAAGCCCCTTGCCCCTTAAACATTAATCCAGACAAGGGGCTTAAGCCCCTTGCTTTTTGGATATTAATGCAGACAAGGGGCTTAAGCCCCTTGCCTCTTGAACATTAATTTTGCACGAGTGCTTATATCTAATCACACCTGATGATGCGTTACGTGGAGCCTACGGGAGCTAACAAGTGTTAAGATTTGTAAAGAGAGCCTCAAGTATTGATTAAGAATGATTTGGAGAGAGAGAACAGTGGAAACTACTGTAAACTGCGCTGAAGCTTGTATAAATGGATGTGTTTTAGGGGATAAATGTCCCCATTTGGAACACGCAGAAGCAGCATCTAAGTTTATTAAAGAAACTTCTTTAGATAATATGTTGGAAATGGCAGAAGCAGCAAGGCTGAAAAAACTTACCGAACCTCCTAAATGGGTTATACCCGATGATTTTTAAAATACAATTTCAGGGTGCTTTTAGCATCCTGGAAAAAAAACTAGTTTTGAGGGCGATCGCCTTCAGCTATTTTCTTTCTAACCCACTGACGAAAGGTGCGAATTAAACTTGTTTCTCCCATTGAGTTTTTCAGGTGCAAAAAGCGAATTATATCAGCCACACTCAATTGTGGTAAAGCTTGAGAAGTTTCCCTAGTGCTAACTTTTTCTGATTAATCCTGAATAATCAGGACTAATCTGTGAAAATACTGTCTGTTAGCCTAGACCGCCCTGGATAACCAGGGAATTTAAAAATATGTTAATAGCCCCATTTAAATCTCTA
>Ga0209594_1000352_pt1 | contig 29952 bp, 34 predicted proteins | sample AshMeaCrysSpring_FD_184126 | JGI IMG/M metagenome (GOLD analysis project Ga0209594, IMG submission 184126) | Groundwater microbial communities from Big Spring, Nevada to study Microbial Dark Matter (Phase II) - Ash Meadows Crystal Spring... | ecosystem: Environmental > Aquatic > Deep subsurface... | reverse complement strand
GCCAGTCCCACGCCGTGGGCCGTGCCGCCGGCGACCACGAGCAACGTCGCGTCCCGGCGCGAGGGACGCTGCCGGTAGCCGTACCGATCGCCGCGCTCGAGCCGGTGCACGTCCAGCACGCGCGCCCGCACCGCCAGGGCGTCGGCCGCCCCCAGCCAGAGCGCTGTGCCCATCCTGAGCCGGACCTGCGGTCCCACCTCGGCCAGCCGCTCGACCGGCACGTGGCTCACCCACAGCGGCGCATCACGCACCTGACGAGCCGCCGCACCGAGTGCTCGGGCCTGCCCGGTGTTGTCAGCGGCTATCGGCAGGTGCATCGTCCAGCCGACCAGACTCAGGCCGTGCAGCAGCGGCTCGACCTCGCCGAGGCGCCCGGCCGGGATGCCGTGCCGGTGCATCGATGTCTCCACCTCGACCAGGACCCGCGGTGGCGGCGCCCCGGCGTCGGCTGCCTGCTGGGCCAGCGCGGGCAGGTCCTGCAGCCGGCTGAGCGTGTGCACCAGGCGCGGCGAGTGCAGCGGGGCACCCAGGAACGGCCGCCACGGCGACAGCACGGCCAACGTGCCCCCGAACGATGCGGCGCCCGGCACCTCGGTGTAGGTGCCCACCGCCAGGGTGTCCATGCCCAGGGCGGCGGCCTCTGCGGCCAGGACGTCGACGCCGAACCCGTAGCCGTTGCCCTTGGCCACCGGCACCAGGCCGGGGGCGGCGGAGGTGACCGAGGCGAGGTGGTCGCGCCAGCGGTCCTGGCGCACCTGCAGCACGATCGTCACGGGCGGCGCGCCAGGTAGAGCTCGAACGCGCGGTGCAGCAGCGCGTTCAGCGGCAACGTCCACTCGCCGACGTACTCCACCGCCTGCCCGCCGGTGCCCAGCTTGAACTGGATCAGGCCCACGTGAGGGTCCTGCGGGTCCAGCGTGTCGGTGATGCCGCGCAGGTCGTACACGTCGGCGCCGTCACCGAGTGCGTCGGTGATCATCCGCCACTGGACGGCGTTCGACCCTCGCACGTCCCGCTTCGACGTCGACGACGCGCCGTAGGAGTACCAGGCGTGCGTGCCCACCTGGACCATCGTCGTCGCGGCGACGAGGTCACCGGCGTGCCGGGCCAGGTAGAGCCGCAGCCGCTCGGGACTCTCGGCGTGCATCGCGTCCCACATGCCGGTGAAGTACTCGTACGGCCGGGGGGTGAACCCGTCGCGCTGCGCGGTCTCGGTGTAGAGGTCATGGAACGCCGCGAGGTCGTCTCGGGTGCCGATGTCCACCTGAACCCCGGACTTCTCCGCCCGGCGCACGTTGCGGCGCCAGAGCTGGTTGAACCCGGCGAAGACGTCGTCGGCACTGCGTCCGTGCAGCGGCAGCCAGAACACGTGGCGGGGCTGGCCGGCGGTGAAACCCTCGGCGGTGGTGGGCGGCTGCCAGCCCGCTGCGCGCAGTGCCGCGGCCACCGCGATGCCCTGCGGGCGGGTCTGTGTCGCCGGCAGGTCGCCCAGCCGCGCGGCCCGACCCTCGGCCAGCGCCGCCTTGAGGGTGGGGGCGTCCCACGCCCGGGTGACCACCGGCGGCCCGAGACGGATCGCGAAGGCCCCCCGTCCGGCGAGGTAGGTGCGCAGCGGGTCGAGCCAGTCGGCCAGTCGGCCGGACCCGGCTGCCTCCTCCCAGGGCAGGTCCGGACCCTCGGGCAAGTAGGCCAGGTAGCGCCGCAGCCGGGGGACCTGTCGATAGAGCACCAGCCCGGCGCCGCGGACGGTGCCGCCGGGGTCCACCCAGCCCAGCGACTCGCTGCCCCACTCCCGCTTGACCCGGCCCCAGGCGGGGGTCTGCAGGAAGCTCACCGACGGCCGACCGGCGAGGTAGGCCAGGTGCTCGGTGTCGCTGATCGGCCGCACCCGCAGATCGCCCGTCACGGCCAGCGAGGCTAGTCCAGCCCGCGTCCCGACCTACCACCGCACGACCGACGGACGGCCGCTTCATCCGGCTGCGACGACCGCCGCCAGGCCGGCGACGTCGCGCCGTGCCCGCCCGGCCGGGCCCCCTTGCGCGTGGTCACCCTCGCACGGTGGCGCCGGGGGCGATGGGCGCCAGGACGTGAGCGAGCCCCCGGCGCTGTCGGGGGGAGGTCAGCGCCGAGGGCTCGAGTCCATCAGACTACATCGTCCGACGTCGGACTGTGTACACAGTTGGGTGTCTTCCGAGTGACGCGAGGGTTTCCGAGCGAAGGATCAGCTCTGACGAACGAGCTGGGCCTCGATCTCCAGGGTGGCCTTCTTGCTCACCAGCACGCCGCCGCCCTCGAGCGCGACGTTCCAGGTGAGGCCGAAGTCCTCACGGTTGATCTCGCCGCGGGCCGTCAGAGACAGACGCTCGCCGCCCCACGGGTCCTTGGCGACGCCGTCCACCTCGACCGCGAGGGTGACCGGCCGGGTCACGCCGCGGATGGTGAGCTCACCCTCGACGGTGAAGGTGTCGCCGCTCACGCCGGTGATGCGCGTGCTGCGGTAGCTGACGGTGGGGTGCTCCTCGACCAGCAGGAAGTCGCCGGAACGCAGGTGGGCGTCGCGGTCGGGCGAGCCGGTCGTGATCGAGGCGGCCTGCATGGTGGCCTGCGCGGTGGACGCGAGCGGGTCGTCGGCGACGACGACGCTGCCCTCGACCTCGGCGAACGATCCGCGCACCTTGGTCACCATCAGGTGACGGGCCACGAAGCCGACCCGGGTGTGGCTCGGGTCCACGGTGAACGTGCCCGGGGCCGGCAGGGCCAGCCCGCGCCATTCGCGCGAGCCGCTGCTGCTGTCGGTGGTGCTGGTCATGTCTCCTCCTGGTACGTGGTTGCTGTGCGGATATGTGTAGCAACAACAATCCGCGGTGTCAACTACTGCGGTACGATGGCTGCCATGGTCGACCCGCGCTACGACGACCCCCGCCTGACGGCGATGGGCCTGCTCGCCGAGACGTACAAGGGGCTGACTGCCGCGCTCGGGCCGCAGATCGGTAGCCACGGACTCGGCGAGACGGAGTTCGAAGTCCTCATCCGCCTGGTGCGCAGCGACGACCACCGGCTGCGCATGTCCGACCTCGCGAGCCAGACAGGCCTGTCCACCAGCGGCATCACCCGGGTCGTCGACCGCCTCGAGCGGGACGGCCTGGTCGTGCGGGAGACCTGCTCGAGCGACCGTCGGGGCTACTGGGCGGCCTTGACCCCCGGTGGGGAGGCCCGCATCTCAGGCACCCTCGAAGGCCACCTCGACCTGATCGACGAGCTCTACACCGGCCGCCTGAGCGCCGCCCAGCTGGCCGCCCTGACCGAGGCGCTACGCGTGGTGCGAGACGTCGTCCGACCGGGGGCCGTGGCCGGCGCCTGAGCCGGGGGACACCGGCTGTGGACGCCGGGACGGCAGGCGCTGCGCCGGCTGTTAGGCTTGGGCAGCCGCGATCGCAGCGACGCCCGCCCCATCGGGTGCGCCCAGCGAGCGGTTGAAGCATCTGCCCTCCTGCCACGGACCGACCGTGGCCGCCTGAGCCCACAGGAGGTGAGCTGGCAATGCGTCGCTACGAAGTCATGGTGATTCTCGACCCGGATCTCGAGGAGCGCACCATCGGCCCGAGCATCGACACCTACCTCAACGTCATCCGCCAGTCCGGCGGCACGGTGGACAAGGTGGACGTCTGGGGTCGGCGGCGGCTCGCCTACGAGATCGACAAGCGATCCGAGGGCATCTACGCCGTGGTGGACCTCACCTGCGAGCCCGCCGCGGTGAAGGAGCTGGACCGCCAGCTCACCCTCAACGAGTCGGTCCTGCGCACGAAGGTGCTGCGGCCCGACCTGCACTGAGCCGGTCGAGAGACCAGCGCTCGGCTCGACCCCGACCCGTCGTCACCCTCAAGGAGCCCGCCGTGGCTGGAGACACCCTCATCACCGTCGTCGGCAACCTGACCGACGACCCCGAGCTGCGGTTCACCCCGTCGGGAGCCGCGGTGGCCAACTTCACCGTGGCCTCCACGCCGCGCACCTTCAACCGCCAGAGCAACGCCTGGGAGGACGGCGACACGCTGTTCATGCGCTGCTCGGTGTGGCGTCAGCCGGCGGAGAACGTCGCCGAGTCGCTCACCCGCGGCACCCGCGTCGTGGTGACCGGCCGGCTCAAGCAGCGCTCGTACGAGACCCGCGAGGGCGAGAAGCGCACGGTCGTGGAGCTCGAGGTCGACGAGATCGGTCCGAGCCTGCGCTACGCCACGGCGAAGGTGCAGAAGACGCAGCGCAACGGCCCGGGCGGCTCGGCGGCGGGCGGCCCGGGCGGGGGCAGCCCCGATCCGTGGGCGACCTCCACACCGGCCGCGGACCCGTGGGCCTCGGGGGCCGCCGACGAGCCGCCCTTCTAGCCGTTGTACCTGCGGGCCGCCGACCCGGCCCGCCCCAGCGTCGGCACCCCGGCGCAACCCCGTCCGACCATCCCGGCCACCGGCCGGGCCCAGAGAACCTGGAGCACCACGATGGCCAAGCCCGTCCTGCGCAAGCCCAAGAAGAAGCAGAACCCCCTCAAGGCGGCAGACGTCACCTACGTCGACTACAAGGACGTCGCCCTGTTGCGCAAGTTCATCTCCGACCGGGGCAAGATCCGTGCTCGGCGCGTCACCGGCGTGACGGTCCAGCAGCAGCGCCAGATCGCTCGTGCGGTGAAGAACGCCCGCGAGATGGCGCTGCTCCCCTACACCTCCACCACGCGCTGAGGAGGGCGGGCATGAAGATCATCCTCACTCAGGAGGTCGGTGGCGTCGGATCGGCTGGGGACGTGACCGAGGTCAAGGACGGCTACGCGCGCAACTTCCTCATCCCCCGGGGGTACGCGATCCGGTGGACCAAGGGCGCGGAGTCCCAGGTCGCCACCCTGCGCAAGGCTCGTGAGGTGCGCGCGATCCGCGACCAGGACACCGCCGAGGGAGTCCGCGAGGCGCTGCGGGAGGCCACCGTTGTCATCACGGCACGAGCCGGCGACGGGGGCCGCCTCTTCGGCGCGATCACCCCGGCTGACGTGGCGAGCGCGATCCACGACGCGACCGGGGTCCAGGTGGACCGCCGTCGCGTCGAGGTCAGCACGCCGATCAAGACCGTCGGGACGCACGAGGTGCGCGTGCGGCTGCACGCCGACGTGGTCGCCGACGTCACGGTGGACGTCCGCGCCGGCTGACTCGTCTCACATCGCAAGACAGCGGGCTGTGGGCTCTCGTCCACAGCCCGCTGCCTGCGTCCGGGCGCAGGTCAGGCGCACGCGGGGCTCCGCCTGAGTCGGCGGGACGGGCGACCAGGAGTCGTCGTCCCCAGGCTGGCCGTCTGCCTGGGGACACCTGACCTGGGGGAACGATCCATCCTCCCCACTGTGTCCACAGCTGCTGTGGACAGCGACCTTGGCGTGCCGCGGATCGGTCCCTAGCGTCGCGGTGCCTGCCCGCTGCGAGCCTCGAGCGGTTGTGTCGGACCCAGCCGGCAGGGTGCGGGTATCGGGCGGTCACTGCCGTTCGAGCCGGCCGACCAGGGCGGAGGGGTTGCGTGAGCGTCACGCCACTGAGCACGGCTCCGCCGGAGTTCGACCGCACCCCACCCCACGACATCGCCGCGGAGCAGTCGGTGCTCGGGGCGATGCTGCTGAGCAAGGACGCCATCGCCGACGTCGTCGAGCTGCTGCGCGGCGCGGACTTCTACCGGCCCGCTCACGAGACCATCTACCAGACGGTGCTGGAGCTCTACGGGCGCGGCGAGCCTGCCGACGCGGTGACGCTGTCGGCCGAGCTGCACAAGCGCGGTGAGCTGACCCGGGTCGGGGGAGCCCCCTACGTGCACACGCTGGTGGCAGGCGTCCCGACCGCGGCGAACGCGGGCTACTACGGCGAGATCGTGCGGGAGCGGGCGATCCTGCGCCGCCTGGTGGAGGCGGGCACCCGCATCGTGCAGATGGGCTACGCGGGCGAGGGTGACGTCGACGTCATCGTCGACCGAGCCCAGGCTGAGGTCTTCGGGGTGAGCGAGCGGCGCACGGCCGAGGACTACGTCCCGCTGTCGGACCTGCTGCAGGGCACCCTGGACGAGATCGAGGCGATCAGCGCCCACGACGGCTCGCTCATCGGGGTCCCGACAGGGTTCACCGACCTCGACTCGCTCACCAACGGGCTGCACCCCGGCCAGCTGGTCATCGTCGCCGCCCGGCCGGCGATCGGGAAGTCCACCCTCGGCCTGGACATGGCCCGGTCCGCAGCAATAAAGAACGGGCAGACAGCGGTGATCTTCTCCCTGGAGATGGGCCGCACCGAGATCACCATGAGGATGCTCTCGGCCGAGGCGAGGGTCCCGCTGCACCACATGCGGGGCGGCACCATGACCGACCAGGACTGGGACCGGATCGCCCGAGCGATGGGCTCGGTGTCGAACGCGCCGCTGTTCATCGACGACTCCCCGAACATGACGATGATGGAGATCCGGGCCAAGTGCCGGCGGCTCAAGCAGCGCAACCAGCTGCGGCTGGTGGTGCTGGACTACCTGCAGCTGATGTCCTCGGGCAAGCGGGTGGAGAGCCGGCAGGTCGAGGTCAGCGAGTTCTCCCGGTCGCTGAAGCTGCTGGCCAAGGAGCTCGACGTCCCGGTGGTGGCGCTGTCGCAGCTCAACCGTGGCCCGGAGCAGCGAACCGACAAGCGCCCGATGCTGTCCGACCTGCGCGAGTCCGGGTCGTTGGAGCAGGACGCCGACATGGTGATCCTGCTGCATCGCGAGGACGCCTACGAGAAGGAGTCGCCGCGCGCTGGGGAGGCCGACTTCATCGTCGCCAAGCACCGCAACGGCCCGACGGGCACGGTCACGGTGGCCTTCCAGGGCCACTACAGCCGCTTCGTGGACATGGCCCCCGGTATCTGAGCCTCTGGCACCATCTGGGCATGGCAGACGCTCCCCCTCCCGAGGCCGGCTGGTCCCGGATCCTGTTCAAGAGCAAGTTCGGCGCCGGTCGGGACTTCGACGTCACCGACGCCGCAGGGCAGCGCGTCCTGTTCGTCGACGGCAAGATCGGCGTGACGCCGAAGGCCGAGATCCAGGATGCAGAGGGCCAGGTCGTGTACCGGGTCAAGGGTCAGTTCCTGGGTGTCCCCAAGCGCATGACGATCTCGGCGGCCGACGGTTCCGAGGTGGCCGAGCTCAAGGCCAAGGCGTTCTCGCTCGTCAAGGACAAGATGACGTTGGCGATGGCCGACGGCAGCACCTGGCAGGTCCAGGGCACGCTGATGGAGAAGAACTACTCGATCAGCTCGCAGGGTCAGCCGGTCGTCCGGATCAGCCAGAAGTGGCTCACCGTGCGCGACAAGTACTCGGTGGACTACCTCAGCTCCCTCGATCCGGGCCTGGTGATGGCCGTCGTCTGGGCCATCGACCGCTGGGTCGAGCGCGACTGAGCCCCGGCGGCGACCCGGGTCGGCGCGGGTGAGTACGCAGGGCGGGTTCCGGGCCGTGGTCGCCGCGGGTCTGGCGAACCTCGGCATCGCGGTCACGAAGCTCGCCGCGTTCCTGGTCACGGGGTCGTCGTCGATGCTGTCCGAGGCGGTCCACTCGTTGGCGGACACGGTCAACCAGGCCCTTCTGCTCTGGGGCGGCAAGCGCGCTCAGCGTCGGCCGGACGAGGACCACCAGTTCGGCTACGGCCGGACCCGGTTCGTCTACGGCTTCGTCGTGGCGATCATCATCTTCCTGCTCGGTGGGCTGTTCTCGCTGTACGAGGGGTGGAAGAAGTTCCACAACCCCGAGGTGCCCACCGACGTCGGGGTCGCCTACGCCGTCCTGATCGTCGCGATCGGCCTGGAGTCGTTGTCGTTCCGGACCGCGATGCGGGAGGTCAACAAGTCCCGCGGCTCGCAGCCGATGTCCCGCTACCTGCGCGACGCCCGGCAGCCCGAGCTCCCTGTCGTGCTGCTCGAGGACTTCGGGGCCCTCGTCGGGCTCGGCTTCGCCCTGGCCGGAGTGACCCTGGCCAGCGTGACCGGAGACGGCCGGTGGGACGGCCTGGGCGCGGTGGCGATCGGCAGTCTGCTGATCGTCATCGCAGCGTTGCTGTCCTTCAAGATGGCCTCGATGCTGATCGGCGAGTCGGCCCTGCCGGAGCAGAACGCACGGGTCCTGCAGGCGCTGGCCGGCCAGGAGGGGATCGAGTCGGTCATCCATCTGCGCACCCTGCACACCAGCCCGGACGAGTTCCTCGTGGCGGCGAAGGTGGCGGTCGACCCCGAGGAGACTGCGAAGAGGGTCGCGGACGTCGTCGACCTCGCCGAGCGGCGGATCCGCGCCGCTGTCCCGGCGGCCCGGTGGATCTACATCGAGACCGACATCCGCCGTCCCGAGGACGCCGCGCCAAGCCCGAACGACCCCGACGCCGATGACCCGGGCGGGTGGACCCCCCTCGCGTCCGGAAGTGCCGACACCGACACCGTCCGGCCGTCCTAGCCGGCTGCGCACGGTGCGAGCCAGCCGGGTTGTCACCAGATACCCCGGGGGGTACCCTGGGACGACCCCGACATCGTGGAGGAAACGCATGTGTAGTCCGGCCGTCTGCCCGCGCTGCCGCAAGTACACCTACACCGGCTGTGGCATGCACGCCGACCAGGTGCTCGCCTCGGTCCCGCCGGAGCGTCGCTGCTCCTGCCGCTGAGCACGCCTGCCTGTCCGCCGACCTCGAAGCCCTGCCAGGAGCACCTGTGACCGCCGACCCCACTGCTGCTGTGCCGTCCTCCACCGTGGCGTCCTCGATCGAGGTCGTGGCGCTCGACACCCCCAACCTCGGTGACCGCAGCTACGTCGTGGGACACGGCGGCAGCGCGATCGTCATCGACCCGCAGCGCGACCTCGACCGGGTCCAGCGGGTGCTGGAGGACCACGGGTGGATGCCCTCGCACGTGCTGGAGACCCACTTCCACAACGACTACGTCAGCGGCGGCCTGGAGCTTGCCCGACTCACCGGTGCCGAGTACGTCGTGCCGGACGGCATGTCGATCGCGTTCGGCGCCACCCGGGTCAGCGACAAGGCCGAGCTCGAGTCCGACGTCGCTCTCGTGCGGGTGCTGCACACCCCCGGTCACACGCCGAACCACATGTCCTTCGCGCTGACCCGCAGCGGGCAGGACGTGGCACTGTTCACCGGCGGCTCGTTGCTGTTCGGGAGCGTGGGCCGACCCGACCTGCTCGGCCCCGAGCTGACCGAGCCGCTCGCACGCGCGCAGTGGGCGTCCATGCGGCGGATCGCGGCGGAGGTGACCCCGACCGCCCAGGTCTACCCGACTCACGGCTTCGGGTCGTTCTGCAGCGCCACGGCCACCGTCGGCACTGCCTCCACGGTCGCCGACCAGGTGGCCTCCAACCCCGTGTTCGCGGTGGACGAGGAGACCTTCGTCGCCGAGCTGATCGGGGGGCTGGACGCGTTCCCGGCGTACTACGCGCACATGGGGCCGGCGAACCAGGCCGGCGCGGGGGCCATCGACCTGTCGCTTGCGCAACGAGCCACGCCCGAGGAGATCGCTCGTCGGCTCGCTGCCGGCGAGTGGGTGGTCGATCTGCGTGAGCGGCGGGTCTTCGCCGCCGACCATGTGCGCGGGACGCTGTCCTTCGACCTTCGCGGCAACGCCGTCACCTACCTGGGCTGGATGATCGACTGGGGGACGCCGCTCACTCTGCTCGGCGCCGACGCCGACGAGGTCACGACGATGCAGCGCGAGCTCGTGCGCATCGGGATCGACCGTCCGGTGGCCTACTCGGTCGGCGGGACCTCGGCCTGGACCAGCTCCGAGGCGCCCGTGAGCAGCTACCCGCGGGAGGACCACGCCGCGATGGCCAGGGCGCTGCAGGCCGACCCCGACCTGCCCATGCTCGACCTGCGCCGCCGCAGCGAGGTCGAGGAGGGGCACGTCCGCGGTGCGATGCTCGTGCCGCTGCACGAGCTGCGCGCTCGCCTGGACGAGGTTCTCGCCTGGGCCCGGCGCTCGGGTCGTCCGGTGTGGGTCTACTGCGGCAGCGGCTTCCGGGCCTCGATCGCCGCGTCCCTGCTGGAGGGGGCCGGTCTTCGGGTCGTGCACGTCGACGACGACTTCACGAACGCGGCCAAGGCGGGGCTGCCCATCGAGGTCCCGGCACACGCACATCGGCTGGGGGCGGCCTACGCCGACTGAGGATCGAGCGGAGTCGCGGCCGCTGCGACGCCGCATCGATCGCGGTGGCGTGACCGCTCGGCGGGGTCAGCCGAAGAGACGCCCGAAGAAGGTGGCCTTGCGGGCAGCCTCCTTCTCGGCGGCCGTGCACGAGCAACGCTGGCTCTTCGGGACGCCGCGCAGCACCTGGTCCTTGTGCTGACCGCAGCCGGCCCACGTGGTCTTCTTGCAGATCCGGCAGGTCGTCTGGTGGCACATCGCGCGTCGGTCCTCTCTGGTGTCCGCTAGAATACCCCCCAGGGTATATGAGAGGAGCCAGGTGCCGCAGATCCATCCACGCCAGCACCCCGCCTGGTACGGCGCGGTGATGGGGACCGGCGCGCTCGCGCTCGCACTCGACGCGCAGGCACGGACCTGGTCGGCAACCTGGCTGACGTGGCTGGCGGTGGCCGCTCTGATGGCGGCGACGCTGCTGGCCGTGGTGCTGCTGCCCCGCTACACCGGCCGGCTCAGCGACCGCATCCGCCTGCTGGAAGAGCTGGCCGACCCGGCACGCGGGGCGATGCTGGCCACTCTGCCGGCCGGCCTGCTCGTGCTCGCTGCAGCCTGGGGCCGGGTCGGTCCCAGCCTCGTCCCGACGGACGTGGCGCTGGCCCTCGACGGGCTGCTGCTCGTTGTGGGTGCCGTGCTGGCCGTGGCGGTCGGGGTCGGGTGGTCGACCGCGATCCTGCGGGCCGGGGCAGGTCTCGACGGCGTCAACGGCGGCTGGGTCATCCCTCCGGTGATGAACCTTCTCGTGCCGCTGGCGCTCGCCCCGCTCGTGGCCGCCGTCCCGTCGGCGGCCCCCGGCCTCGTGCTCGTCGGGCTCGCCTTCTACGGGGTCGGTGTGGTGCTCTTCCTCAGCATGCTCACGCTGCTGGTCGCTCGCCTCGCGTTGCGCCCGCCACCGCCCGCGGCGATGGCGCCGACGCTGTGGATCCCGCTGGCACCAGCCGGCATGGTCGGGCTGGCGCTGCTGCGGCTCGAGCAGGCGGCGGCCGAGGCGGCGGGGCCTGGTGTGGGCCTGGTCGTGGGCGCGGGGGCGGCCGCAGCCGGCGTGGCCGTGTCGGTCATGGGCCTGGGTTTCGGCCTGTGGTGGGCCCTGCTCGCGGGCCTGGAGCTGCGCCAGGTGCGGGCCGAGGGGGGCCCTCCTCGCCACCCGGGCTGGTGGGGGTTCGTCTTCCCGGTGGGAGCCATGACGCTGTCGCTGGTGGCGGTGGCCGAGGCCACCGGTATCGGTGCGCTGGACACGCTGGGGGCCGGCGCAACGGTGCTGCTGCTCGCTGTCTGGGCCCTCGTCCTCGTGCGCACCGTGCGGCTCCCCGCGGCACCGGGCGCCGGCCCCACCCCGACCGCCCCCACCCCCCTGCCGTCGGAGGAGTCCTCGTGACCAAGGTCCTCGCCCTTCTCGCCGTCCTCGCCACGCTGCTGGCCGGCTGCTCGTCCGACGCGACGGCCGTCAGCACCGTCGACGCGACGCAGTTCCTCCAGGTGGTTGCCGAGCCGGAGGTCACCGTCATCGACGTGCGGACCCCCGAGGAGTACGCCTCCGGCCATCTGGCCGGAGCGGTCAACCTGGACGTCGAGGACCCCGGCTTCGCCGCCGCCATCCAGACGCTCGACCCGGAGCAGGCCTTCGCCGTGTACTGCCGCAGCGGACGTCGCTCGGCGGTCGCCGCCGACGCGATGGCCGGCGCCGGCTTCTCCCAGGTCACGAACCTGTCCGGGGGGCTGGTCGACCTGCAGGCTGCGGGCGCCACGGTGGTGGCGGGCTCGGCGCCCTGAGTCATCCGGGCGCTCAGCGGCAGGGAGTCGAAGCAGCGCTGGTCGCGCAGGTGGCTGCGCAAGCCGCCCAGCGGCATCGCCGTCCAGCCGGATCACGAACGCCCGGCGACCTCGGTCGGGGCCACCGGCACGGGCGGTTCATAGCCAGCCGCCGAGCCCCTCCTCAGCGCGACCCCGCCGTCCTGCCGAGCCGATGACCCGGGCCAGCCCGGCCCGGTTGCACACGCCGAGCTTGCGGTAGGCGTTGCCCAGGTGGTACTCGACCGTGCGCGGCGAGAGAACGAGGGCCTGGGCCGCCTCCCGGGTGCTTGCACCCTCGGCCACCGCCTGGGCGACCAACCTCTCCTGGGGGGTGAGGGAGGCCAGGCCCTCCACCGGCCCGTCGACGGCGGACGGCGCGCCGGCGGCGCGCAGCTCGCGGCGGGCCCGGCGGGCCCAGGGTCGGGCACCCATCCCGTCGAACCGGGCGGCCGCGACCCCCAGCTCGTGGCGGGCCTGGGATCGCTGTCGGCTGCGGCGCAGCTGCTCCCCCAGCAGCAGGCCGGTTCGGGCCTGCTCGAACGGGTCGGACGGGGACCCGTCGGCGGCCAGGGCCAGGCCGAGCTCGCGGGCCGCAGCCTGCGCGTCCTGCTCCACCAGCCCGCGGCACCGGTGCAGCGCCGGGGTCGCGGCAGGGTCCGGATGTGGCTCCAGCAGGGGCTCGAGCGCCTGCAGCCGTGCCCGCGCCCCCGGCAGATCACCCACCTGCACGAGTGCCTCGACCAGGTCGACGGCAGCCCCGAGCGGCGCGTCGCCCACCCCGCGTCCGAGGCACGGCGCCGCGGCTGCCGCCTCGAGGTGCACCACCGCCTGCTCGGGTCGCCCGGCAGCCAGCAGGGCCAGACCTGCGGCCCTCTCGGCGTGGGCGGCTCCCAGCCGGTCACCCACGCGGGCGGTTCGGCGCCGCAGCTCGTCCAGGTGGTCGGCCAGCCCGGCATCCCCTCCCAACGCGTCCAGCTCGGTGAGCAGGGCAAGGCCCGAGACCTCCTGGGCGCTGGCCCGCACGGCCCGGGCCAGCGCCTGCCCCTCGTCCAGCAGCATTCGTGCCCTCGTCCAGTCACCGCGCCGCCTGGCCCGCCACGCCTGCGCCAGCCGTACCCCGGCCAGAGCGGCGGCGTCGTCGTCGGCCAGCCGCCGGGCGAGCTCGGACAGCCGACGGTCGGGGACGGCGCCGGACAGCAGCAGCAGGTCGTCCACGGTGACCGTATGCACGAGCAGGTGGACGGGGGTGGCGTCGTCGACCTCCCAGGCCAGTGCCTGCCGCCGGGCCATGCGCACCGCCGTGGCCGCGAGCAGCGGCTCTCCCGCCTGCAGGTGCGCGACGCCCAGCACCGCCGTGCCGCACCAGGGCGGCAGGCCGTCGTTGCCGCCCGAGCCGTCCTGCCAGCGACGCAGGTCGGTGGCCGCCCGCAGGCCCAGCCCCGGGTCCCCGGCGAGCCACGCCGTCACCACGGTGCTCAGCAGCAGCGGGCCGACGAGGTTCGGGGTCGCGGTGCGGGCCCGGGCCGCCGCCGACGCCAGCGCCGCCGCCGAGGCGGCGAGGTCGCTGTCGGCGAGCACCTCGGCCCTGAGCCAGTCGCGCCAGACCACCTGGTCGGGCGCCAGCTCCAGCCCCGCCAGCGTGCGCACCAGCCGGGCCCCGTCCTCGGCGGTGGTGCACTCGGTGAGCCAGGTCCTGGCGGCCCGCACGGCCAGGCGGGACCGGGCCGTGACGGTCGGGCTCACCTCGGCGGCCGTCAGCCACGCCTGCGCGGCCACGGCGGGCAGGTCGAGGGAGTGGGCCCGTTCTCCCTCCTGCTCCAGCGCAGTGGCCACCGCCTCGTCACCCGGCTCCGCTGCCGCCCGCAGGTGCCGCACACAGACATCAGGGGGGAGGGCGAGGCGGCGCGCCGCGTCGGCGGCGAGTCGGTGCACCCGGCGGTGACGGGCTCGAGGGACCGTGCCTCGTACCGCGGAGACGAGCAGGGGCCCCGCTGTGGCGGGCGCCGAGGCCGGCGAGTCCGGCCCCGGCCAGTGGAGCAGGCCGGCGTCGGCGGCTGGGTCGAGGTCGGCCAGGTCGAGGCCCTCCTGCGCCAGCACCGCGGCCAGCAGGTCGAGCCGGGTCGTGGTGAGCACGCAGGTCACCTCCAGCGCGGCCCGAGCGCGCGACGGCAGTGCGTCCACCACCCCGCACCACGCCGCCCGCAGGTGCTGGTGCAACGGCAGCGGGTCGGGCAGCGGCTCGCCCCCCGACACCTGCCGGGGCTCGAGCACGCGGTCGCACTCGACCAGGGCGAGCGGGCAGCGGCCGAGCCGGTGGGCGAGAACCCGGGCCCGGTCCGTGCTCAACGGCACCGCCGTGCTCGCCCGCAGCAGGCGGACGGCGTCCTGCTCGGGCAGCGGTCCGAGCGGCAGCAGCCGCCAGTGGCGCAACCGCTCGTCGGGAGGGGACGGTCCTCGCCAGGCACCCAGCACCACCACGCGCGCCTGCGGTCCCCACTGGCTGGAGGCCAGCGACACGGCTGCGAGCGACTCGGGATCGGCCCACTGGAGGTCGTCGAGCAGGAGCAGGACGGGGACGCGGTGTGACGCACCGGCTACGAGCGCCACCGCGCACCGGGCGAGCCGAGGAACGGTGGCACCCTCCCCGACATCGAAGCAGCCGGCCACGAGCAACCGCTGGACGTCGTCGGCCCCGCCGCCCTGGCCGGCCAGCAGCGGCCGCAGCAGCTCGGCGAGCAGCCGCCAGGGCTCGGCTGCGCTGCCCGGACGAGCCGCCGCCCGCAGCACCTGGTGGCCGAGCTCGGTCGCCCGCCGGGCGGCGGCTGCCAGCAGGGCCGACTTGCCCATGCCCACGTCCCCGCTGACCAGGACCGCCCTGCCTGTCGGCGGTGAGTCGGCGCACAGGGCGTCCTCGAGCACGGCCAACTCCGTGGCTCGCCCGACGACCACGGCCCAGCATGAGGCGCCGCCACGGCCGCCGCCAGGGCCGCAAGCCCCGGGGTGCGCGTGCCGGTCGAGCAGATCCCCGTGGTTCCACGGAGGCCGACGGCGCCGAGGGCGCCGACGCTGGGGGTGAGCGAAGGAGGAGCCATGGCGACCAGGACGGAGGGTGCTCGGGTCGAGGACCTGGAGCACACCCTTGAGGAGGGGATGGTCGGGACGCAGCGGATCGAGCTACCCGACCGGCCCATCGAGCTGCACGAGATGCCCACCCTCGCGACCGAGGCGGTGGGTGCGCCGCCGGTGGAGTACATCGCTGCCCGGCGGCCGTGGCTGCGCTACCTGGGTGTGGGCCTGGCTGCCGGCGCGGTCGGCCTGGCCGTTGGTGCCGGTCTCGGTCTGACCGTGCTGGCACCGACCGAGCCGCTGGCCGACTACGCGACCAGCCTGCGGCTGGAGCACCTGGCGCAGACGCCGCTGACGAGTGGGTTCGCTGCTGCGACCAGCCTGCAGCAGGAGCACGTGGCGCAGGCACCGGTGACGTACTCGGCCGGCAGCAGCCTGGCGGGCGAGCACCTGGCCCAGACCCCTGGCGGGTTCCCGCTGGTGCCGGGGTTCAGCTACCCCGGGTTCGGCTTCCTCGGGATGGAGCACGTCGCCCAGACGCCGGGCGGGTTCCCCACCTGAGCGACCCGTCAGCGCAGTGACGGCGCGCGGCCTACGATGGCCGCGCGCCGGCTTTCCAGCGCGGGACCGGAGGTGGGACGTGGGCCAGCGACGTCCGCTGGGGGTGCAGGACGCGCTCTGGCTCGCCATGGACCGGGCCAACAACCTCATGGTCGTCGACTCGGTGATCTGGACGGCCGAGCCGCTGGAGACCGACCGCCTGGTCGAGGTGATCGATGACCGAATGGTGCAGCGCTACCCGGTGTTCCGCAGCCGGGCGGTGCAGGACGGCGCCGGCCACTGGCACTGGCAGGAGGACGCCGGTTTCGACCTGGACGCCCACCTGACCTACGTCACTCTGGACGACCCGGACGACCCACGGGCCCTGCAGGCGCTCGTCGCCGCCCATCGCACCGACCTGCTCGACCGGGACCGGCCGTTGTGGAACGCCCTGATCGTGCAGCGCTACCTGCGGGGCAGCGCGATGGTGCTGCGCACCCACCACGCCATCGCCGACGGGGTCCGGATGGTCGAGCTCGCCATGAGCCTGTTCGACGCCACCCCGGACGGCGGCCCGGTGCCGGCGCCCACGGTCAAGCTGCACGCCACCCAGCGCACGCCGCAGCAGCGCAGCTCGCCTTCCGACGTGGCCCGAGCTGCGGTCGGCGTGGCCCGGCGGGCCTCGGTCGGAGCGGTCGGGGCGGCGACCGGTGCGGTCACCGACGCGGGGCTGTACGCCTCGGCGCTGACCGGCACAGCCTCGGCCGCTCTGCGCGAGAGCGTGCGGCTGGCGCGCACCGCCCCGACCAACCCGCTGGGGGCGGCGTCCGGCCTGGTGGCCGAGACGACCGCCCTGGCCGAGCGGTTGGCGCATGCGGTGCGCTCGTCGCTGGACGCGGCACTTCCGGCCAGCGGCCCGCTGGTCAACCTGCTGTCGGCGACGCCGTCCGACCTGGACGTGGCGCGCAAGCTGCTGCTGGGCACCCGCAACCACCCCACGATCTGGACCGGGCACGCCGGCACCCAGAAGGGGGTCGCCTGGGCCGACCCGCTGCCGTTGGCCGACGTCAAGGCCGTGGCCAAGGCGAACGGCGCGACGATCAACGACGTGCTCGTCGCCTGCCTGGCCGGGTCGCTGCACGCCTACCTGTCCGCCCACCACGCCGTGGGCGGCTCGGTCAGCTTCATGGTGCCGGTGAACCTCAAGCCGCTGGACCAGTCGCTGCCCGACGAGCTCGGCAACGGGTTCGCCCTGGTGCAGCTCGAGCTACCAGTGGACGAGCCCGACCCGGTCGCGGTGCTGCGGACCGTTAAGCGAAGGATGTCGCGGATCAAGCACGGGCACGAGGCCGCCGTCGGGTTCGTCGTCCAGGAGACCGTCTCCGGGCTGAGCCGGACCATCTACGAGGCCGCTGTCGACCTGCTGGCCAACCGCTCGGTGGGCGTGCTCACCAACGTCCCCGGCCCGCCGCGCACCGTCTACCTCGCCGGCAGCAGGGTCGAGGGGATCGTCGGCTGGGCGCCCCTGTCGGGTGACCAGGCGATGAGCGTGACGATCTACTCCTACGACGGGACCGTGGTGGTCGGGATCGCCTGCGACCGCGGTCTGGTCCCTGGGCACGAGGCGATCGTGGACGGCTTCGCCGAGGTGTTCCGCGACCTCGAGCAGCGCAGCCAGCGGCGGTGAGCGGCGTCGTGCCGAACCGCACGGCGGCGGGCCCCGCGGACTCGTTGGCCCGCCTGCGCGCGGCGTTCGCCGCCGGCGGTCCGGTGCGCCTGGACATGCTCGAGGGGCTGCACGCGGCCGAGTTCGTCGGCCCGGGCTGGTGGCAGCGGACCGCACCGCTGCTCACCCGGCTGGGCGGCATGCCGTCCTGGTGGGGCAAGCGCTTCTGGCAGGTGGCGACTCAGCCGCAGGTGCTCGACGGGCAGAACCTGCTGCGCCGCGACGGTGAGCTCGTGGCGTCCTTCCCGATGCAGGCTCGGGTCGCCCCCTCCCGGTTCGACGGGCACCCCGCTCTCGTCGTCTCCTACCCACGCCCCGCGCCGTGGGCCTGGCGCCAGGTCACCGACGAGCTGCGACCCCTGCCGGGGGTGCCGGGGACGCTGGTGGGGCTCACCGCGACCACGGCTCCCGTTCTGACCGCGGGCCTGCCGTTCCTGCTGCACCGCCGGCCCTCCCCGCGGGCGCCCGGCGGCTGACCGCCGCTGCAGGCCGCGGGACTTGGCCCGAGCCCGGTCAGGCCTCGGCGACGGCGAAGGTGAGCCAGCTCCACGGTGTGGCCATGCCGCCGTACCGGCTGTGTGCGTCGCGGAGCGTGAAGCCGGCGGCGGTGAGCAGCGCCGTCGGTTGGCGGGTCAGGTGGCAGCCGTCGGCGACCAACCGCTGCACGGGCTCCAGCAGCCGCTGCGCCCGGGCCACCGCAGGATCGGGCGACAGGCCGTGCTCGAGCACGTGGAAGGTCCCCCCGGGCCGCAGCACCCGGCGCACCTCGGCGACCGCCGCAGCCACGTCGGGGATGGTGCACAGGGTGAACGTCGACAAGGCCGCGTCGCACGAGTCGTCGGCCAGCGGGAGCCGGGTGCCGTCCAGGCCGATGTGCACCACCTCGACGGGGGACGCCGCGACCCGAGCCGCAGAGAGCTCGCGCGCCAGCAGGGCGGGCTCGACGGCGTACACCCGCGTCACCGCGGCGGGGTAGTGCGGCACGTTCAGGCCCGAGCCGAAGCCGATCTCGACCACCTCGCCGGCCATCCCTTCGACGACCCGGGACCGCCAGGTCGACACCCCCGGAGCGCCGCAGACCCGGTCCACCAGATGTGGCAGAACTCGCTCGCGGTACACGCCCACGGCACCACTGTGCCTCCTCGCCGCTACTATCCGTTAACCCACCCCGGGGAGGAGACCCACGTGCTGCACGACCTCGAGGACCTGCCGCTGGACGAGAGGCTCGCCGTGCGCGCCGCGCGAGAGCGCCTGCACGAGGAGTTCGCCGGGGTGCTCGGCGCCGAGACGGTGGACGAGGTGCTGCGTGCGTCCTGGGCGCACATGGACGAGATCGCCCGCGTCAAGCACCACGTCCCCCTGCTGTCCGAGCGGTACGCGCGCGGGCAGCTGTGGGGGCTGGCGCGGATGTCCGGGCACCACGAGGGGGTACCTGCGGTGCTCTTCCTCGACAGCCACGACGCCGGACGGGCCAAGATGGCCAAGGCCCTGCTGCTCGACCGGGTCGGCGACGGCGTGCTCGCGTTCTCCGCCGGCACCAGGCCCGACCTGGAGGTGCCCGACGTGGTGCAGCAGGCGATGGGCGAGGTCGGCATCTCGCTGGTCGACTCGTTCCCGAAGGGCTACACCGAGGAGATGCTGCGTGCCGCGGACCTCGTGGTGGTGTTCGGGGACGCCGTGGCCGTGGTGCTGCCCGACGGTGTCGGTCACGAGTCCTGGCAGGTACCCGACCCCCGCCAGGCGAGCCTGGAGCAGGTGCGGGCGGTGCGAGACGACCTCGCCGCGCGGGTGGCGGGCCTGGCCGACCGTCTCGGAGTGGCATCGCGGCGGCCGGCCGCCGAGTCGACGGACGCTGAGAGAATGACTACTCTGCGTTCGTAAGTCGAGGGGAGTACCCCGCGTCCCTTCCTGGGCCGCCACCACGGTGCCTGCACCCTGTTCACGAGCGGCTGCACGGCCGCGGGGGAGACCTCTTCAGCGGAGGCCCGCCTGTTCGACGGCGCGCTGGGCAACCTCGCCCCCGCCGTCGGGACGGCGTTCCCGACCCTCGCCGAGGGGCAGCTCGGACGCCGAGCGCGGTCGGAGTCCTTCCTGCGCGACGTCGACCGGGCCCTGGGCACGTATCTGCGGCTGCACCCCTCCGCGCTGGTCGTCGCAGCGGCCGAGCCGACGCTCTCGGCCTTCATCTCGCTGTCGCGCCACCTCGGCCGCTACGCCGGCACCGGGCCCGCCCCCTGCTCGAGCGGTACCTGGCCGGACGGCAGGCCGAGGCGCTCGACCTGGTGGCGACCCGCACCGGCCAGCCGCCCGTGGTCAGCGGCATCGACGCCTGCTGGCAGGCCGCCCGCTGGCAGAGGCCGGAGATGCTCGCGGTCGAGGAGGGCCACTTCTACCCGGCGAGACCTGACCTGGACACCGACGGGCTGGCGCCGGTGACCGACCCGACCGAGCCCGGCGTGGTCGACGACGTCGTGGACGAGCTCATCGAGATCGTGCTCACCCGCGGCGGCTGGGTGGCGCTGGTGGTTGACGGGTCGCTCGACGGCCACGTGGCCCTCACCCTGCTGCGGTCACGCTTCCCCCCGCGTCCGGGTACGCCCGCAGCGCGGAGACGATCATCGGGAGCTGCAGCGGCAGGCGCCCCCAGGCCGCCGCCTTGTGCGCCGGGTGGGCGTCGCTGCGCTGGGTGCGCACCGCGTACCACCAGTTGCCCGGCCAGACCCCGACGAGCGTGGCCGCGGCGGCGGCCGGAGCCCAGGGCGCGCCGCGGGCCAGTCCTGCGGCGCAGGCGAGCTCGACCAGGCCCGACCCGACCACCCAGGCGCGGGGTCGCGGCAGCGCCGGTGGGACGAGCGGGGTGAACAGCCCAGGGCGCACCAGGTGCAGCGTGCCGCTGACCGCGAAGGCGATCGCCACGCCGCTGCCCCCGCGGGTGAGGGACGACATGCCGAGGATGGTGCCACTGCAGGACTCGCTCCGCCGGGCGAGGATGGGCCCGTGCTGAGCCCCACGACCACCGGCGACGTCCTCGGCCCTGCCGCCCCACTGCCCGGCCTGGCCCGGACGCGCCCGGCCGTCCTGCTGCTGGTCGGGACGGCGGTGGTCTGCGTGGCCGTGCTCGCCCTGCCGGCACCGGCCCTGGGTTGGCGGGTGACAGCACTGGTGATCGCTTTCCACCTGGCCGTGCTGGTCCTCGCCGCGCGGTGGGAGCTGCCGGGCTGGCGCTCCGCCTGGCTGGTGCTGGCGCCGGTGAGCGTGCTGATGGTGCTGCCCGACTGGTTCCTGTCGGCGGTGCTGGGCACCTTGACCTTCCCCGACACGGGGGCGCCCTACCTCGGTACGGTCCCGGTGTTCATGGCCGGGATGTGGACGATGGCGCTGTTCCCGCTGGTCGTCCTCGGCGCTGTCGTCGAGGAGCGGCGGGGCGCCGGTACCGGGCTGCTGGCCGTCGCGCTCGCGGGGTTCGCCCTGTTTGTGGCGGCCGAGTGGCTGGCCCCGGTGGTACCGCTGTGGGAGCCGGTCGGGGTGGCCACGGTGGCCGGGGTCGCGCCGTACGTGCTGCCGGCCGAGCTCGTGCTGTCGGTGGCCGCTTGGCTGCTGGTCCGGGGCAGCGACCGCCCCCGGGTCTGGACGGCGCTGGGGGTGCTCGCGCTGCCGATGCTGTACCTGGGCCTGCTCGCCACCGGCTACCAGGTGCTCGGCTGATGGCCCGACGGCCTGTCGGTGGCGCGGGGAGCGCCGCCCTGCTGGTGCTGGGCCTGGTCGCGGCCATGTGGGCGCTGGAGGTGGCCGACACCGTGCTGCCTGCCGACCTCGACGGCTTCGGCATCGTCGGGCGCACCGCGTCGGCGCTGCCGGGGGTGCTGGCGGCCCCGCTGCTGCACGTGGGCTTCGACCATCTGGCGGCCAACACCGTGCCGTTCGTGGTGCTGGGGCTGCTGGTGGCCTGGCGCAGCCGGGAGCGGTTCGCCGCGGTGCTGCTCGTCGTGGTCGTGCTGTCCGGCCTCGCGGTGTGGCTGGTGACATCGCCGGCCACGCTCACCGTCGGCGCGAGCGGGGTGCTGTTCGGCTTCGCCGCCTACCTGGTCACCGCCGGGCTGCTCACCCGGCACTGGCTGGACGTGCTGGTCGCTGTTGCGGTGCTGGTGCTCTACGGCGGCATGCTCGGTGGGGTCACACCGTTCACGGTGCCCGACGGCGTCTCCTGGCAGGGCCACCTGGCCGGCGCCCTGGCCGGCGTGGCCGCCGCTGTGCTGCTCGCCCGCCGGCCGGTGGGTCGGGTCGGGGTCGCTCAGCCCGGGGCCAGGTGAGCCAGCACCTGGGAGATGACCACAGAGCCCTCTCCCACGCTGGATGCGACCCGCTTCACCGAGCCCGAACGCACGTCGCCGACGGCGAACACGCCCGGCAGCGAGGTCTCGTAGGGGAACGGCGGGCGCTCCAGGGGCCACTGCTGCGACTCGACGTCGCGGCCGGTCAGCACGTACCCCCGTGGGTCGCACTGCACCTGCGGCGGCAGCCACCCGGTGTGCGGGACGGCCCCGATCATGATGAGCAGGCCCTCCACATCGAGGTGGGTCAACTCGCCGGTCCCCCGGTCGCGCACGGTGAGCCCGCGCAACCGCTCCTCCCCGTCGCCTGAGACCGCCTCGACGTTGGTCAGCACCGTCACCTTGGCCTCGGCGGCGAGCTCGTCGATCAGGTACTGCGACATGCTGATCGACAGGGCCGGCTCGCGCACGAGCAGCGTCACCGACGAGGCGTAGCGGGCCAGGTACATCACGGCCTGCCCGGCCGAGTTGCCCCCGCCCACGACGGCGACCGGCAGCCCGGTGAACGAGCGGGCCTCCGATGGTGAGGCGCCGTAGAACACCCCGGCACCGAGGTGCCGTTCGATCGACTCGACGCCGAGCCGCCGATAGGCCACGCCGAGGCACAGCACCACCGAGCGGGTGCGCAGGTCGCCGTGGTCGGCCACCGAGACGACGAAGCCGCCGTCGTCGGTGGGGGTGAGGGCGGTGACCTCCTTGGAGACCACGAAGTGCGCACCGAACACCCACGCCTGCTGGTACCCCCGCTGGGCCAGCTCGGCTCCGGTCACGCCGCGGTTGAAGCCGAGGTAGTTACGGATGAGCGTGCTCGTCGCGGCCTGCCCGCCCAGCGCCTCGCGCTCGACGACCAACGCCTGCAGGCCCTCGGCGGCCGCATAGACGGCGGTGGCCAGGCCCGACGGACCGGCCCCGACGACGACCACGTCGACGTCACCGATGTCGACGCTCTGGTCGCCCACGCCGTAGCCGGCGACGAGCTCGGAGTTGCTCGGGTCGCGCAGCACCCGGTTGCCCAGCGCCGGCATCACCACCAGTACCTGGGCCGGGTCGTCCAATGGCACCTGCGCCGTGAGCAGCAGCTGGCTGGCCGCCATGGTGTCGCGCGGCACCAGCGCGTGCGGCACGCCGTTGCGGGTCAGCAGGTTGTCCAGCTCGTGCCCCCGGGCCGACCACCGGTCGCAGACGATGGCGATCTCCGGCGGGCCCTGGCGCTGGGTGCGGCTCCACTCGTGCAGGAACTCCGCGATCGTGCGGTGGAAGTACTCGTCGGGGCTCTTCCACGGCTTGAGCACGTAGTAGTCGATCTCACCGACCGCCATGCCCCGCAGGATCGCGTCGGCGGTGTCGCGCCGAGCCCAGCCGCCCCAGGGGATGAGCAGCACCCGCCGCGCGTCCGGGAACGCCGCTCGTACCCGGCCCAGCAGTCCCTCCACGCTCGCGTGCGGCAGGGCGGCGTCCACGAGCAGCAGCGCCATCTCCCCGCCGTCCCCGCTCGTTCGACCCACCTCCACCAGCGCCTCGTCGATGCCGGTCTCACCACGCACCCGGTAGTCGCCGCCGAGCCGGCGGGCCAGCTCGCCCTCGGTGCGGTCGAGCGAGGCGACGTCGGGGTCGACGACGAGGACGAGGGGACGCACCATGCTGGGCACCCTAACGAGATCGGCCCCGCTGTCACCCGATTCGGCCGGGCGTCCCGGGGCTGGCACAGTGGGACCCGTGGATGGGTCGCTGGCACTGAACCGGGCCTCCTGGGACGATCGCGCCGCCGCGCACGCCGCGTCCCCCGACTACGCGGTGGAGCGCTTCGTCGAGGACCCGACGTTCCTCAGTGACGTCGTGCGGTTCGACCTGCCCCGCCTGGGTGACGTGTCGGGGTCGCGCGGGGTGCACCTGCAGTGCCACATCGGCACCGACACGCTGTCGTTGGCCCGCCTCGGCGCCCGCATGACCGGGCTCGACTTCTCCCCGGAGTCACTCGCCCAGGCCCGGCTGCTCGCCGAGCGTGCCGGGCCCCCGGTCGACTTCGTCGAGGGCACCGTGGACGACGCGGTGGCGCTGCTGGGTCGCGAGCAGTTCGACCTCGTCTTCACCGGGATCGGGGCGCTGTGCTGGCTGCCGCGCATCACCGACTGGGCTGCCGCCGTGCGGGGGCTGCTGCGACCCGGAGGGCGGCTCTTCCTGCGCGAGGGGCACCCGATGCTGTGGACCCTGGCCGACCCACGCCCCGACGGGCTGCTGGTGGTCGAGCACCCCTACGTCGAGCAGGATGCACCGCTGGTGTGGGACGAACCCGGCACCTACGTGCAGACCGAGCACGAGTTCGCCACCACCGTCACCCACGTGTGGAACCACGGCCTCGGTGAGATCGTCACGGCGCTGCTGGACCAGGGCCTGGTGCTGAGCATGCTGGTCGAGCACGACAGCGTCCCCTGGGACGCCCTGCCCGGGATGATGCAGCGCCTGCCCGGCGGGGAGTACCGCCTGGCCGACCGCCCGCAGCGTCTGCCGCACTCCTACACCCTGCAGGCCACCCGCCCGGTCTGAGCCGCTCGACCTCGCGTCACGGCGCCCCGGGGCGGACGGCGCCGCGGACCTGCAGGCCGTCGAGCAGGTCGCGGGTGGCCGTCGCGACCGCGTCCACGGCACGCTCGAACGCCTCGGCGTTGTGAGCGGCCGGCCGGCGGAACCCGCTCACCTTGCGTACGTACTGAAGCGCCGCGGCGTGCACGTCGTCGTCGGTGGCCTGGTCGTGGAAGGGCGGGCGGAGGGTCTGGATGGAGCGGCACACCCCCGCCACCGTAGGCCGCTCAGCGCGTCGCGTCGCCCCGCTCCGGTGCGGCGGTGGCAGGGGCGGGCACCAACGCCGCGGCGAGCCGGGTGCTGGCTCGCTGGGTCAGCCACTCCAGCGGTCCCTGCCCGACGAACCGTCGCCACAGCACGGCGAGAGTTGCCAGCACCAGCACGTGCCACAGGTAGGACAGCGGCACCGACCCGGGCAGCGGCCCGGCCAGCAGCAGCACGTGCAGCGTGTAGAGCGTGAGGGTCATGCCGCCGATGGCAACCAGCGGCTCGGCCCACCACGACGGCCGCGGCAGCACGAGCAGGAAGAAGCCGAGGACCGCCAGCGACGAGCCGATGGTCGCGGCGAGGTCGAGCGGCGTCGCTGTGTGCGGGGAGGCGACGGCCAGCCACCACCAGCTGCCCGTGGGCGTCGTGCCGAACAGCCCGGTGCGCAGCGCGGTCGTCAGGGGGAGCCCGAACAGCTCGGGTTGCTCGGAGGTCAGCACCGCCAGCCCACCGAGCGGCCCCAGCAGCAGGGCGGACAGCAGCCGCGCGCCCACCGCCAGGGCCAGGCCGCCGACGAGCAGCCGTCCGGCCAGCACCCGCTCGGTGAGCACCAGCCGTCCCAGGGCCAGGCCGGTGAACAGGTAGGCCATCCAGGGCACTGCCGGGTAGTAGCCGGTCAGGGTGAGCTCGGTCAGCCAGTCCGGCCACGGCTGGGCGAAGAAGTCCGGCGTGGGCACGGCGTAGCTGGGCGGGGCCAGCGACGCGCGCACCGCGTGCGAGAGCACCGGCGCAGCCACCGCGGTGATCGCCGCGAGCCAGGCCAGCGTGACCGGCCGCAGCCCGAGGAACGGCACGACCAGCACGAAGAACACCCCGTAGTAGACGAGGATGACGGCCACGCCCGAGTCCAGCGTGCCCAGGCCCAGCCCGATCGCCACCAGCAGGGCCGCTCGAGCCAGCACCGCTACCCGCACCCGGGTCATGGCGGCTCCCGCGACCGGGCGGCTACCGCCGGACAGCAGCGCCAACCCGACCCCTGCGAGCACGGCGAACAGGGCGGAGGCCCGTCCGGCTGCGAGCAGGAACGCGGGGGCCACCGACCCGTCCGGGCGCAACGCGGGCACGATGTGCACGGCCATCATGCCGAGCAGGGCGACCCCCCGGGCGGCGTCGACGGCGACGACCCGGTGCCGCGTCCAGCGGTCCATGGCGCGCGACGGTACGCCCGCGCGGGGTGCGGCGCGGATGCCGGCACCGACACCGCCTGCCGACCCCGACACCGCCTGCCGACCCCGGTGCCGGGCCGGATGTGAGGGATGCCACGATGACGCCATGCGTCTGGACCACGTCGTCTACGCGGCCGAGCCGGACGGGCTGGACGCCACTGCGGGTCGGCTCGCCGAGCGGCTCGGTGCGCCCTTACTGGACGGGGGAGTGCACCCGGGGTTCGGCACCCGCAACAAGATCCTGCCGCTGACCCGCGGCCACTACCTCGAGGTGGTGGAGGTGCTCGACCACCCGGCGGTCGACAAGATGCCCTTCGGCCAGGCGGTGCGCGCGCGCAGCGCCGAGGGCGGGGGCTGGCTGGGCTGGGTCGTGGCGGTGGACGACATCGCGCCGGTCGAGCAGAGGCTGGGCAGGGCCGCCTACCAGGGGCACCGCACCCGGCCTGACGGCGTGGAGCTGTTCTGGAAGCAGATCGGCGTCACCGGCACCATGAACGACCCCCAGCTGCCGTTCTTCATCAGCTGGGCGATCGAGCCCGACCTGCACCCGAGCACGTACGGCGCTGCGGTCGTCGACCTGGCCCGGCTGGAGATCGCCGGCGACCCGCACCGGCTCACCGACTGGCTCGGCGAGCCCGAGACGAGCCCGCTGGAGGACGTCCAGGTCGACTGGATGGCCCCGCACGGCGTCCCCGGCATCCTCGCCGCGCACTTCGACACCCCGTTGGGCCCTGTCCGCCTCTAGCGCCGCGCCCCTGAGAAGTGATCACGTAAAGACGGTTCCGTACGGCTTTGCACGGTCTCGTAGCCATGCAAAGCAACCCGTAGCCTGCTTAACGTGATCATTTCGGACGCGAGGCGGCCGAGCGCTGGTGGCGGGGAGAGCGGCGGAAGAGGGTCAGCAGGTCGGCCACCTCGTGCCCGGACTCCAGCGGGTGACGGAACCGCCCGCCGCCCGGCAGCCGGTAGTGGTTACGACGCCCGACCCTGGTCACCTCGACGTAGCCGCCCTCGGCCAGGTCGTGGACGATCTTCTGGGCCGCCCGCTCGGTGATGCCGACCGCCGCGGCGATGTCGCGCAGCCGCACGTCCGGGTCCTGGTCGATGCACAGCAGTACGTGCGTGTGGTTGGTCAGGAAGGTCCAACCCGGGGCATCACTCACGTCGCCGCACCGTAGCAGCGCTGCGTACCGCAGCGACGTAGCGGCCACCGAACAGCACCACGTGCACGAGCAGGGGGTGCAGCTGCCAGAACGGCACTCGCTGCTCCCAGCCCGGCGCAATCGGCCACTCCTCGTCGTAGGCGCGCAGGACGTGCTCCAGATGGGGCAACCCGAACAGGGCGAGCATCGCCAGGTCGGCCTCGCGGTGCCCGCCGTGCGCGGCGGCGCCGTCCACGAGGACGGCGCCGCGCGCCGTCCAGACCACGTTGCCGGCCCACAGGTCCCCGTGCAGCCGACTCGGGCGCGGATCGGGCGGGACGGCCGTGCCGGCGACGACACGCTCCACGGCCGCGGCGTCCTGCGTGCCGAGCTCGCCACGGTCGACCGCCTGCCGCAGGTACGGCTCGACGCGTCCCTGCCACCACAGCTCGTGCCAGGACGGGAAGGGGCCGTTGGGCAGCGGCAGCGGGCCGACGAATCCGTCCCCGTCCTCACGCCCCCACACCGGTGCGCCGGTCTGGTGGGTGCGGGCGAGCCCGCGCCCGAGCTCCTCGGCGTGCGGCCGGGTGGGGTCGACGGGCACCAGCCGCTCGAGCACGAGCCGGCCGGGCGCCACGTCGCGCACGGCGGCGACCGGCACCCCGCCCGCGGCGGCCGCGAGCCAGCGCAGCCCCCGCGCCTCGGCCTCGAAGAAGCCCGGCGGTGCGTTGGCGTCGCGCTTGACGAAGGCGTCCGCCGGCACGGCACTCATGCCAGCGCGGCCCGCAGCTCGCGCACGAGCCCGGCGACAGCCGCCTCGACCACGGCGAGCGTCTCGTCGAAGCCGGCCGCGTCCCCGTAGTACGGGTCCGGCACGGCGAGCTCTCCCGGCGAGGACGGGTCGAAGGAACGCAGCAGGTGCACCCGGTCGCGGGCCTGCGGATCGGGGGCGAGCCGCCGAAGGTCGGCGAGGTTGGTCTGGTCCAGGGCGAGCACGAGGTCGAGCTCGGCGAACCAGCTCGGGTCGAACTGGCGCGCCCGGTGCGCCTCACCGTCGTAGCCGAAGCGGCGCAGGGTCGCCCGGGCCCGGGGGTCGGCCTGCTCGCCGACGTGCCACGAGCCGGTGCCGGCGGAGTCCACCAGCACCGGCAGCGCCTGCTCGGCGACCCGCGCGGCGAGCACCACCGCGGCGATCGGAGAGCGGCAGATGTTGCCGAGGCAGACCATGCACACCCGGTAGGGCAGCCGCCGCGGGGCGGGCAGGCTCACCGGTGCTCGAGTACCTCGTCGACGGGGCGGCGGGGGGCGGAGAAGGTCGGGTCGCCGTAGCCGAGCCGCATGACCATCTGCGGGTGGCCGAAGCCGGTGGTCGCGTCGCGCACCCGCCACCGGTGGCTGAGCATCTCCAGCGGCTCGTTGCGGAACGACGCCTGCACCCCGTCGAGGGTCGCCTCGAGCAGCACCCGCTGCAGCGCCTGCCCGGCGCGCATCCAGTCGGTGCGGCTGTCGCCGTAGGTGGACAGCACCGCGATGGTCGGCTCTGCCTCGTAGGTCGCCGGCGGCATGGCGGTCTCGATCGGGAACTCCCGCACCGCGTGCGATCCCGCCGCCACCGGCGGGCCGATCGCCTGGGCGGGGATGCCATCGGGAGCGGGCCGTGGGTGCACCCACGAGCTCAGCTCGTCATGCCGCCGGCCGTCCCGGGCGATCTCGACGGCGGCCTCATCGGCGATCTCCAGCACCCGCCGCGCCGCGGCCGCGTCGAGCACGGTGAGCACGGCGCCCTCCGCCGCGGCGGCGTCGACGATCCGGTGCACCAGCCCCGAGCCCATCAGCCGTTGGTGGAAGGGGCCGCGGTTGGTGTGGCGCTCGGGGATGGCGCCGAACAGCCAGCGCTCCTCCTGCGTCGGGGGCTTGCCGGGGGTCGCGCTCACCCGCGCCAGCAGCCGGGGCTCGTGCGGGTCGGGCGAGAGCCGCACCAGCGGCTCGAGGCTCAGCGTGCGCAGCGCGAGCCGGGCGTTGAACAGCCCGGCGCCGCACGAGATCACCAGGAAGCGCCCGAGCGGGTCGGTGACGCGCAGCACCCGCGCGGAGTCGGCCGACAGCTCGAACACCGTCCCCGCGTCGGCCTCCTGAGCCACCGTCCACCGCCACGGCTGGGTGTTCAGCACGCTCGGCGCACGGGTGGCCGCTTCGACGACGACGCGCGCGTCGGCGTCGACCAGGCTCACGCTCACGGGCGTCACGATCCGTTTGCCGTCCCAGCCGCTGGGAGGGTCGAAGGTCCCCACGGGGCGGGGAGAGTGGACAATCGCTGTCGTGAGTGAGACGCCTGCCGCCCGCACCATCCGCGTGTTCCTCCTCGACGACCACGAAGTCGTCCGTCGTGGATTGCACGAGTTGCTCGAGGCCGAGGACGACATCGAGGTCGTCGGCGAGTCGGGCCTGGCCCAGGAGGCCGCCCGACGCATCCCGGCCCTGCGCCCCGACGTGGCGATCCTCGACGCCCGACTGCCCGACGGCAGCGGCATCGACGTCTGCCGCGACATCCGCAGCGTCGACCCCAGCATCAACGCGCTGATCCTCACCAGCTACGACGACGACGAGGCGTTGTTCGCGGCGATCCTGGCCGGGGCGTCGGGCTACGTGCTCAAGCAGGTGCGCGGCTCGGACCTCATCGACGCCGTGCGCCACGTGGCCGAGGGCAAGTCGCTGCTCGACCCCGCCGTCACCGCGCGGGTGCTGGAGCGGGTGCGGCACGGGCGCAGCACCCCCGCCGAGCTCGAGTCGCTCACCGAGCAGGAGCGCCGCATCCTGGCGCTCATCGCCGAGGGGCTGACCAACCGCCAGATCGCTGAGCGGATGTTCCTGGCCGAGAAGACGGTGAAGAACTACGTCTCCAGCCTGCTGGCCAAGCTGGGTCTCGAGCGCCGCACCCAGGCCGCGGTGCTCGCCGCCCGGCTGCTGCGCGAGGAGCAGTAGCGCCGCCTCCCACCGCCTGCGCGCCCCGCGCGCTCAGCTCCGCCCGACCCACGGTGATCTTGGAGATACGGGGCCCATCTTCGGCGTGTCGCCGGCGTGTCCTCCAAGATCACCGCGCGGGACGGCCGCGCGGGGAGGCGG
>Ga0209594_1000350_pt1 | contig 30035 bp, 26 predicted proteins | sample AshMeaCrysSpring_FD_184126 | JGI IMG/M metagenome (GOLD analysis project Ga0209594, IMG submission 184126) | Groundwater microbial communities from Big Spring, Nevada to study Microbial Dark Matter (Phase II) - Ash Meadows Crystal Spring... | ecosystem: Environmental > Aquatic > Deep subsurface... | reverse complement strand
CCGCCTGCTCGGCTACCCGCCGGGAGCCTCCGGCGCCCTGATGGACGACTGGGCCCGCGCGGCCCGCCGCGCCCGCAGGGTCGTCCGCCGCGTCGTCTACGCCGAGGACTAGCTGGCCTCCCTCCGCGCGCACCGCCGCCTCGCGCCCCCTTACCTGCGGTGATCTTGGAGAAGGTGGGCCCCTTCTCGGCGTGTCGCCGGCGTGTCCTCCAAGATCACCGATGAGTAGGGCGCTGGACGGGCTCGCGCTAGCGTGCGGGCCATGCGGCGGTGGGCGGTGCTGGGCGCGGCGGCCGGGGTCGGGTACCTGGCGGGGTCGGTGTCGTTCAGCCGGCTCATCGGGGCCTGGCGCGCGCCGGGGGTCGACCTGTCTCGCTCCGAGATGGTCGTACCCGACACCGGGCAGACCATCACCCTCGTGGGCACCACGCCGACGAGTGTGGCCCAGCACGTCGGGGGCGGCTGGGCGGGCCTGGCCGTGGCTCTCGAGGCCGCCAAGGCCGCGGTGCCGGCCTACGCAGCCGGACGGCTGGCGCCCGGCAGCGGCGCGGCGCAGGCGGCCGCCGCCGGCGCGGTCCTCGGCCATGTCGTGCCGCTCTGGCAGGGCGGGCGCAACGGCGGCTACGGAGCCTCCCCGATGCTCGGCGGCATGCTGGTGCTCGACCCGCTCGGGCTGCTCGTCACCAACGGCGTGGTGATGGCAGCGATGGGAGCGACCCGCGACCGCCGACTGGTCATGGGCTGGCCGCTGACGCTGCCGGTGTGGGCGCTGGCGCGGCGTGACAGCAGGCTCGTCGCCTACGCCCTGGTGGCCAACGCGATCATGTGGAGCCGCCTCGTGCCCGAGCTGCGCTCGTCGCTGGCCGGCCTGGTCAGTCGCGACTGACGTCGCGGCGGACGAGGGCGAGCGATCCGGCCCCGGCCAGCAGCGCCGCGACGGCCGCCGTCGCCACGGCCGTCGCCGGCTCGGGGTCGACGGCCGGCACGAGCGGTACCTGGTGGAACACCGACAGGCCCAGGACAGCCTCCGGCAACCCGAACAGGCCGCCCAGGATCTCCAGCAGGAAGGCTGCCGCCACGTAGCCGTAGGCAGCCAGCGACGTCCACCGGGGGGCGACGCCGAGCACCAGCGCGCCGAGTCCCAGCACCACCAGCGCGGCGGGGACCGGGGTGAGCCCGGCGGCGACCAGCTCGCCCAGCGGCTGCTCCGTGTCGCCGAGGACGGTGCCCGCCCAGGCGGCCACCCCGGCGACGACACCGCCGGCCGCCAGCAGCGCCGCCCCGACGGCCAGCCGGCCGCCCAGCCAGCGCAGCCGTCCGACCGGCAGCGCGAGCAGGGTGTCGAGCCTGCCGGCCTCCTCCTCGTCGCGGGCGGCGGCGGCCTGACCTGCGGCCTGAAGGGTGAGCAGCAGCGTGACCAGCAGGAACACCGCTCCGAGAAACGCCGGCACCCCGCCGCCGACGCCCGCCGAGGGCAGCCCGAGGTCCAGCTGCGAGTCGGCCAGGGCCTCGCTGGCGGTGGGAGCCACCAGCCCCAGCACCACCCCGACGACGGCCAGACCCACCAGCCAGCCGATGCCGGCCCCTCGGGCCAGCCGGGCCGCCAGCCCCAGCGATCCGCTGAGCAGCGCCGTCCGGGACCGCGGCGGACGCCGCCCGGCGAGCAGCCCCGCTCCGGCGTCGCGTCGTCCGGCCAGCAGGGCCCCCAGTCCCGCGAGCGCCACCGTGGCCACGCCGGCCACCGCCAGCGGCAGCCCGTCCGGCTCGGTCAGCGGAGCCACCCGGTCGACCCACCCGAGCGGGGAGAGCCAGCCGAGCCACTCCAGGCCGTCGACGGCGGTGCCGGCGACGCGCAGCAGGTAGGCGGCGCCGAGCACGGCGGCGCCCAGCTGCAGCGCCTGGCCGCGGGTGCCGCCGAGCTGCGAGCAGACCGCCGCGACGGCGAGTAACACCGCCGGAGCCACCAGCAGGGCCGCGGCGGTCCACAGCGTCCCGGCCAGGTCGAGGGCGCGGGCTCCGGTGCCGACGGCAGTCACGGTGGTGGCCACTGCCAGCACGAGCAGCGACAGCCCGAGCCCGGCCAGCCCCCACCCGGTGGTCGCCCGCCGGCTGCGCGGCCCGGCCAGAAGCACGTCCCAGCGCCCGGCGTCCTCCTCCCCCCGCAGCGCGGCCGTGCCGGCGAGCAGTGCCCAGACCGCACCGACGAGCGGCAGCACGCCGAGCACCCGCCACTCGGTGAACCCTGCCACCGTCTCCAGCGCCCGCGGGGTGCCGAACAGCGCCGCCAGGCCGGGGTTGCCGCCGATGCTCGCGGCGACGACGGCGCGGTCGGCCGGGTCGGGGTAGGCGAGCACGTACCCCTCGGCGGCCAGCCCCACCACCGCCCCACCGGCCAGCCCGAGCACCAGCGCGCTTCGCATCGTGCGCCGCCGGGTCACCCCCGCCGGCTCGGGCAGCCTGCGGCGAGGGCTCACGGCTGGTCGTAGTGGGCGAGGAACAGCTCCTCCAGCGTCGGCTCCCGGCTCGCCACCCGGACGGCGCCGGCCGCGGCCAGCGCGGCCAGCAGCGGCGCGACCGAGCCGCTGACCCGGCAGCGCAGCACCGCGCCGTCGACCACCGGGTCGAGCACCCCGGGGACGGCCGACACGTCGGGCACCGCCTGCCCGGCGTCGAAGGACGCCTCGACCGCGAGCGCGCCGTCCCACCGCATCTCGGCGAGGGTCCCGGACGAAACGAGCCGTCCGGCCCGCAGGATCGCCACCCGGCCGCACAGCGCCTCGACCTCCGAGAGCACATGGGAGGACAGGAAGACGGTCTGACCGCGCTCGGCCGCTTCGCGCACGCAGGCACGGAACACCTGCTCCATCAGCGGGTCGAGCCCGGCAGTGGGCTCGTCCAGCACCAGCAGGTCCGCGCGGGTCATCAGGGCGCCGATCAGCGCCAGCTTCTGCCGGTTGCCCTTGGAGTAGGCACGCACCCGGCGGGACGGGTCGAGCTCGAAGCGCTCCACCAGCTCGTCGCGGTAGGCGCGGTCGAGCGAGCCGTGCACCCGGCCGAGCAGGTGCAGCGTCTCCTCGCCGGTGAGCCCGGGCCACAGCGCGACGTCGCCGGCGACGTAGGCAAGCCGCCGATGGGCCCGCCGAGGGTCGGCGACCGCGTCGACACCCAGCACCTCCACCCGTCCTGCGGTGGGACGCAGCAGGCCGAGCAGCAGCCGGATCGTGGTGGTCTTGCCGGCCCCGTTGGGGCCCAGGTAGCCGAACACCTCGCCCCGCTGCACCTGAAGGTCCAGCGCGTCGAGCCCCACCACGGTGCCGTAGCGCTTGGTCAGCCCCTCGGTCCGGATCGCCGGCGCCCCCGCGGCCGGCGTCCTCACCCAGCCACGACCCGGACCGTGCCGAGGTAGCCGTCCACCTCGACCAGAGCCCCGTCGGGCAGTCGGGTACAGCCGGCCGCCGACACCACGCACGGGATGCCCCGCTCCCGGGCCACCACGGCGGCGTGCGAGAGCAGCCCGCCCGACTCGGTGACCACCGCCCCGGCGCGGTCGAACAGGGTGGTCCAGGTGACGTCGCTGGTCTCCACGGCCAGGACGTCCCCGGGGCCGAGCCGCTGCTCGTCGGCCAGGCCGGCCAGCACTCGCAGCGTGCCCACCGCACGCCCCGCCGACGCGGCCGTGCCGTGCACCGCTGCGGCGGCCACCTCGTCGCGGCGGCGGGGGACGAAGCCGTCGCCGATGACCACGTCGGGCAGGTCCAGCTCGCCGGCCTCGGCCACCTCGGACCGCCGCCGCGCCACCGTCGCGGCCAGCTCGGCCCGCCGCGCCGGCGACGGGTCGGCGACCAGCGCGCGCAGCTCGTCCAGGGTGAGCAGGAAGACGTCGTCGCGCTGCCCCAGCACGCCGGCCGCAGCCAGCCGTTCGCCGAGCCGCAGCACCACCGGCCTCAGCCGCAGGTAGGTCTGGCCGTAGCCGAGCGACACCCGCTCGCGCAGCACTCGCAGCGCGCCCGTGCGGTCCGCGAGCCGGCCGACCACCGGACGGGCGGCCGCCGGCGTGGCCGCGAGCACCTCCTCCCGCCCGACCACCGGCCGCTCCTCGCTGGTCGGCACCGACGCGGCCTGGGCCAGCGCCAGCCGCAGCGGCAGGTCGGGGTCCTCGCGCCAGGTGGTCAGCGAGAGGTTGTTGCTGCGCTCGGCGAGGTGCCCGAACCTCGCCAGCAGGTCCTCGAGCCGGTCGCGGGACGCGGCGAGCCCGGGACGGGCCAGCGCGGGCGCGCCCTGTGCCGCCACCGCCGCGCGGTCGTCCTCGCCGGCCTCGGCCAGCGCCTCGGCGAGCCGTCGCAGCGCGACCGCCGGGTCGAGCGCGGCCCGCTCGTCCTCCCCGCCCAGGGCCACGTGCACGGCCGGGTCGACGCCGGGGGAGCGGGCCAGCAGCCGCTCGTGCACGGCCAGCACCAGTGGGACCTCGATGGAGTGCCGTGCCACCGCGCGAGCCCGGGCGATGCCGTGCTCCAGCACGGCGAGCAGACCGACCGCGTCCAGGCCGTCCAGGTCGGGGTCGAGGTCGGCCTCGGCGGCCGCGAGGTCGGCGCCGACGGACTCGGCGTCGGTGCGGGCCCAGCGCAGCACCTGGCGTCCGGCCCGCGGCAGGTGCCGCAGCGCTTGCGGCCCGGGCCTCATCCCCGATCCCGGAGCCAGCCCGGGCAGTCCGGTGAGCCGTTCCAGGCTGTCGTCCGGCAGCCCGAGGGTGGTGAACACGTCCCGGAAGGCCGTCATCTCGAAGTAGGCGCGGTAGCCGAAGGTGCGGGCCATCCGGCGCGGGTCGACCTCGACGTCGCCCACCAGCGAGCGCAGCACCTGCACCCAGGCGGGGTTGACCACCTCGGCGTTGACCGACAGCACCAGCGGCAGCACCTCCCCGGGCAGCACGTCGCGGGCGATCCGCCGGGAGTACAGCGGCACGTCGGGCAGGGAGGTGACCGGGCGGGCCTGCACCCACACCAGGTCCGCACCGTCGAACACCCATTCCAGGTCCAGTGGACGGCGCTGCGCGTCGGCGGCGCGGCGAGCCTGTGCCGCGAGGGCCTGCACCGCCTCGACGGGCAGCATCGCCTCGCCGTCCGGGCCCTCGATCACCGTCGCGCCGCGCACCAGCCATCGCTGCGGCGTGAGCCCGTCCTGCACCAGTGCGTCGCCGCGGCCGGCGATGCCCTCGACCACCACGTCGTGCAGCCCGGTCGCGGGGTCGACGGTGAACGCCACCCCGGAGACCACCGGGCGCACCATCTGCTGCACCAGCACCCCCATCCGCACCGGAGCGCCCCCGCCGCCGGCGCGGCGGCGGTAGGCCTGCGCGGTGGGGGAGGTGGCGGAGGCGACCACGGCCCGCACGGCTTCGACGGCCTCGGCCGGGTCGCGCACGTCGAGCACCGAGGTGAACTGCCCCGCCCAGGAGAACCGTTGCGCGTCCTCCACGTCGGCGCTCGAGCGCACGGCGATCCCGCCGCCGAGGTCGAACGCGTGGGCGATGGCGTCGCGCAGTCGGGCCGTGGCGGCCGCGTCCCCGTCGGCGATACGGGCCGCAGCCCGGTAGGTCAGCACCCGGCTGACCGGCACCGGCAGGCCGAGTCGTTGCAGCCGGGCCAGGTTGGCGGCCTTGCCCCCGGCGCGTCCCAGCCTGGCCACCGGCAACGGCTGAAGCACTGGGGCCTCCCACGGCTCGGTCGTCCGCAGGGTAGTGGCGCGCAGCGGAGCGGACGCGAGAGGATACTGACCCGAGCTACGTCCCTGCCCCGACGAGGAGACCCCATGAGTCGCGTCGCCGTCGTTCTCTACGGCTACGGAGAGGTCGACGACCCGACCGTCCCCGGTGCGTTCGAGCGCTACAACCAGCTGTCGATCAAGTACCTGGTGACCAAGTCGGTGCCGATCCCCGAGCGATTCCACGGCGTGATGGCCCGCCGGCTGGCCAAGAGGGTGTCCAAGGAGTGGGCCGACGCCGGTGACTTCCGCTCCCCGCACAACGAGATCTTCGACCGGCAGCGGGACGGCATCGCCGAGCACCTGCAGGCCCGCCACGACGGCGTCGGCGTCTTCACCTCGCACGTGTTCCTGGACGGTGTGCTGCCCGGGCAGGTCCTCGGTCAGGTGCGCTCCGACGGCTACGACGCCGTCGTGCACTACCCGCTGCTCGTCGTCGACTCGGTCTACACCGGCGGGCTCGCCCTCGAGCAGGTCAACGAGTCGCTGAACGGTGACGGCTGGCCGTTCGCCAAGCGCTACCTGCCCGGCTTCTCCCGCCAGCCCGCCTACCGCGACCGGCTGGCCCGGCTGGTCGACGAGGCCGCCGGACGGTTCCGCGACCGTTACCAGGCCTCGCAGATCGGCGTGGTGCTGGTCAACCACGGCTGCCCCATGTCGGGTCGCGGCTGGGAGACCGGCCGGGAGGAGAGCGAGGAGCTCTTCCGCGCCGTCTACGACCGGGTCGTCACCCGCTGGCCGCTCACGTCGGTGGGCTGGCTCAACCACCCGACGCCGGGCAAGTGGACCAGCCCGTCGGCGGAGGTGGCCGCCCAGCACCTGGTCGAGCTCGGCGCCAAGGCGCTGGTGTTCGTACCGATCGGGTTCGTGACCGACAACCACGAGACGATCCTGGACGTCGAGGCGATCGGGCGGGACCTGCCCGGCGTGGAGATCTACCGGTCTCCGGCCCTCAACGACGACCCGGAGTTCCTCGAGATGGCCGCGGCCTGGGTCTCCCCGCTCGTGGACGAGCTGGTCGCCGAGGTCTCCGCCAGCAGGTAGGTGCGCAAGGCGCCTTTGCCCTTGACCTCCACCGGGCCCCGCTCCTGCACCTGGTAACCGTCCGGCAGCCGGTCGCGGAACCGCTGCGTCATCTGCACCCGGCCGGGCACGCCGTGCGACTCCATCCGTGCGGCGGTGTTGACGACGTCGCCGTAGAGGTCCCAGGCGAACTTCGCCTCCCCGATGACCCCGGCGACGACGGGACCCACGTCGACCCCGATTCGCATCACCAGTGGCTGACCGCCGAAGGTCAGCTGCTCGGTGGCCAGCTGCATCCGGACGGCCATCCGGGTGACCCGCGCCACCGGGTCGGGCCCGCGCTGGGGCGCGCCGCCGACGACCATGTAGGCGTCGCCGATGGTCTTGACCTTCTCCAGTCCCTCCTCGGCTGCCAGCCGGTCGAAGGCGGTGAAGATCTGGTTGAGCCCGGCGATCACCTCGGCCGGGTCGAGCCGCGCCGAGGTCGGGGTGAACGCGACGATGTCGGCGAACAGCACGGCGACCTCGTCGTAGCGGTCGGCGATGGGGTGCTCGCCGTCCTTGAGCCGCTGCGCGATCTGCGCAGGCAGGATCGTGAGCAGCAGCGTCTCCGACCGCTGCCGCTCGCGGTCCAGCTCGGCGATGGTGCGGTCCAGCTCGACCACCAGCCGCCGGCGCGCCTCGACGAAGAAGGCCAGCGGCAACCAGACGATCAGCCCCACGCCGATGATCGTCACCACGAAGAACAGCACGATCGGGACGTCCGGCGACTCGACGGTGCGCACCAGCCAGCCGTCGAGCAGGCCCGACAGCACCACGACCGCGGCGAACGCGACGAACCACCAGCGGGCCCGCCGTGGGCCGACCAGCACCACCGCCAGCACCGCGGCATTCATCGAGTACAGCACCGACGCCGCGCTGGCCACGAACCCGCCGAGCAGCCACTGCTGCACCGCGGGCAGCACCAGCACCATGACGAGCTGGCTGTAGAGCAGCAGCTCGATGCGCTTCGTGCGTACCAGGTGGGCGATGCCGAGCAGCGAGACGACGAAGTAGAGCAGGGGCACGGCAGCCGAGCGCGGGTCCCCGGGAGCCAGCGTGGCGAGCAGCAGCACGGCGATCGTCGTCGTGGTGAACAGCACGACCAGCAGCAGCATCCGCTTGCGCAGCCGCAGGTCGGGGTCGTCCCCCGGGGCGAGCCCGGCGTCGGCGGCGCGGCGCAGCCAGGCGGGCAGCCGCTCGCCGGGGTGGACCTCGACGGCCGACGTGACCACGTCCATGGCACCCTCCCGGGGCGGTGAGGGGCGGCTGGGCCGGCCTCGGCGGAGATCAGCGGTCGGCCGGCCGCCGTCCGACCGTGATGATGGCAGCGCTCAGCCCCGCCCAGGTGACCAACGCGAGGACGAGTCCCGCGGCCTGCGGGGTCCCCCAGGCGACGTCGGCGGGGAAGCGCAGCAGGCCGACCCCGGCCAGGACGGCCAGGGCCAGCCCTCCGGCCGCCACCGGCCGGGCCCGCAGCGCGTCCGCCTCGAGCACCACCGACACGCCTGCCACGCCGAGCCCGACCAGCCACGCGCCGATGGCTCGGCCAGTGAGGGGGGTGAGATCCCAGGGCCACAGGGCGGCACCTGCGGCGACCGGCGCGACGAGCAGGGCGACACCGAGACCCAGCAGTGCCGCGGCCACCACGCCTGTCGGGACCCGAAGCAACCCCGGCAGCGGGCGGGTCCGGGGCGGGTCGGTGCCCGGCTCGCGCTGCTGGCGCCACCAGAGCACCGCCATGGTCACGGGGACGACCGCGTAGATCGTCAGCCACAGCCAGGCGATGCCGCGGGGGAGGGGTCGCTGGTCCGGCCCCAGGTGGAACTTCTGGAGGTGAACCAGGGTCACCACCAGCGTGAGGGCGGTGAAGGTGAACACGCTCGGGACGGCCACGCGGGCGTGGACCCACCAGTGGGCGCGCGCCGAGGTGGCCTCGACCACGGCGCTGGCCAGGTAGCCGGCCCCCAGGAACGCCGCGGTCTGCGGCACGTCGATCGTCCAGGCGAACCAGGTGTCGGTGCCGGTCGGGGCGAGGGTGAGGACGGCTCCGGCGAGCAGCACCAGCACCGTGGCGACGAGCAGCAGCGCCCGCATCGAGGGCAGCAGCTGTCGGTGGTTGGCTGTGAGGGCAGCTTGCTCGGCACCGGTGGCCATCCCGGGAAGGTCCTGCCGCCGCACTCGCATGTCAAGCGCCTGACCGCAGTCGCCTGGCCGCGCCCGGGTCGGGGCGGGTGCGCCGGGTAGCGTCCCGCACCTGATGAGCAGCCTGCGACGCGGCCTGGTGGCCGTGCCCGACGTGGTCGTGCTGGTGTTGCTGGCGCTCACGCTGCCGGTGGCGGTGGCGGTCACGCTCGGCTGGTTCCGGCCGTGGGTCGTGCTGCCCGGCGCCGTGGTGGCGCTCGGCCTGCTGTGGCGCCACCGCGTCGAGCCGGTCACGGCCGGACGGGCGCAGGTGCTCGGCGCTGCCGTGGCGGTGCTCGGCGTGGTGGTCTGGACGGTCGTCCAGCTGCGCCTGTCGGGGGAGAACATCGTGGTGGACCGCGACCCGGCGGTGTACGCCCTCACCGGCCTCTGGCTCACCGACCACCCGTCGGTGGCGGTGCCGATGGCCGAGGCGGTGCGCGCCGCGCAGGGGGTGGACGGGGCCACCACGGTGGCGCTCGGGTTCGGCCGCAGCGCCGACCCGCTGCGCCCCGAGGCCAACCACACCGTGCCGGGGCTGGTGGCCGTGTCCGGCTGGGTCGGCGGCACCCGGGCGGTGCTGGCCGCCAACGTGGGGGTGGCCGCGGTCGGGCTGCTGGCGCTCTACGCCGCGGCCCGCCGGCTGGTGGGACCGCTGTGGGGGCTGCTGCCCCCGACGGTGCTGGCGCTGTCGATGCCGATGGTGGCCGTGGCCCGCAGCACCTACTCCGAGCCGCTCGCCCTCGCCATGGCCTGCGGGGCGGTCGCCGTGCTGGCGTCCCGGCTGGGTCGGGACGACTGGGCGTCGCGTCGCGGCGCCTTCGCGCTCGCGGGTCTCTACGCCGGGGCCGTCGCGCTGGCCCGCGTCGACGGCGGGCTCGTGCTGGTGGGCGCCGTGCTCGCGGTAGGGGTCGCGGCCACCCTGCGTCCGGTGCCGCACACGGTCGGCTTGCCAGCGATGTGGTCGCTCGCGGGGGCGGGGACGGCGCTGCTCGGGCTGGGCCTGCTCGACCTGGCGCTGAACTCGGGCCGCTACCTGACCCGCGGCCGTGAGCTCGCGGGGGTCGTCGCGATCGTGCTGGGGCTGGCCACCGCGGTGGCGCTCTCGCGCTGGCTGGTGCGCAGCCACCGGGTGCGCGACTGGCTGGACGGGCCGTGGGGAGCCCGGGTGCCGACGCTGGCCGGCGGCCTGACCGCCGGCCTGGCCGTGGTGCTGCTGAGCCGTCCGCTGTGGATGCAGGCCCGCCGGTTCGAGGGTTCCGCCGGCTTCGAGGCCGACATCGAGCGCTACCAGGCCGCGGAGGGCCTGCCGCCCGACGGCGCCCGCTCCTACGACGAGCTCACGCTCACCTGGGTCTCCTGGTACCACGGCTGGCCGATGGTGCTGCTGGGGCTGGCCGGGGTCGCCGCGATGGTCGTCGTGGTGCTGCGGGCCCGGCGGCTGCCCTTGCTCGCGGTGCTGCTGCCGCTGGGAGTCCCGGCGCTGGTGTACCTGGTGTACCCGAACATCACCCCCGACCACGTCTGGGCGATGCGCCGGCTGCTGGTGGGCGCGGTGCCGCTGCTGCTGGTGGGCGTCGCGTTCGTGCTGGCCGAGGCGTCCCGGCGTTCGCGTGCCTGGCTCGCCGCCGCCCTGGTGGTGGCGGCGGTGGTGCTGGCGTGGCCCACGACCACGTTCTCGGGGCTGTACTCCGTGCGGGACCGGGTCGGGCAGCTGGCCGAGGCGCAGGCCGGCTGCGCCACCATCCGCGACGGGCGGGTGGTCGTGGCGGGCTCACGTCCGGGCTTCGACTACGTCGCCACGCCGCGCATCATCTGCGACGCCCAGGTCGTCCAGGTCACCGACGTCACCGAGGAGGCCCTCGCCCGGCTCGTGGCCCAGTGGGGCGGGCAGCCGCTGAGCCTGCTCACCTTTGACCCCGCCCGGGTGCCGTGGGCCGTGCCGCCGGCTGGTCCCGTCCACTCCTCGGCCATCGCCGGCTGGGAGCGCTCCCTCGTCGGCCCGCCCGAGCGGGCACCCGTCCAGGAGCGGGCGCTGTGGGCCGGGCTCGTCCAGCCCGACGGAACCGTGCTGCCGGTCAACCCCTGACAGGCCGCCACGTCCGCAGGCCGGTGTCGGCACCATTCGCGTCTCGGCCGATCAGCGCATAGTGGAAGGCGCCCGGTGAGGCAGTCGCCCAGGCCCCGGGATTGAGGTACCGACCACCGGTGGGCAGTCGGACATCCCGTGCCTGGTGGGTATGACCGAAGGCGAGGACGGGCACCTGGGCTCCAGCCGCGGCCAGCAGGGCGTCCACCCTGGTGGCAGCGTCGACCAGGTAGGCGTCGGGAGGTGCTCGGTGCCACCCGCGCCGTATCAGCCGGGCCGCGGTGTGGCGGCGGTCCGTAGCCGACAACCGGTCCAGGGCCGCGACGACGGGCAGGTCGAGCCCGCACGCCCGCCCGTACTGCTCCAGGCGGCCCAGGTAGAGCGGGTCGAGCGGGGTGCAGTCCGTTCGCGCGCAGCGGCCGGCAGCTGCCCACGCTGCGGTGGGGCGAGCGTTCGCCACGGCCCCGAGTGGACGAAGCAGGTCGCCGGGTCGCCGCGGGTCGTCCGGGTCGAGCACTCGGGGCACCCTGTTGATGTCGTGGTGCTGGTGGCCGTGCTCGGCGTAGAGCCGGCCTGCCAGCAGCACGAACCAGTCGACGACCTCGACCGGGCGGGAGCGCATCGGGTTCAGCCGCTGCAGCAGCAGCGCTCGGACTTCGGGCCTGGCCAGGTCGGCGTCGTGGTTGCCGACCAGCATGCTGACCCGGCACCCGGTGTCGGCTGCCCGCGTGAGCGCGAGCATGGCGACCCTCGCGCCTTCCAGCACGGCCCTGCACCTGTCCACCGCCTCGCCCGCGGTCGCGGGAGGGCCGCTGCGGCCCTCGAGCAGCTCCAGCGTGTCGCCGAGGAGCAGCAGGTGGTCGACGCCCAGGTCCGGTAGCGCCGAGACGAAGGACGCGAACGACTCACAGGCAGACTCGTCCCTCGCGCACGGCCGGGCGCCCAGGTGCAGGTCGGCGACGAGGGCGAGCACGTCAACCCGCCAAGATCAGCAGGACCGCGCCGGCGAAGGTCGACCCGGCGGCCAGGATGACGGGCCAGCTCGCCCAGCCGGGTGGCCTGCCGCCTCGCAGGCGGGCCAGGTCCCGGCCCACCAGGGTCGCGGCGAGCACCAGAGCGGCAGCCACGAGCAGCGCAGTCACGGGTGATCCCCTCCCGTCGTGTCGAGCCAGGACGTCGCACCTGACGGCCTGGGGGCGAGCACCAGTGCGGCCGCCACGGCTAGCACAACCCCCAGCGTCGCCTGCCAGCTCCACCAGCCCAGGTACATGAGCGTCAGGGAGACGGTCTGGGTGATGGCCAAGGAGCAGGCAGTGCCGACGACGAGCGAGGCGATGATGGAGGGGAGCGCCACCAGGCGGGCGACGCCGGCCCCCGCAGCCACCAGCACTGCGGCCGGTACGAGCGCCGAGCGCAGCGGGGGAGGGACGAGGAGGGCGACAACGCCGACGCCGACGGCGGCGAGCGCCAGCCAGCGCAGCGGGTCACTCCTCACCGACGTAGACGTAGACACGTCCATCGCTGCTCCCATGCACGAGTTCGAATCGGGGGTCCGAGGCCAGCCAGCGCTCGGCGTTCGCCAGCTCATCAGGGGCCAGCGACCCGGTGCTCTCCGCCGCCTCGTAGGCGGTCCTGACGACGACGACGCCGCCCGACCCGGTCGCTTCCAGCCGGTCGAGCAGCAGGGTCCTCACGTCCTCGGCCGAGGTTGTCTGGGACCCCAGGTCTACCAGCGTCGTATAGCGGTAGGTGGCGTAGTCGTGGTCCCTCCAGGGCACCTGCGGTGCCGCCGCGACGAGCAGCCCCCCTGGCGGGACGGCGTCGTAGAGGGCCTGCACGGCGGCCACCTCGCCTCGGGTGAAGATCTCCAGCCGATCCGTCCCGTAGCGCGCCACGACCAGGCCGGGGACGGCCAGCAGGCTCACCAGCGCGACGGCCAGGCCGGCGCGCAGCCGTCCTGCTGACGGCGGTGCCAGCTGCCAGGCGGCCAACGCCGCCATCCCCGGCAGGGCGAACAGGTGGACCCGCAGCAGCATCTCCCCGCCGTAGGCCTGCAGGGGAAGCAGCACGAACGGCGTGAGGGCCAGTGCTACGTGGACGAGGGGCGAGCGACCCGCCCGATGGCTACGCCAGGCGCCGACAGCCGCCAAGGCCCACAGGGCTGCCGACATGAGCATCCGTTCGGCCACGACCAGCTGGTGCAGCCCGCTGCCGCCGCCCACCCGACTGCCGACGTTCGCGTCGAACAGCATCGTCAGGTCGGGGACGCTCAGCAGGTCGTGCCCAGCGGAGTAGGTCCGGGCCCCGGTGAGCAGCCACACCCCGACCGCCACCAGGAGCACGAGCGGCAGACCCCACTGCCGCAGCCGATGCAGCAGCACCAACGCAACCAGGCAGAGCGCCGTCGTCACCGGGGTCAGCTGGTGGGTGGGTACCAGGACCAGGCCGAGCCCCAGCACGACCACGTACGCGGAGACCCGCTCTCGCTGCGGACGCGGTTCGGCCGGCAGGCCGCGGCGCTCCGTCAGCAGCCACCCGGCGACCAGGGCGAGAACGACCAGGTGCAGCCCGTAGTCATCGGTCTGGGGGGAGAAGTAGTCCTGGTCGACCCAGTCCCAGAGGGTCGCGACCCAGACCGCGACCCAGGCGGCACGCCGGTCGGGCAGCAGCGACCGCATGAGCAGCAGCAGCGGGAGGAGCAGCGCGAGGTGCGCGAGCAGCGGGGTCCAGCGCGCCACGTCGAGCAGGTCCACCCCGGTCGACTCGCGCACGAACGCCCCCAGAGCGAAGAACGCGGGCCAGTTGAAGTACACGTCGATGCCGGCGTCGGGCGCCCCGCTGGTGACGAGCTGGTCGACGACTCCGACGTGACGGAAGGCCACGTGGTCGCGCGGGACGGTGGTGGCCAGGGCCTGGACGCCGAAGGTCACCGTGGCCAGGACGGCGGTGGGCAGCGCTAGCAGCGGCTCGGCAACCGGGGATCGCGCCACGGCCACGGAGAAGGCGATCACGACGAGTGCCGTGCCCACCCAGAACGTGACCGGCAGCACCGACGCCAGCCCGAGGTCGGTCATGTCCTCCAGCCGCGTCGCCCGCGCGGCGGCGACGCTCAGCACCAGCCCGACCAGGGTGGCCGTCACTACCAGCGCGTCGGCAGGACGGCTCGGCCCGCGTCGCCGCCGGGGTGCGGCGGAGGAGCCATGTGCGGCTGTCCGCACGGGCGTGCTCATCGCCGCGCACGCCCGGGGACGCGCGCCCGCAGCAGCACTGCGAGCCGCGTGCCGGCTGCCAGCCCGCCCAGGGTCTGAGCGGCGACCCAGGCTCCTGCAGCAGCGGTGAGCCCGACGGTGGCGGCGGCCAGCACGGCGCCGCCACACGCGAGCAGGCCGACGACCGTCCCCAGCGCCAGCGCCTCGGGCACCCGCCGACGGGCCCGGCACGTCGCGTAGTAGGCCTGGATGACGGCGGTGCCCGGAAGGGCCAGGAGCAGCACGCGCAGTGCCGACGTGCCGGCTGTGGCGTAGTCGGGTCCCAGCAGCCCGAGCAGCACTCCGGCCAGTCCACCGACGAGGAGGGCCGCGGCGCCGCCGAGACCGAGGGACCAGCGCAGCGCCGCCTTGACCTCGGCACCGACGTCGGCAGTGCCGCGGACGTCGGCGGCGAACTGGGCCAGCCCGACCGAGACCGGAGCGAGGAAGACGGCCCAGGCCATCATCCAGACGGGGTACCAGTACGCACCCAGGGTCGGGCTCACCCACCCCGTCAGCAGCACCGGCAGGACGAGAGCGGGGACCCGCTCGGTGGAGGTGAGAAGCTGGTTGGGGATCCCGTCCCGCAGCAGCGGCCTGCTGAGCGGCCCGATGAGGTGCGGCCTGGGCCGGTACCCGACGAGCCGGTGCAGCTGATGCAGCCCGATGGCGAAGGACACCGCCAACCCAGCCGCCCAGCAGCCGATCATGACGCCGGGGACGAGCTCGGTGAACAGCAAGGACGCCGAGACCAGAGCGGTGGTGGCCACGAGCCCTGCGGCGATGTCCCGGGGTACGACGAGGCCCCCGCGGGCAAGGGCGGTGCTGACGCTGTCCAGGCACAGGGCGAGGGTCCCGACGACGCATCCGGCGACCACTGCTGCGGCCACGGCGGGTCGACCGAGCAGGGGAGCCAGGTGCGGCGACGTCGTCGACAGCACCAGGACGTACCCGGTAGCGGCCAGCAGCCCCGACACCGCGACCAGGCCTAGTGCCGCGTCGATGACGGCCGTCGCCGTCGAGGCCGTCGCGCGCGGCAGCCGCAGGATCACCGCGGACCCCACGCCCAGGATCGACACCTGGGTGACGATCATGGCGCCCGACACCACCCCAGAGGCCAACCCCACGTCGTGGGCGGGCGCGGCGCGTGCCGCGACGAGCCAGAACAGGTAGCCCAGACCCATCTGCGCGGCCTTGCCCGCCAGCAGGCCGGTCGAGCTGCGCTCCAGCGAGTGCGGCGACGGTAGCGCCGCGGCAGGGGCGGGCAGCGCGCTCACGGCCCTGCGGCCTCGCGGAGGGCGCGGGCCATGCCCCGGTAGTTGTAGCGGGCGAACTCCCAGTAGTAGGGGATCCAGCGTGCCTCACCCTCGGCAAGGCTCATCGCCATACCCCGGGCAGCGGCGGCTGCCGGCAGGCCCACGAGCCGCAGCCCTCGCGCGCCCCGGGTACGCACCATGCGGCCCAGGCCCGCCCCGTCGGCCAGGAACTGGTCGTGGGCGAAGGCGAGGTCGTCCCCTGCGAACCGATGGATGACAGTCGTGTGCTCCGAGACACCGGCTCGACACCCCGCTGCCCGCATACGCCAGCGCAGGTCGATGTCCTCCCCGGACCGGAAGCGGTCGTCGAAGCCCAGGGAGAGCAGGGTGTTGCGCTCCAGTACCGTCGCCACCAGCCCGAACCACCGCCGGCTGCGGCCGGTGCGGTGGTGGTGAACCAGTGCCTGTCCCCAGTACCCCGGCCCTGAGACGCTGAGCAGCCCGGCCTGCAGTGCGTCCCAGCGATCGGCGACGAGCTCGTCGAGCAGCGCGGCCAGCGAGCCGTCGGGCAGCACGACGTCGGCGTCGACGAGGGCGAGGTACCGGGTCTGGGCCGCCTCGGCGCCGCGCAGCCGGGCGGCGGGCAGGCCGAGGCCGTCGTCGCTGAGCACTGTGGCCCCGTACTCGTGAGCGATGCCGACGGAGTCGTCCTGCGACCGTCCGTCGACGACGACGAGCGCTCCCGGACCGTTGCGCCGGACCGAGTCCAGGCAGCCGGGCAGCAGTGGCGCTGCGTCGCGGGTCGGCACCACCACCGTGAGGTCCTCGGTGCTGGCCATGTCGTTCACTGCGCCGCTGGCACCGTCGCGACGGCCGGCGACGCACCCATCCCGAGGTCGTCGAGCAGGGCACCGAGGTGGCGGACCACGTCGTCGGATGCCTGGTCGGCCGTGAGCATCTCGGGGACACGCAGGCAGAAGGTCGGGACCCCCGCGAGGGCTGCTTGGAGCACGCTGCGCTTGGTGGTGAACGACTCGTCGTAGGCCAGCAATCCGGTCGCGGCCATCGCGGTGAGCAGGTCGCGGGAGGGCTCGGCCAGCTCGACGTGGAAGTTGCCCAGCAGGCGTTCGACCATCCAGGAGGTGTCCTTCTCGGTGAGTCGCGTCGCCGAGGACTGGTAGCGCTCCACGAACACAGCCACCCCGAGCGGAGCCGTCGTCGCGGCGGACCTCCCCGGGAAGGCCGTCTCGAACGTGACGGTCCTGTGCTCCGGTGACCAGCGGCGCGCCGCCGCGGCCAGCCGGGGGTACTTCACCACGTGCGGGTGCGCCGCCGTCGTGAGTCGTGCCACCGGACGAGCCAGCGCCTGCGGCACGAGTGGTTTGCGGGCACCGGTGAACAGCTGCGGGTAGATGTCACGATGGTGCGCCTTGATGAACAGTGGCTTCTCGAAGCCCATCAGGGTGCCCGAGCTGTCGAGGAACGCCCAGTCGTCGCCGAGGAACTCGCTGCCCCGTAGGCGCATGATCTTCGCGATCGTGCTCGTCTTGCCGGTACCACCACCGGCCGGCAGCGCGACCCCCACCCCTCGCCAGCGCACGGTGGCGGCGTGGATCATGGCAGCGCCGCGCTCGACCATGAGGTAGTCCAGCAGCGGGACGACGGCCGTCAGCAGCTCCCCTCGACCGCTGATGCGAAACCCCCTCTCGGTGCGCTGGACGCCGACGTCGGCGCGGCGGAGCACGGTCGTGTCGTCGCTGTAGAGCAGCTCGTCCTCGAGGCAGGAGGCCTGGGCCAGCGGGGGATGGGTCGTCACCACCTCGAGGTCGGCGGGCACGTTCGCCTCGGTCGCGAACGCGGTGAACATCTCGGTGAGCTGCGCCGCCCCTGGCGCATCCGGTGACACGTGCATGCCCACTCTGCCGTGGACGTCAAACCTGGCCATGCAGCACCTCCTCGGCGCGGGCACGAACCAAGGCGGTCAGGTAGCCCGCGGCGGTTACGAGAGTGGCGGCGGTGACCGCGGCCGCGGCCATCGCGCGCGTGGGGTCGCGGTTTCGCCACGCCGTCACGGCGGCCCGGCCGATCGCGGTGGGCAGGACGCGACGGACGTAGCGCCGCTCCGCGGCCAGCGCCCGTTGCGGCCCGACGAGGCGGGCCACGGCGGCCTTCGACCCGCCTTCCGCCCAGCATCGGCGCCAGAAGTAGCGCCAGGACGTGCGCTCGCCCGGTACGTGGTGACGCACTCGAGCAGTCGGCTGGAGCAGCACCCGAGCTCCGGGGACGGCTGCTTGGACCCGGATCGCCGCCTCGGTCTCCTCGCAGCCTCGGGCGTCGGCGCCGCTGCGGCCGATGCCCTCGTTGAAGCCACCGGCGTTGAGCAGCGGTCCGCGTCGGAACGACATGTTGGCACCGATGGGGTTGCGGACCGGAGCGAGGGTGGTGGGTTGGCCGCGGTAGGAGCACCCGACCACCCAGCCGAACTCGTCGGGGAACCAGCGTGGCCGCGGGGCCTCCCAGACGGGGTCCACCCGACCGCCGACGGCCACCACCAGCGGGTCGGCGTAAGGAGCCACGAGCTCGGCGAGCCAGCCCGGCTCGGCGGTCGCGTCGTCGTCGAGGAAGGCGACCACCTCGCAGCGGGCAGCTGCCGTCCCGGTGTTCCTGGCGCCGGAGAGCCCGCGTGCCCCGACGCTCGGCAGGACCCGGATGTCCGGGCTGTGGTGATCTCGTAGGCAGTCCGCGAGCTCGACGAGGAGGTCGTCATTGTGATCCACCACCACGAGCACCTCGGCGGGCTCGGGTTCCTGGCGGCACACCGACTCGACGGCCTCCACGAGCCGGTCTCGCCTCGCACGGGTGTAGCCGCAGATCACCACGGTCGTCGACGGACTCATCGGGCCAGCACCACCTCGTCGAAGACCAGGTTGAGGGCCACGCGCAGGCTGTCGTTGCCCAGCCGGACGCGGCTCAGGCCACGAGACCCGAGGTCCAGCGGCGTCGACGTCGTGCGGCCGTCCACCGACAGCACGACGACGTCGGTCGTGCTTGTGACCTGCAACCACACCGCAACCCGCGTCCACGAGCCGAGCGGTGCGCTGTCCGTCCACGCCGTGCACGTCTGCAGCCGGTCGCACAGCCGCAGCTGGCCGTTCCCGTTGAGCCGCTCCAGGGTCAGCACCCGGGTCGAGCCGGTGTCGTAGACCTTCAGCACGCTCGTGGTCTTGCCCGCCTTGCCTTCGCTGGCAGGCAGCAGGTCGAACGCGACTGCCAGGGTGGGTGCGGCGGTGACGTAGCGCTGCGCGTAGGCGAACGACCCCTTGTCGGTGGTGGCGCGCACCCGCAGTCCGTAGGAGCCGACCGAGCCGACGCCCGGCTCCACCGTCACCGTGCCGGTCGTGCCCGTGACGGCGGTCCACCCGCCTGCACCGAGGTCGCCTGACTCGAAGCCGTCGAGCAGCAGGACCGGTCCCACGTACCACTGCGCGACGGCCGGCGACGGGTCGGTGTTGCCCGCGGGGTCGGTGGCTGCCACGGCGATCTCGTGTGAGCCCACGGCCAGGTCGAGCACGGTGAGAGGCGAGGTGCAGCCGATCGCCCGCCCACCGTCCAGCGAGCACCGGAACGTGGCCGCATCCTCGTCCGCGACGAACGTCACGAAGGCGGTGGTCGACGATGTGCTGCCCGACGGGGCAGATGTGATCGTCGTCTGCGGCGGTGTGGTGTCGGGGCCCTCCTCGACCGACCAGACCCAGGTGGCGGGGGTGAGGTCGGTGTTGCCGGCCGGGTCCGTCGCTGCGATCGACATCTCGTGCGGCCCGGGCTCGAGACCGGTGATCGTCAGGGGGGAGACGCAGGCGGCGGCTGCAGCACCGTCCAGCGTGCAGGCGAAGGTGCAGCCCGCCTCGCTGGCGATGAAGGTGAAGGTGGCCGACGTCTCGTGGCTGGCGGCGGCCGGGCCTGTCGCGATGGAGGTGTCGGGTGGGGTGGTGTCAGGCGCCTCGCCCAGCGAGATCGCCGCGTGCAGGTAGGTGCGGGTCGAGTCGTCGCTGGCCAGCACGACCAGGCCCGTCTGCGGGGTCACCGACTGCTTGGCCGTGGTCGGGTTGTTCGCCTTCGGGTTCGTGCTGCTCGCGATCACGGGGGTGCCGAGCCCGGGTTCGAACTCGATGTCGTCCAGCGGGGCGGACTTCATGTAGACGATCCCCCCGCTGCAGCAGGGCGCGGTCGCGAACATGTAGACGCGTCGGTTCACCGTGTCGACCTGGACGATCGGGCGGGTGTGGTCGTCGGCCTTGGTGCCGAACACATGGCTGCTCCATGTCCCGTCGAGGCCGAGTACGAGCAGGTGGATGAGGGGGTCGCTGGGCAGGTCGAGGGATGTCTTGACGGCCGCCAGGACCCGTCCGGCGGGGTCGGCCTGCAGCGAGCGGAGGTTGATGTGGTCGTCGGATCCCTCCGGTCGCTCGTAGGCGGTCTGCACCGTCCACGCCGTGTCGGCGGTGCCGTCCACGTGCGTGGCGAAGACCATCCGCTCGGTGAGGCCGTTGCTCCACATGACGCCGACCTTGTCGCCGTCATAGGCGACCACGGCCGCTATGTCGTCGCTGCTGACGGTGGCCTCGGGGGACGGCACCGCGATGCGCCCGCTCCACTGGTCGTCGGCGGTCAGACTGTGCTGCACGTAGACCTTGGCCCCTTGGGCGTAGGCGACCCACAGCATGCCGGTCGAGTCCTTCGCGATCGTGATCGTCTCCACCCCGCTGCTGCCGATCGCCACCGGGAAGCCGGGGTCACGGCTCCACTGCCCGGCGTCGTAGCTGAACCGCACGATGCGCGGGTGGTGGCTGGTGTTTGTCTCGGTCATGCCGGCGGTCACGACGTAGAGGTGCTGGCCATCCCACAGGGTGTCCATGTGCGCCGAGGTCCGTTCGTCGACCAGTACCCCGGTGTCGGTCCATGTGCTGTGGTCAGGGCTGAGCCTGAAGATGTGGTAGTCGGTACTCGCTCGGTCGAAGAGGCTTCCCCACCACTGCCCGTCGACGATCCAGAGCTTGCTCTGCGGCTTCTCGCCCGTCGGGGCGCTGACACTCGTGCCGTACGAGAAGTCGACGATGCCGGCCTCCGTCGCTCCGACAGCCGGTGACGGGGCTGTCACCCCCAGCCCGGGGGCAAGGAGGGCGACGAGCAGGGCGACTGCGGTGAGCATCACCGCCCGGAGCCTCGGTCGGGTCGGCTGCAGCGCTTGCCCTGCCATGTCACACCCCCACGCGTCGTGTCCTGTCCGTCTGCTGCCAGAGATGGGGGTCGAGATCGGCGACCAGAGCGTCGCGCGCGAGCCCGTCGACAACGGGTGGTCGGCGCCGCGAGATCTTCTCGCGCACCAGCACGCGCAGCACACGTCGCCCGTCCCGCCACGCGTGCAGGTTCGAAGCCCCCGTCATTCGCGGCAGCTCGATGCTCGGCACCTCCGCGATGCGCAGCCCGGCCTTGACAGCGTGCACAGCGATCTCGGTCTCCACCTCGAAACCGGTCGCGGTCAGAGCGAGGGCATCCAGGCAGTCGCGGCGGAAGGCGCAGTAGCCGTAGCAGAGATCGCTGAACGGGACCATGAAGAGCACGTCGACCAGCTCGCACAGCGCGTGGTTGCCGAGCTCGCGGATCGGGGTGAAGTCGTGCGAGCCTCCGCCCGGCAGCGTCCGTGAGCCCTTCACCAGGTCGTAGCCCGCGTCGAGGGCCGCGACGAACAGCGGGATCTCGCCCGGGTCCATGCTGCCGTCCGCGTCGATCATGACGACGTAGTCACCGGTCGAGGCGGCGAAGCCGGCCCGTAGCGCGGCCCCCTTTCCGGGTGCGTTCTGCTCGACGACCATCACGTCGGGTACCACCGATCGGGCCTCCGCCACGGTGTTGTCGCGCGAACGCCCGTCCACGAGCACCACTTGGTCGACCACGGGTGGCATCGCTTGCAGCACCCAGCCGACGTTGTGCTCCTCGTTCAGTGCTGGGACGACGACGCTGACCTTGGCCGAACCAGATCGCTGGCGTGTTCCTCCGGCTTCATCCCTCCCCATCAGCACTCACTCCCCAGTGAGTCGGTTCTCCTTGCAACGTAGGCGCTTTTCGCCCAGCCCGCCCTAAGCCGGTGGGTCGTCAAGTCGGGACTTTCGCCTCACGCAGAGGTCCTTGGGAGGGGGGCGGCGTCGTCGGCGGGCCGGACTCGGCGCCTGAGGGCGCCTTTGCACGGCCACGGGTGGCTTTGCACGGCTTCGAAGCCGAGCAAAGCCGCACGAGGCCTGCTTAACGTGATCAACGCGGGCGGCCGGCTGGCGCCGCGCGGACGGCGGGGACGGCGACGGGGCGCCCCGGCTGCTGCCGGAGACGCCCCGTCTCTGCTCTGACGCGTGGCGGCGGGGAAGGGAGGGGTGGCCCGCCGCGGAGGCGTCAGATGTCGTAGTACAGCTCGAACTCGTGCGGGTGCGGACGCAGGCGGATGGGGTCCACCTCGTTCGCTCGCTTCCAGTCGACCCAGGTCTCGATCAGGTCGTCGGTGAACACGTCACCCTCGGTGAGGAAGCCGTGGTCGGCCTCCAGCGCGTCCAGCGCCTCGGGCAGCGAGGCCGGGACGTGGGCGATGTCGGCGAGCTCCTCGGGAGGCAGCTCGTACAGGTCCTTGTCGACCGGCTCCGGCGGCTCGATCTTGTTCTTGATGCCGTCCAGGCCGGCCATCAGCAGCGCCGCAAATGCCAGGTAGGGGTTGCTCGAGGGGTCCGGCACCCGGAACTCCACCCGCTTGGCCTTGGCCGAGGTGCCCGTCACCGGGATGCGGACGGCGGCGGAGCGGTTGCGCGAGGAGTAGACGAGGTTCACCGGGGCCTCGAAGCCCGGCACCAGGCGGTGGTAGGAGTTGACCGTCGGGTTGGTGAAGGCCAGCAGGGACGGCGCGTGCGCGAGCAGGCCGCCGATGTACCAGCGGGCCGTGTCGCTCAGGCCGCCGTAGCCGAGCTCGTCGTAGAACAGCGGCGAGCCGTCCTTCCACACCGACTGGTGCACGTGCATGCCCGAGCCGTTGTCGCCGAACAGGGGCTTCGGCATGAAGGTCACGGTCTTGCCGGCTGCCCAGGCGACGTTCTTGATCACGTACTTGAACAGCATCAGCCGGTCACCGGCGTGCAGCAGCGTGTCGAACCTGTAGTTGATCTCGGCCTGGCCGGCGGTGCCCACCTCGTGGTGCGCACGCTCGACCGGGATGCCGAGCGCGACCAGTGTCTTCGACATCTCATCACGCAGGTCGGCGTAGTGGTCGACCGGCGGCACGGGGAAGTACCCGCCCTTGTACCGCGTCTTGTACCCGCGGTTGCCGCCCTCCTCCTCGCGACCGGTGTTCCAGGCGCCCTCGATGGAGTCGATGTAGTAGTAGCCGGCGTTCTGCTTGGTCTCGAAGCGCACGTCGTCGAAGATGTAGAACTCGGCCTCCGGGCCGAAGTAGGCGGTGTCGCCGATGCCGGTGGAGGCCAGGTACGCCTCGGCCTTGGCCGCGATGTTGCGGGGGTCGCGGCTGTACGGCTCGTCCGTGTACGGGTCGACGATGGAGAAGTTCAGCGCCAGGGTCTTGGCCTGGCGGAAGGGGTCGACGAAGGCGGTGGCGACGTCGGGCATCAGCTTCATGTCCGACTCGTGGATGGCCTGGAAGCCGCGGATCGACGATCCGTCGAACATCAGGCCGTCCTTCATGGCGTCACCGTCGAACGAGCCGACCGGCACGTTGAAGTGCTGCATGACCCCGGGGAGGTCGCAGAACCGGACGTCGATGAACTCCACGCCCTCGTCCTTGACGAACTTCAGCAGCTCGTCTCCGTTGTTGAACATCCGTCCTCCTGCTCCCGGCCAGTCACCGGGCTGCGACAACATGACGTCGGCACCACATGGATGCACCGGTCGATGACCGTAGCCAGGGGCAGTTTCTCGACAGTGTCGGGTCTGTTTCCCCCGTGTTACACCCCGTCCCGGGGTTGTCCACAGCTGGGGACAACCCCGGGACGGGGGCCCCGGCACCCCCGCCGCGCCGTCCATCCCCGTCCCGCGGTGCGAATGACCACGTTACGTGGGCGTCCGTGCACTTGGCGTGGCGTGCACGCCTCGGCAAGTGCACGGACGCCCCCTTAACGTGATCAATGCCGGGGAGGTGAGGGGGCCGGGAGGTGAGGGGGCCGGGAGGTGACGGGGCCGGGAGGTGACGGGCCGGGAGGTGACCGGGCCGGGAGGTGACGGGGGCGGGGAGACGGGGGCTAGGGGGCGGGCCGGTCAGCTGGGCGCGCAGGCGGCTGCCAGCGCCTGCCAGTCGACCTCGCCGAGCTGGGCCTCGGTGCGGGCCTGCACCTTGGGACGGTTGTCCTCGACGGCCTGGGCCCACCGCGCCGCCACGGCCGCGACCTCGCCGAGACGCTTGGCCGTCGCCGGGTCGGGGCAGGAGGCTGCGGCCTGCCGCAGGGCTGGCTCGAGCGCAGCCCGGTCCGAGCCGGTCCAGGCCTGCTCGGCAGCCTCGAGCAGCACGGCGGCGTCCGCCGTGGCAGCCGAGGTGCTTCCCGACGATGGCGCGGAGTCGGTCCCCAGTCCACAGCCGGCGAGCAGGGCGGCGGCGGCCAGCGCCGCGGCGATCGCGCGACCCCGTATCCGACACGCAGCCGGCCGCACCGGTCGCGATCGGGTCGCCGGGGTGCGCACGCTGCGAGTGTGCCTAACCTGGCTGGGTGCCGCCCGTCGACGACGCCACCGCTCCGGCCCCCGCCCCCGGGGCTCGGCTCGGGCTGCCGGCCAGTGGCCCCGGGTCTGTCGCGACGTGGCCGAAGCGAGTCGCGGCGCTGATGATCGACTGGGCGCTGGCCAACCTCGTGCTGCTGCTGGTGCTGCGCGACCCCGGGCCGTGGACGCCCGGCTCGTCCCAGCAGCTGTGGCCCGTCGGGGTCTGGGTCGTGCTGGTGGCCCTGGCTACGGGGTTCACCGGCGCCAGCGCCGGCCAGCACCTGCTGAACCTGCGGGTGATCCGGCTCGACCGCCGGCCGGTGGGGGTGTGGAACGCGCTGGTGCGCACGCTGCTCATCGCGCTGGTGATCCCACCGGTGGTCAGCGACCGCGACCGCCGCGGCCTGCACGACCTGACCGTCGGGACGGTCGTCGTCAACGGCCCGCGCGGCGGCTGAGCCCGGCGGCCGCCTTCCGGCGGCGTCAGCGGGGCAGCGATCCCTTGGGCAGCCTGACGTTCTTCGGCATCGGCCCCTTGGGGATGGGCAGCTGGTTGACGCCGGTGGGCATCGCCCGCAGCCGGTTGCGCACCTCGGTCACCTGCGCGGGCGTGATGGCCTTCGGCAGCTTCTGCACGTGCTTGGCCAGCTTCGGCAGCGGCACCTGGCCCTCGCCGCGTCCGCAGCTGATCTCCACCACTGGCACGTCGGTGACCATCCGGGCGTGCCGCTTGCCCTCCTGGACGAGCAGGTTCTTCACCCGCCCCGCGCTCGCGCCCTCGCCGACCAGGATGATCCCGGGCCGGCCCACCACCCGGTGCACCACGTCCTGCTGGCGGTTCACCGCGATGGTGTTGTCGACGAACCAGCCGCGCCGCAGCGACTGCAGCGCGGACGCGGCGGCGCCGGGCTGGCCTTCGATCTGCTGGTAGACCGCCTTCTCGGCCCGGCGGCCGAAGACGATGGACGCGACCAGGAACGCCAGCGGCAGGCCCAGTGCCAGCCAGAACCACACCGGCCCGACGGTGAAAGCCAGCACGGCCGACACGACCACGACGAGCGCGGCCGAGCCGAACGTGTACAGGCCGAGCCGCTTGTCGGTGCGGGAGGCGACCTTGTAGGCCTGGCCCAGCTGGCGGGTGCGCGCGAAACGGACCTTCTTCTCCGCGGGCTCGGACGACGAGGAGCGTGCCACGAGGTCGCCAGGGTAGTCGCCGCGGCGACCGGCTCAGGCCCGAGCGGCAGGAACGACCGCGGGGGCGTCCGCGCGGGCCGCCAGCGCCTGGCGGTACAGCCGTCCGGCCCGGTAGGACGAGCGCACCAGCGGACCCGACATCACCCCGGCGAAGCCCAGTGCCTCGGCCTGGCGGGCCAGGGCGTCGAACTCGTCCGGGTGCACCCACCGCTCGACCGGGTGGTGGCGGGGTGAGGGGCGCAGGTACTGGGTGATCGTCACCAGGTCGCAGCCGGCCTCGCGCAGGTCGCGCAGGGCGGTGAGCACCTCGTCGGTCTGCTCGCCCATGCCGAGGATGAGGTTGGACTTGGTGACCAGGCCCGCGTCGCGGCCCTGGCGCACCACGTCGAGCGAGCGCTCGTAGCTGAACGCCGGGCGGATGCGCCGGAACAGCCGTGGCACCGTCTCCAGGTTGTGCGCGAACACCTCCGGGGCGGCGTCGAAGACCTGGCCGAGCAGGTCGGGCCGGCCGGAGAAGTCGGGGGTGAGGATCTCGACGCCGGTGTGGGGGTTGAGCTCGTGCACGGCGCGGATCGTCTGCGCGTACAGCCACGCGCCCTCGTCGGGCAGGTCGTCGCGGGCGACCCCGGTGATGGTCGCGTAGCGCAGCCCCATGGTGCGGACGGACTCCGCGACCCGGCGCGGCTCGTCGGTGTCCAGCGGCGCGGGCTTGCCGGTGTCGATCTGGCAGAAGTCGCAGCGGCGGGTGCACTGCTCGCCGCCGATGAGGAAGGTGGCCTCGCGGTCCTCCCAGCACTCGTAGATGTTGGGGCAGCCTGCCTCCTGACAGACGGTGTGCAGGCTCTCGTCGGCCACCAGCGAGCGGATCTCGTTGTAGGCCGGCCCGAACCGCGCCCGGGTGCGGATCCACTCCGGCTTGCGCTCGATCGGCACCTGGCTGTTGCGCACCTCCAGGCGCAGCAGCCGCCGTCCCTCCGGCGCCACGGTCACCCCTGCACCCTACGTCGGGTCAGGGCAGGACGGCGGCCAGCCGCGGCTCGACCAGCCCGGCCGCCTCGAGCACGCTCACATCGCGGCCCAGCTCGGCCGACAGCGAGGTGACCCCCGCGTCGACGATGCCGCACGGCACGATGAGGGAGAACCACGACAGGTCGGGGTCGCAGTTGAGGGCGAAGCCGTGCATGGTGACCCCGCGGGACACCCGCACCCCGATGGCGGCCACCTTGCGCTCGGGGCCGCGCTCGTCGGCGGGCACCCACACGCCGCTGCGGCCCTGCACCCGCCCGGCGGTGACGCCCAGGTCGGCGCAGGTGTCGATGAGCACCTGCTCCAGTCGACGCACGTAGGCGACGACGTCGAGCGGCTCGGGCAGCCGCACGATCGGGTAGCCGACCAGCTGGCCGGGTCCGTGCCAGGTGATCTTGCCGCCGCGGTCCACGTCGACCACCTCGGCGCCACGGGTCGAGCCGGGCAGGGGCCGCTCGAGGGGGGCGGTGCGCCGTCCGGCGGTGAACACCGGCTCGTGCTCGAGCAGCAGCACGGTGTCCTCGACCGCGCCGGCGACCCGTTCGGCGTGCACGTCGCGCTGAAGCTGCCAGGTGGGCAGGTAGGGCTGGCGACGGCTGCCCAGGTCGAGACGCCGCACCGCGACGGTGCGGGTGGCACCGCTCACCCCGCTCATCCGCCGGAGCGTACGCCCGCTGGGTCGCTCAGGTGCTCCACGATCGCGACCAGGTTGGCGCGCAGCGCGGCGAGGTCCACGACCTGGCCGACCAGGGCGGGCTCGACCGCGGACATGTCGGCGGCCTGCTCGTAGGAGGCGCGCCCGGCGGGGGTGAGACAGACCTCGACCCGCCGCCGGTCGGCCGTCCCCCGTCGCCGACTGACCAGGCCGTCGCGCTCGAGCCGGTCGACGGTGCGGGTCATGGTCTGGGCCGTGACCTGGCAGCGGCGGGCCAGCTCGAGCACGGGCAGGTCACCCTGGGCGCGCAGCTCGTGCATCGCCATCACGCCGGCGTGGGTCAGTCCCTGGTCGGCCAGCCGGGCCGCCCAGGCGCCCTCGACCAGCCGGGCGGCCACCGACAGCAGCCGACCCGTGGGCCACTCGCGCAGGTCCTCGGCGACCGGACGAGGGCAGCCCGCAGCGTCCGGCGCGTCGTCGGCTGCTCGATTTGCGGTCTCGGTCATCGCTCACCATGCTGATGGTTCGTCGGCTTATCTTCAACTCGACAACGACCAACCCCCGGAGAATCCCGATGGCTGCCCGCACCGATCACACCGAGTCCGCCGCCGAGCCCGTGGCCAGGCCCCGCCGCTGGCGCTGGCTGCTGCCTGCCCTGGTCACCCTCGTCTGGCTGTTCGTCGGCGGCCCGCTGGGCCAGTTCGCCGGCCAGCTCTCGCAGGTGCAGGAGAACGACAGCTCGTCGTTCCTGCCTGCCTCGGCCGAGTCGACCCGGGTGAACGAGCTGGCCGCCGACTTCCGCAGCGACGACGTGCTGCCTGCGGTCGTCGTCTACGAGTTCGACCGGCCGGTGACCCCGCAGGACGTCGCGGCGGTCGCCGAGCAGGCGGCTGAGATCGACGCCCTCGACCTGGTGGCGCAGGTGGTCGGCCCGATCCCGTCGCAGGACGGCCAGGCGCTGCAGCTGATCGTCCCCATCGACGCCGCCGAGGGGGTGGAGATCAGCGAGGACGTGCTGGAGGTCCGGGCGATCGTCGGCTCCGACGGCAGCATCGAGATCAACGGGGCGACCTCGTTCGTCACCGGCCCGGCGGGCTTCCTGGCCGACTTCGGCGAGGCCTTCGGGGAGATCGACGGTCTGCTGCTGGGGGTGACCCTGCTGGTGGTGCTGATCATCCTGCTCGTGGTCTACCGCAGCCCGATCCTGCCGTTCGTCGTGCTGTTCACCGCGATCCTCGCGCTGGGCGCGGCCGCGGCCGTCGTCTACCTGCTCGCCGAGAACGACGTGCTGACCCTCAACGGGCAGAGCCAGGGCATCCTGTTCATCCTGGTGGTAGGCGCGGCCACCGACTACGCGCTGCTGCTGGTGGCCCGTTACCGCGAGGAGCTGCGCCGGCACCCGTCGAAGTACGACGCGATGCGGGTCACGCTCAAGGGCACCTACGAGGCCATCCTCGCCTCGGGTGGCACGGTCGTGCTCGGCGTGATGGCGCTGGCGCTCAGCGAGCTCAACTCCGTCCAGGGCCTCGGCCCGGTCGCCGCCGTCGGCATCGTCTTCTCGATGCTGGCTGCGCTGACCTTCCTGCCGGCGGTGCTCACCCTGCTGGGCCGCGGCGCCTTCTGGCCCTTCCGGCCCGGCTACGGCAGCGCCCCGACCGAGGTGCGCGGCGTCTGGGGCAGGGTGGCCCGCTTCGTCGACCGGCGACCCCGCCCGATCTGGGTGCTCGTCACGCTGGTGCTCGTCGCCCTGGCCGCCTTCCTGCCCACGTTCAAGGCCGATGGCGTGGCCCAGTCCGACTTCTTCCTCGCCACGGTCGAGGCGACCGAGGGCCAGGAGGCGTTGGCCCGGCACTTCCCGGCCGGGTCGGGCAGCCCCGCGACCGTCATCGGCCCGACCGAGGAGCTGCCGGCCATGGTCAGCACGCTGGAGGGCGTGGACGGCGTGGCCGCAGTCGTGCCCGTGTCCGATCCCGCCACCGGCGAGCCGGTGGTCGTCGACGGCCGGGTGCAGGTGGATGTCACGCTGGTCGACGCCGCGGACTCCGACGCCGCTGAGCAGACCGTTACCGCCATGCGCGTCGCGCTGGACGACGTCTCGGCCGAGGCGCTCGTCGGCGGCCCCACCGCCGTGCAGCTGGACACCCAGACGGCCTCGCAGCGTGACCTTCGGGTGATCATCCCGGTGGTGCTCGTGGTGATCCTGCTGGTGCTGATGCTGCTGCTGCGGGCGGTGCTGCTGCCGGTGCTGCTGATGGGCACGGTGGTGCTCTCCTTCGCCGCGACCCTGGGGCTCGGCGCGATCGTGTTCAACACGGTCTTCGACTTCCCCGGGGCCGACCCGAGCGTGCCGCTGTTCGCCTTCGTGTTCCTGGCCGCGCTGGGCATCGACTACAACATCTTCCTGATGACCCGGGCTCGGGAGGAGACGATCAGGCTCGGCACCCGCCGCGGCATGCTCAAGGCGCTCGCCGTCACCGGCGGCGTCATCACCAGCGCAGGCATCGTGCTGGCGGCCACCTTCGGGGCGCTGTTCGTGCTTCCGATCCTGTTCCTGGCCCAGATCGCGTTCCTGGTGTCGGTCGGCGTGCTCATCGACGCGCTTGTTGTGCGCTCGCTGCTGGTGCCGGCGCTGGTCATCGACGTCGGCCCGAAGGTGTGGTGGCCCAGCCGGCTGACCCGGCGGACTGAGCCCGAGCCGGGCACCGGCGCCGCCGCCGGCGGCGGCCGGCCGGACGGGCAGGGCGAGGCCGACCGGCGCCAGCCCGAGCTCGTGGGCTGAGCCGGGTCGACCGGTACCGGCCCGGGGGTCGGGGCCTCAG
>Ga0209594_1000348_pt1 | contig 30103 bp, 23 predicted proteins | sample AshMeaCrysSpring_FD_184126 | JGI IMG/M metagenome (GOLD analysis project Ga0209594, IMG submission 184126) | Groundwater microbial communities from Big Spring, Nevada to study Microbial Dark Matter (Phase II) - Ash Meadows Crystal Spring... | ecosystem: Environmental > Aquatic > Deep subsurface... | reverse complement strand
AAGATTTGCGATTTTAGGGAAATTACAAATTAACATTAATATCAGTTATGTTCGGTTTTCTTATCCATATTATAACAAATTTGGACTCTTTAAATGCTAAGTTTTCTTAACATTCAACGTTTCTGGCTTAGTTCTATGACTCCTACCATTGTTATGGAGGATGGAGAAGTGTTTTTAGTAACAGGAAGTCCAGGGGGAAGTCGCATTATTACTATAGTATTGCAAGTAATTATGAACGTTATTGATCACGGTATGAATATTGCTGCTGCTACTAATGCAGTCCGAGTGCATCATCAATGGGTGCCAGATGAATTAATGGTAGAAAAAGGGTTAAATGGTGACACTATTAAGTTATTAACCGAGAAAGGACATGAGATAGTAATTACCCCAGCAATGGGTTCTACTCAAAGTGTAATGCAGATAGATGGCAAATTTTATGGTGCTTCAGATCCCCGTAAACCTGATGCTTTAACTTTGGGGTATTAAAAGAAAGAAAGAATTAAAAAGATGATTTTTTTGGGTCACAATTGATTTTATGTCAATAATTTTATAACGTTTCTCTTAGTCTTGAGGTACGGACAAGGGGCTTAAGCCCCTTGTATTACCAAGAAAAACTGTACCTTACCATTATGATAATTGCTATATAATGTTTTCTATTTTTATAGAAGAGTTATAAATTGGGAATTGTTCTACAAAATTTGTTAATATTTATCATAGTCTTGAGACTAATTTACTTGAGGATTAATAACAGACTATTGATAATTTTGGCAAGGAAAGTATTTTAAATATTTAAATACATTAATAACAAATAACCGCGAGAATTTATGCGATCGCCTATTTACACCAGCACCCCCTGGCCAGGGCAATACAGTGAAATTATTGATGTACGATCGGAAAATGAGTTTGCAGAGGATCATATCCCTGGAGCAATCAATTTACCAGTATTAAATAACGCAGAAAGAGCAAAAGTAGGCACTATTTACAAACAAGTATCTCCTTTTGAAGCCAGAAAAATCGGTGCTGCACTGGTATCTAAAAATATCTCTCACCATCTCACCCAGCATTTTGCCAATAAAGAGAAAAATTACTCTCCTTTAGTGTACTGCTGGCGGGGTGGTCAACGTTCTAATAGTCTCGCTCTGGTATTGAGTCAAATAGGTTGGCGGGTTTTGGTTGTGGATGGGGGTTATAAAACTTACCGCGCTTATGTGCGAGAAGAGTTATCTTACCTACCCCAACAGTTTAAATATCAAATTTTGTGTGGTTTAACAGGAAGTGGAAAAACTCATATTTTGCGGGAGTTAGCAAGGCGGGGAGTACAGGTATTAGACTTAGAAAAGTTAGCCAACCATCGGGGATCACTTCTGGGTGAAGAGTGGGAAGGAAAAACAGAACCTCAACCGACACAAAAAAAATTTGAATCCCTCTTACTGCAACAGTTACAAAAGTTTGATTCTCACAAGACAATATGGGTAGAATCAGAAAGTAATAAAATTGGTCAAATTTATTTACCCTCTTCTCTCTGGGAAAGGATGAAACAAGCAAACTGTGTAGAAGTACAGCTACCGCTACAAGCAAGGGTGGAGTGGTTGTTACAGGAATATCCCCATTTAGTAAATTATCCAGAGGTACTCAAAAGCAAGTTAGCTCTACTTAAGTTCCGTTATGGCAAAAAAAAGATTGAACAATGGTATGAGTTAATTGATAAGAAACAATGGCAAATATTAGTGAGAGACTTACTTGTGAGTCATTACGATCCGAGTTATCATCACTCAATAAGTAAGACCTTTCAAGGGGTAAAAAAAGAGTTAGCAATTTCCGATTTTTCGGTTAAAAGTATTAATGATGCGTTGGAGATTTTGAGTGGTTTTTAGTTGTCATTACTTTTAGTTTTGATAACTCTACCAGGACTTAAAAATGAAATTCCTTGAGTAGATGCAGCGCTAATCATAACTGACTCAACGACGGGTTCTGTCACTTTTGTTTCCGCCACCCATTCCACAATAAAATTAGCTCCTGAGCCTCCAGTTTTGTCAGTTCTGGCTACAACAAAATCTGTTGTAGCTAAGGGAGCAAGTTGTAAAGGTTGAGTTAAATACTGTTTGACTAATTTGCCATCTGAGTCATAATAATCAACAGTAGTAATGATAATTTTATTGGTCAAATCGGTGTTACGAATACTGAGGGTTGCTGATAAATAGATAAATCTATCTTGGTCTTCAAAATAGATATGAGAATAGATAGGAACATAAATAGTTTGACCCGTAGTTATTTCTAAGTCTAAATCTGCTGCCACAGATATTTTATTTACTTCTAAATCAGTTTGAGGGTTTAATGTTTGCATATCCTGTAAAGTACAGGAAGTTAGAAAAATAAGAACAATTGCTAAAAATATTTTCATCATTTTTTTTGAGGTTTATGTAGCTGCTATTTTAATCCCTGGCTAACGAAACCAGAGAAAAACTGATTGTAACAAACCAACGAGAAAACCCAATAAACCACCCAAATTTACTATAGCTTGCAATTCATTTTTAACTATACCTTGCACTGCTATTTCTAGCTCTTCTGCAGAAGTGTTTTTTACCCGTTCTACAATTACCTGATCGATGGATAAAATAGGAATTACCTGAGTGATTATTTTTTCTAAATCTTCTTCTAAATAACGCTCTAAAATCAAGGCTAATTCTTTACTAATAACTTCGAGGGAACTAACAACAGCAGCGGATGATTGTAAGCGATTAATTATTAATACAGCAAAGTTTTTCCAATCAACAGATTCACCTAAACCTTGAATTAATTCAGCCCCTTTTTCTTGAGTGTAACTGCGCACTGTCTCGCCAGTAGTTTTTCGCAGTTGACGTACAGTTGATACTGGTAAATTTTGTAAAGAGAGATTTTCTAACCATTGTCGTAAACGATTGCGCACCTCTAAAGTAAGTAAGATTTCTTTGAGACGAGTATTAGCAATTTCCTTTTCATCAAGACAAAAAGTCCGCAAACGAATTAAAGTGTTACGAAGTCCAAATAAATTAGCTACAACCCAATAAGTACCGCTACTTTTTTCCCGAAAACTTTCATCAATTACCTGAATATTTCTATCAGTGAAAAAGTCAATAATAATTTGACGTAGAATATCAGGGGGTAAAACTGTATCTAATAACCAATCAGAAAATTGTCGTGCTTGAGCTTCAGTGAGTTGAAAATCCAACAAAACCTGGTCAAAAATTTGGTTAATTTGGTCTTCTAGAAAATCTTCTCGACGAGCGAGTACTCTTAATAAACGAGGTAATGATTGTGCAAATAAATCCCGCAAAATATCGGCTAAAATTTTGGCTGTTTTCTGTTCTTTATCAGCTCGCACTTGTTTTAATGCTAACTGTAATAACCAGAGAATAGCCCCTTGAACTCGCTCTGTTTGTAACAAACGTTTGGCGATTTTTTGCAACTCTTCTGGGGTTAAAAGTGACCCCATAATTGTATCAGAAACTCGTTTAGCCAGACGTTCTTGATTACGAGGAATCAAACCTGGAGTAAAAGGTAACTGTTTATTTCCCAGGTATTTAGGTTGATAAGGACGAAACAGCATTTTAATGGCTAAATCATTGGTGAAATAGCCAATAATTGCACCAGCAATAGGAGGAATAAATAATGGCCAGAGGTTAGATAATTCCAAGGTCAAAAATTAAAATTTCAACGTATAAATTTACTGATAATAAATTGCATTGCAAATACCGCTTGGCAAGGGGCTTAAGCCCCTTGTCTGGGGGAGTGACTGGGCAAGGGGCTTAAGCCCCTTGTCTGGGGGAGTGACTGGGCAAGGGGCTTAAACCCCTTGTCTGGTAATTATTTACCAACTACTAAAACCCCCATCATTTCTCCTGCAATAGGATAATGGGTAACAGAGGTAAAACCTGCATTTTGAGCTAATTTAACTTGTTCTTTTCCTGTGGGAAACCGCTCCAAACTTTGCATAATGTAGGCATATTCTTCAGTTAAACCCAAATTCCTGGCAGTTGGGACAACAATATGATCCAGATAAAATTGTTGAAAAGCGGTCATTAAAGGATTTTCTGGGCGATTAAAGTCGAGGATAGCAGCTTTTGCTCCAGGTTTAAGGATGCGGTACAACTCCCCCAGACAACGGGGAATATCAGTTACATTGCGCAGACCATAGCCCATTGTAGCACAATTAAAATAGTTAGCCTCAAAAGGTAAATTGAGAACATCCGCTTCTATCCAAGAAATATTAGAGTAAGAAGAGGAGCGAAGAGCTGCACAACTCAAGAGAGACGGGGAAAAATCAACCCCATAGGTGTTACCGTTTTTAACCTGTCGTGCGAGCATTTGGGTTAAGTCACCACTGCCACAACATAGATCAATTGCTTTATCCCCAGGATGAGGATTACTCCATTTTACCGTCATCAGTTTCCAAATGCGATGTTGTCCTAGACTTAACCAAGTATTCATTTGGTCATAGACAGGGGCAATACGATTAAATAATGTTTTAACTTCCGAGGATGTGACTGAGGTTTTCATGGACAACGATACAATTGATAGGGGATACCTATACGATAATATTGATTTGGATCAAGCTGACAAATATTTTGAGCAAGATCAATGTGTGCAGGATAATCTTTTTGTCTCAAACCTGGAGCGACTACCCACAAATTTTGGGGTGATACTGACATTTGAGAGACTTTTTTCCAGACTAACTTATAGTCTGGGTAACTGTCTACAAAAGCGAAAAAAGTTGCTTGATTTGGTGGTATTTGTTGATCTAAAAGTCTGGCATAACTTAAACCTAAAGCAATATTAATAGTATCATCATATCCGATCACTACCATCAAAGAACCAGGATATTGAGTTAAATTATTTACCACTGATTGAGGATGATAGGGTTTTTGAAATGCTAAATTAAAAACAACAAAAATACAACTGATTATGCCTACTAAAAAGACAATAAATGGTACTTTGAGATCCCATTTGCTTCTGTTAACTAAAGCTGCTCCTAATAAAGCACAAAATGCTGGATAATAGACAAAGTTATAGCGGGGAGCAATGGTTATATCTTTCTGGAGAATGTAAATAATTACAAAAAATTGTAAACCAACAAAAATAATGAAAAGGGAAAGGGTGAGAGTTGCAGTTTTTGTCTGGGATATTTGTAAGTTTTTGCTCATACCTTGCCAAGTTTGCCAAGCTAACCAAACTCCAAAAAAAATCATCAATAAACCTGCGGTTATTTGTAAGGTTAAAGGTTGATTTTCAATGGGTAAGGAAATTGCCATCAACAGCCACGCTATGATAATTTGGTAAAGAGGTGCGATGTTTTCTGGGGAAGGCAACCAAGAGGTTTTGGGACTGCTAAAATGTTCAACTACTATGGACAACCAGGGTAAAAATAAAACTAAAGGAATAGAAGTTAAAATGATGATTTTGCTCAAATATTTGAGGGGTGAATTGTAAGTAAAAAAAATGAGGATTAAAACTTGAGCAATGAAGGCTAAAAAAGAGAAATAATGGACATAAAAATTAATAGTGTTAATTAAAATCCAGGTTAACCACCAACCAGAAAATTTGCTTTTTTCAAGGTCTTTTTGCATTTGAATTAAAGCAAGAAGTGCTAAAGTAATTAAAAACACTGGAAGACTGTAGTGACGCGCTTCTTGACTGAGATAAACACCAAAAGGAGAAACAGCCATGACTGTAGCACCCATTAACCCAGCTTGGGGAGAAAAAGCTACTCGGTTGAGACAATAAATAGAGGCGATCGCCGCCACGCCCCAAAGAGCTGGTAAAGCGCGTAATTTCCAGACAAGAGACTGAGAGAAAGGTTGCAACCAAATCAACCACTGGTGCATGATACAAAAAAACAAAGGGGGATGGGTTGACTCGGTGCTAACTTTCCAGGCAATTTCTGGACAAGTAGATTTATTTAAAGTAAAAATCTGTTGTAAACTAGAGAGAGAAGTTGCCACGTTTACTGGGACATCTTCATAACTTTTTCCCAAACTAAAAATAGCAGTTGCTATTTCATCTATTGCCAAAGGTTTTAAATCAAGCTGCCAAAACCTCAGCCCCATACCCAGAATAATAATTCCCGCTAAAATTAAATAATGTCTTAGCTTCAGTTGTGATTGTTTTTTCTTTACCATTAATTTTGTTTGGCAAGTCATAAGTTGATTAATATTTTGGCAGTCTCACTAATAATAAAATACTTTAGTTGTTCATGATTTCCCTTAGCATTCCCTTTAGAAATTGTGGTAAGACAAAGGCGATCGCCCTTGTTTCTAACTCCTGATGGTAAGACAAGGGGCTTCAGCCCCTTGTTTCTAACTCCTGATGGTAAGACAAGGGGCTTCAGCCCCTTGTTTCTAGCCCGCAAGTCTATAGTTTCTTATCTATATATTGATTAATCACAATCTCTAAACGAAATGCTATAGATATTGCTAAATAGTAATAACTAATAATTGAAAAAAAGATGTCTTTTAATGCCACAGAAACGGAAAAATCTTTGACGGAAAAATTACTTGAACTGACATTAAGTTTGCGAGCAGGACAAAAAAATTTAGCGGACTGGGAAGGGGGAGAAATGGCAATTTCCGCTGTACCAGGTGCAGGAAAATCTCATAGTTTAGCTGTAGCTGCAGCTTTAATAATTGCTCGTTATCAACTTCATTTTAGAAAACAACTGGTAATTGTTACTTATACCCGTTCTGCTGCAGCTAGTATTAAAGCAAAAATTCGGGATCAACTCAAACAAATTAATCTCCCTCAAGGGGGGTTTATGGTGCAAACTTTGCACGGTTTAGCTTTAAATATTGCTAGTCGCCATCGAGAATTATCTGGCTTAGATTTGGATACAGCCACGCTAATTATACCTAGTCCCAGTCATCGCCTGATCAGAAGTGCTGTGGAAAAATGGATAGTTGCTACTCCTGTAAGATATCAAACATTATTGGCAGGACAGCAATTTGACGGGGAAGAAACAGAAAGGTTACGCCGTCAATCAGTTTTGCGCACAGAAGTACTGCCTCAATTAACATATACTGTAGTTCGGGAAGCAAAAAGCTCTGGTTTGTCACCAGAACATTTGTGGGAAATAAGTCAAGAGAGTAGGGATGAGGCGCAAATTTTAGCTGTTGCAGCAGGTTTGTATCAACAATATGAGCAGTCAATGCGCCAGCAGAATTTTATCGACTACGATGATATGATTCTGGCTGCTTTACGGGTATTGGAAAATCCAAATATTCGGAATTTCTGGCAAAATCAAGTATTTGCTGTATTTGAAGATGAAGCGCAGGACTCAAGTCCACTACAAGAAAAATTGATTACTGTGCTCTCCTGTGATTCAAGCCGAGGGGAGAATTCTCTCAATTTAATCAGGGTGGGCGATCCCAATCAAGCAATTAACTCTACTTTTACCCCCGCAGACCCCATTTATTTTAACTGGTTTTGTAATACTTGTCAAAAACAAGGACGTTTAGCAACTATGGATCGGGCAGGTCGTAGTAGTCGTATTATTATTACCGCTGCTAATTTTCTCCTGGGTTGGGTGAATCAAAACTGGGGTAAAAAATCCCCTCAACAAGAATCTGAAAAGGAAGAAGAGTTACCTTTCCGCTTCCAAGAAATACAGCCAGTTGAACCAGGAGATCCTCAAGCTGAAGCAAATCCAAATCCAGAAGGGAAGGGTTTAGAAATTTACACACCTCGGGATATTTACCACACAGTTGAGTTAATTGGTCAGCGAGTTGTGAAATTACTTACAGAAAATCAAGAGAGAAATGCAGCTATTTTAGTAAGAGAAAATCGTCAAGGGCGTTTTTTGGCAGAACAATTGACAAATATAACCAGGGAACATGAACACATCAAAGTGTATGAAGTGAGCGAAGTAAACCGTCATTCCCATATACCAGGGGAGATACTGAAGTTGTTACAATTTTTGCACCGTCCCCATTCCCCAGATAATCTCAAAGAAGCATTGACAGTTCTGGTAGAACGCCAGTTAATTCCTACCCAAGACTTAAATGCTTTGGCGACTTTTCCAGAGAAATTTCTCTATCCTACACCTTTAGAACCTCCTCAAAAGCGTCAGGTGAAAAAAGCTAAACGATATTGTTGTAATTTGCTCCGAGCAAGATTAGAATTGCCCCATTATCAGCTAATTTCCTTTTTGGGGATGACTTTAAAATATACTGGGTCAGAACTAGCAACTGTGCAAAAATTAGCAGAACGGGTGAATTTACAAATTTTGGGGCAAAGTTCTTTGGAAAGTGCGATCGCCGCTCTTGAAGAAATTGTCAATTCAGAAAGGTTTGAGGGAGTCCAAGAAGATACAGATGACCAGTACACTCGAAAAGGTCAAGTAACTATTATTACTATGCACAAGGCTAAGGGGTTGGACTGGGATTATGTGTTTATTCCTTTTTTACATGAAGATATTCTTCCAGGGAACCTTTGGGTACCAACTGGGGCTAAATTTTTAGGTGATTTTACCTTAGCAGAAATAGCCCGCGCTCAAATTCGCGCAGCATTACATGGAAAATATCAGGGTAAAAATAGGGAAATACCAGACCCAGTTTCCGCTTGGAAAGCAGCCCAGCAGTTGAAAGATGCAGAAGAGTATCGTTTGTTGTATGTAGCCATGACTAGAGCAAAGCGCTTATTATGGATGTCCGCTTGTCAACTGGGGCCCTTTCGCTGGAGTGTTTTTCAAAACGATGGTAGAGGGAATTTACAGGAGAAAAAACCCTGCCCAGTTTTGCCAGTTTTACAACAGCAGTTTCCCAATTGTGTATGTAAATAATTAAAATTGCAAGCATTTAAAATGCACAATTTAAGCAGCAAAACAGGAAATAGTCTTAAGAGAAGATTAAGGAATTGGCAGAGATTAAAATAATCTAAAAATTATGAATTTTCAGTGCTTTTAGATTTAGTCTGGACTCAGAGTATACTTAAATATATTTTGTCTGTAAACAAAATATATTTAGGAAAATTAGAAAAAAGACTTGACTTTTTCAAATAAAGTGATTAACATTCAGAGTTAAGCCTTGCAAATGTTGTTCAAACCAGCTCTGGGTGTGGTTGAGCGAGATAGATGTAGCAAAAATCACAGCTTTTAACCTTACAAAATCAGGTAAAAAGTGATGTAGATTTGGTGGCAAAAAAAAACTAAAAATTAATTGAACTTGCTACAAAGTAGCTGACCTAAAATTAATCATCAAAGAAACTAAAGAGAGAAAAATAATATGGCTGAAAATTTATTGCAAAACGGTAGCTTTGAACAGACTATAAATATAGGAACAGATGGTTTTGAACCACTCCAAGCAGGAGAAAATGGGATCGACAGCTGGGAAATAATCAAAGCTCCATTTGAACTGCCAGTAGAAGTAAACACGGTTTATGATATAGATATAATCGCTTTTATTGAAGGAAGCTCTCAATTTTGGGGTGGTTCTGAAGGTCTTCAGAGTGTTGATTTAAATGGATCGCCAGGATATGGTGGGGTAGAACAAACCATTGCAACAACCCCAGGACAAAAATACAGTGTAACCTTCGATATGGCGGGAAATCCTCAGTCTGCAGAGGGACAAAGAATCAAGGAGTTAAAAGTAAAAGCTTTAGCAGAAGGGTTAGATGTTTCTGAAGTTTTCTCTTTTGATACCACAGGGAAAACCGTAGAAAACATGGGCTGGGAACAAAAAACCTGGGAATTTACAGCCACCAGTGAAGAAACAATCCTTCAGTTTTTCACAGAGGTAAATGAAGCAGAAGGCATCAATACTGATCCTTATCGGGGTCCTGCCCTAGATAATGTAGTAGTTTTACCCATCTTAGAGTTTGTAGAAGTACAAGGAACAACAGGCGATGATGTCTTAGTAGGCAGTGACGAGAATATTATTTCTCCAGATCAAAATCCTGAAGAGGGAGAGGATACTGAGGAAACCCCAGATGATGAAATCCCCACCAATTACAGTATGCTTGGTGAAAATGGGGATGATATTCTGATAGGACAGGATGGTACTGATTCCCTCGATGGTGGAAATAACGAAGATCATATTTTTGGAAGACAAGGGAATGATACCCTGGTTGGTGGATTTGGAGATGATTACCTATTTGGTGGAATTAACGATGATAGTCTTTTAGGAGGAGCAGGTGCTGATGTCCTTCGAGGTGGGAATGACTTAGATACTCTTAATGGAGAAGATGGGGATGATATTCTCATAGGCGGATCTGGACAAGATGTATTAGTAGGGGGTGTAGGGAAAGATATACTCATTGGCGGTAATAGCCCAGATATCTTTAGGTACAATAATGCCTTAGAAGGTGGTGACACAATTATCGACTTTGTAACAAATATTGAAACCATCGAAGTATCTGCTAGTGGTTTTAGCTCCGATCTAATTCCAGGGGCTGAACTACTCCCAGAACAATTTGTAATAGGAACAGCAGCAACTGACTTAGCTCATCGCTTTATTTATGATGATTTAAGTGGTAGCTTGTTCTTTGACGGAAATGGAAGTGATCCTGGACAACAAGTATTAATCGCACAATTTACTCGTGATATAGAAGGTCAAATTCCTGTTCTTACCAATGAAAATATTGAAGTAATTTTATAGGCGCATTAATTAAACAACAAAAATAGGCATAGCTTAGGCTATGCCTATTTTATTGAGAAACGATCGAGCGATCGCCTGGGTAAAATAGGAATAAATGAGCGATAAACTGAAAATAAGAAGAGAGGATAAGCTCATGGACAACTACCCAGATTTTACGCAACACGGTTATCAAGTTATCAAAGAGTTAGGACATAATTCTTTTGGTGGAAGAGTTACCTATCAGGGAAAGCGAATAACCCAAAACCCTCCCCTTATTAAAGGGGGGAATATACCTCAAACTCCCCCCTTGGGGGAGGTTAAAGTAGTTATTAAACAATTCCAGTTTGCGCAACAAGACTCCAACTGGGGAGAATATCAAGCACATGAACAAGAAATAAAATTGCTACAACAACTCAATCATTCAGGTATTCCCTGTTATCTCGACTCCTTCCAAACAGAGCATGGTTTTTGTATGGTACAGGAATATAAAAAAGCCCAATCTTTAGCCAATATTTCCCGCAATTGGAAACCCAAAGAAATCAAACAAATTGCTATTTCTGTCTTAGAGATTTTAGTTTATTTGCAAAGTGAAAAAGAAGAAAATAAACCAGAAGAAACCGAAGAAATGAACAATTATATGGTGAAACAACACAGAAAAACACCAGCAATTATTCATCGAGATCTTAAACCAGAAAATATCTTAATTGACGCAGAAAATCATGTCTATTTAGTTGATTTTGGTTTTGCGCGCACTTCTGGAAAAATCGTAGCAGTTTCAAGTGTTGTTAAAGGTAGTATGGGGTTTATGCCCCCAGAACAATTATTTAATCGTCAACTAACAAAAGCATCTGATTTATATGGGTTAGGAGCTACTTTAATTTGTCTTTTAACAGGTACAAAATCTACCGATATTGGTAACTTAGTTGACTCTAATTATCGCTTTCATTTTCGCCATTTAATTCCACCACAAGAAAGGGGATGGTTAAACTGGTTAGAAAAAATGGTAGAACCTAATTATAATGACCGTTATCAATCAGCAGCAGAAGCTTTAACTGCTTTAAAACCTTTAGATGTAAATCAGTTACCCAAAGTTAGATTAAGTCAAGATAACATTATATTAATAGCTTCAGAATGGGGGGAAAAACTAACAGAAACTCTCACTATTAGTAACCCTATTCCTAACACAATTTTATCAGGAAGATGGGAAGTTGCGCCCCATCCATCAGACCCACCTCATACACCTTATGACCACAGTTGGATTAGTTTTACTCCCCAAAAGTTTGAAAGCAATTATGTTGAGTGTGATTTAACAATTTATACCAGTCAACTTTTACCAGCAAAAACATATCAACGCCAACTTATTTTACAAAGCAATTCTTCTGAAAGTTTCACAATTCCTCTGGAAATAACTACTGCAAGTTTTCAAACAAATAAAATCCCTAACTATTTTTCTTTAGCAGTAATATTTACAATATTTTTAGGAATTGGCGTATTAATCAATCTTTTTTATCCTCAGTTTTGGTTGTTAGGATTTTTATGTGTCACTTGTTTAATTTCATTTGATTTTTTATTAACCAGATATTTATTAAATCAAATCCATTGGTTAAATATAGTTGCTGCATTTATTGGCTCTGCATCTGGAATAATTACCACTGTGGTTTTGTCTGGTATGTATTTTTATCTTATGAGATTTTCTCCTAATGTTGTTATTTTGATTTGTCTAACGATAACTGGTGCTTTTGTGGGAGCTTATAGTGTTAAATTTTCATTTTTTAATTACAATGAAAGTATCAGAAAATTAATCCCCATAGGCTTAGTTTTATTGATTGCTTTTATGCAAACTTTAGTCCAATTTTTTGGATTTAATCCACAACTGTTATGGTTGTTTGCGGGTTTTATTCTAGTTGGCGTAATATTATGGTTTATTATGCGGTTTGGAGTTGTGGATCAAATTATCAAAGGATTTAATCAACAAGACGCGGTGATAATTGTATTTTTAACCGCAGGATTTGGTATTGTTATAGGTGCTTTATTACCAATAATTGCTCGTTTTCAAGGGTTTTCTTTTTCCTTAGATTTATGCTTACTAGGGATATTTTCTTTTGCTTCTCTCTCAACTATTACCTACTTATTATACCAAAAAGTTATTATTCAACCGCATAAAGTAAAGAGATTAATTACTCAATATCAGCAAAATCAACAACAATTAATTAAACCTTAGATTCTAATTATTTGTTAAAATTTTTTAGGAATAATTACCCAATCAGTAATACTTTTAAATAAAATTTAAAAACATAACAAGTACTAGGAGACAAGGGGCTTAAGCCCCTTGTCTATCACTTATAAAGTAAAAATGGGGTAAACTGAAAATAAGAAGAGAGGACAAGCTCATGAATAATTACCCAGATTTTTCACAACACGGTTATCAAGTTATTGAAGAGTTAGGACATAATTCTCTTGGTGGGAGAGTAACCTACCAAGGAAAGCAAATAACCCAAAACCCCCCCAAACCCCCCCTTATTAAAGCAGGGAATATGCCTCAAACCTTGGGGGAGGTTAAAGTAGTTATTAAACAATTCCAATTTGCGCAACTAGACTCCAACTGGGGAGAATATCAAGCACATGAACAAGAAATCAAACTTCTCCAACAACTCAACCATCCAGGTATTCCCCATTACCTTGACTCCTTCCAAACAGAAGCGGGTTTTTGTTTGGTGCAAGAGTATAAAAATGCCCAATCTTTAGCCAATATTTACCGCAATTGGAAACCCCAAGAACTCAAAAAAATAGCGTTATCTCTGTTAGAAATATTAGTCTATCTTCAAGGACAAAAACCCTCAATTATTCATCGAGATATTAAACCAGAAAATATCTTAATTGATGAGGAAAATAATGTCTATTTAGTAGATTTTGGATTTGCGCGCAGTGGCGGGGAAAATCTAGCAGTTTCAAGTGTAGTAAAAGGCAGTATGGGATTTATGCCCCCAGAACAATTATTTAATCGTGAATTAAGCAACGCTTCTGATTTATATGGGTTAGGAGCAACATTAATTTGTCTATTAACTGGGACAAAATCCACAAATATTGGGAGCTTAGTTGACGCTAATTATTGCTTTCATTTTCGCCATTTAATCCCACCCCAAGAAAGAGGATGGTTAAACTGGTTAGAAAAGATGGTTGAACCAAATCCTAATGACCGTTATCAGTCAGCAGAACAAGCTTTTCAAGCACTAGAAAAACTAGATGTCAATCAATTACCCAGAGTCAGATTAAGTGGCGACAAGATTGATTTTGATTCCCAAGTATTCCAAGAAAAATTAACAGCAACAGTTACTATAACTAATCCAATTCCTAACACAGTTTTATCAGGAAAATGGGAAGTAGCGCCTCATCCATCAGACCCACCTCATACACCTTTTGACCACAGTTGGCTAAGTTTTACTCCCCACAAGTTTGAAAACAATAAAGTTGAGTGTCAAATAACAGCAGATACCAGTAAATTATTGGCAGATAAAACTTATCAAAGACAGATTTTATTAAGAACAAACTCTGAACCAGAAACTTACCCAATTAATATTCAAGTCAAAACAGCTCCTCTACCAAAACCGCAAAAACCGCATTATTTGTCAATTGGTTTATTGTGTGCTAGCTATCCGATTATATCATTATTAATGGTAGTTTTTTTGCCAAATTCTTTGCTAAGTTGGTTTTTTATTTTTCCTTGTGTTCCAATAATACTTATCTTAATTTTTCCAGTTCTCGATACAACTATAACTGCCACAGCAACCCACAAAGACATAAATAAATCAGGTTCTTTCTTAGGAGTTTTTTTAGGAGCAGCCTTTGCTATTGCTTTTAGTTTTTATTTAACTAATAATGGTCATTCTCAACTCTCAATGATTTTAACTGCTTTTATTGGGTTAGTAGTGATGATATTCGGTGCTGAAGCTGGGAATTTTTTTAGTAAAGATAATAATAATAAAGTCGGTCAAGATAATAGTGGTAAATTGTGGGTATGTGTTTTGTTTCTTCATTGTTTAATGATTTTTTTTATGATTTTTTTCGTTTTTTTAGGATTGTATTCTTTATTTAAATTTTTGGTAAACCAGCAAATTAAAAGAGGAATAGCAGGAATAAATGCTGCTCAAATAACTTTATTAACTGGAGGTGTTAGCCTAAGTTTAGGAATTTGGATAATGACTATTTATCAATTTATTTCTGATTTCCCTTCACAAGCTAAATTTGAATTGCAATTTTTTCTTGCGTTAATCTTATCTATAACATCTTTTGTTACTATGCTTTACTTTTTCCATAAACTAACCATTAGTCAACCCCGAAAATTCAATCAATTAATCGCCGAATACGAGCAAAACCAAGAACAATTAATCAAATCATAAAATTAGGAGAAGAAAACCATGAATTATCCAGACTTTTCTAATTACGGCTATCAAGTTACCGAAGAATTGGGACATAATCGTGCTGGTGGTAGGGTAACTTACAAAGCAACTGAAATTAACACACAAAATACAGTAGTTGTCAAACAATTTCAATTTGCAAAAACTGGTACAAGTTGGGCAGAATATGAAGCTTATGAGCGGGAAATTGAAGTATTAAAAGGACTCGATCGCCCCAATATTCCTCGTTATTTAGACTCATTCCAAACTGCTGCAGGTTTTTGTATGGTGCAAGAATATAAAAACGCCCCTTCTCTTGCAAATTCTAGCAAATGGACACCGCAACAAATCAAACAAATAGCAATTTATGTGTTAGAAATTCTCCAATATTTACAAAACCGTATTCCCCCAGTTATTCACCGCGATTTAAAACCAGAAAATATCCTAGTGGATGATAAAATGAATGTATATTTAGTAGATTTTGGATTTGCGCGTATTGGGAGTGGAGAAGTAGCAGTAAGCAGTGTGGTAAAAGGTACATTAGGGTTTATGCCACCAGAACAAATGTTTAACCGCAAATTAACTGCAGCATCTGATTTATATAGTTTAGGAGCAACCTTAATTTGTCTTTTAACTAATACTAATTCCACTGAAATAGGTGCATTAATGGATGCAACTGGGAGAATTAATTTAAAAGAAAAAATACCCCAATTAAGTGACGGTTTTACTAACTGGTTGCAAAAAATGATAGAACCCAATTTTGAAGAACGTTACCCCAATGCAGCAACAGCTTTAGATACACTTATTCCCCTGGAAATAATGCGCCCTGTGGTGAAAAATTCCAAGCTTATTAGGAGAAAGAAAATAGGAATTTTAACCACAATAACAGCAAGTTTATTCCTCTTACTTCCCATTGGCTATTTTAAGTTGATTAAACCCCCTCAAGTATCCCTTAAAACTATATCAGAACTCCACACAGAAAAAGTAACAATTAGTACCCAGGCATACTCTACTGAGAATATCACCAATATTTCCCTTAAACAACCAGAAATTTATTTCACTGTCAACTTATCTGAGTTACCAGATAAACAATATAACAGTGTTTGTCAATTATTTGATGGAGAAGGGTTTTTAGTAGCAATGGGAGAAGCCAATTTAACCACATCTTCTGGGGAATTAAAAGCTTGGTGTAACTATAACTTTAAACCCCAAATAGATCAACCTGGAAATTGGCAATTTCAATTTTATTTAGATGGTAAAAAAATGATAGAAAAACAACTCAATGTTTTATCTTAAAATTGTCCAACCTTCTGGACATTTAGCTTTTTCTTGGTTAAGAATTGGCATACTTGTAGGTAAAGTACTAGGCAAATCGCTTTGACAAACAATGCTTAAATACTGTCCTTGAGAATAAAACATTCCTCCTATAAAATTGGGTACATTATTTTTTCCTGGAGTATCAAATTGAGCAAACATAAAAACCCTATCTTCATCTTTTGTTGACTCTTCCGACTCATTCAAATTTTGAGTAGGTATCATTGGTGAAAGAATGCGAAAACGATAAAAATCAGATTTTAAACCTAATTGTAATAAATCAACTGTGTCAGCAAAAGACATCTTTTCAAAATGATAAGCTTGTTGAGCGCGATTGAGAGTACCAATAAGATTTTTTCCTTCTGAAAGTTGGTGATTGTGACAATTCCAACAACCTTTTTCAAAATTATAAACAGGTAAAAATAGAGTACTTACAACACCGCTATAAAGGAAAAGACGCAGTAAAAAACCAGAAACGGTAAAACCTCGGTCGGAGTTTTGTATAAAGATTTGTTGCAGAAACTTAACTTTTGTTTTCATAAATTTAACCTAACTCTAACTCTACTTTAATTGATATTTTACCATTTTACAAAAATGCTGATAATGGCTATATTTATTAAAATGTAATTACTTTAACGACTGGCTTCGCCTACGCCCGCTACATAACCTTATTTTTCAAAAAATCTCAACTTAGAACTAGAACTTAGCTTTTTCTTTTCAACTTTTTTTAAGCTTGGGTGAAGTGAGCCAAACAGCAATTTTTATGATAAAATAACTCCAGTAATTTTAGATGGTAGCTACCTTTTATGAGTCTAGTTCAATCCCGTTTAAAAAGCTTTACTCTGATGAGTTTTTTAATGTTAAATATTTTTAGTGCTGTTCCCGCGCTAGGAGCTATTCTAACTAAACAAGAGTTTAATGGTGATTTTCCTTTAGTCGACGCTACTAGCTCTTTTTTAGAGGAAAATTTACCAGAAAATAGCGAATATTCAGGGTTTATAATTTATGAAGAAGACGGAACTTTGACTGATTGGGAAATAAATGTTAACGAACTTGATCTGAATTTGACTCCAGAGTCTACTTCAAATGCAACCGTTAATTTTGAGCTTTCTTCTCCGTCAAATTGGAATTTATTTGTTGATTTTGGTCTGGCTTTTGATGCTCCTGCATATAATTTTAAAAGAACCGCAGAATCAGAAATTACTTTAGAGGGTAATGCAGGAATGGCAGGAACTTATGTTTATACAGATACAAATGCAAATATAAGCGAAAGTTCTTCTAATCAAACGGTTTATGAACCAAGTACAGTCATAGCTTTATGCTTACTTGGTGGTGCTTTATTTCCTCTCAAAAGAGTCTTAAATAACAGATAAAGTAGGGAAAAAATTATGATGATTCTTCGGTAATTTTAATGCTGTTTATTAAACAATAATTACCTAAAGTTAGCAGAAAAATTATCGAAGAATATACAGGAAATAAATATAACAAATAAAAAACAAGGGGCTTAAGCCCCTTGTCTTACCACAATCTAAGGAAATAAATATAACAAATAAAAAACAAGGGGCTTAAGCCCCTTGTCTTACCACAATCTAAGGAAATAAATATAACAAATAAAAAACAAGGGGCTTAAGCCCCTTGTCTTACCACAATCCATAGGAGTAAAATGAATAACAATTAATCAAATTTTAACCGTTTAAATACTCAATTCGTACCTGTTTCACCTCATTATTTTCTCCCTCAAAAAACACATCTCTTTTTACCTCTTGTAAACCCAACTGTTGAAACTGAGCTAACTCTTTTTCAGATAATGGCCAGGGTGGGCCATCTGGTGGTGTATCATTATCCTGAAAACGAGTAATAACCAATAATTTACCCCCAGGAGCGACTAATTTTCCCACACATTTAATTGCTTCCGCTCTCACATTTAAAGGTAAAGCTTGAATATTACGACATTCATAAACCAAATCAAAATGTAGGGGCGGGTTTAGGGATGATCTTTGACTTGATACAGGGTGCTTCATATCAAAACCCGCCCCCTCCACAGCACCCACCCAGTTTTGGTCTAAATTAAATAAATCAGCCACCTGGTAAGTAACAGAAGAGTTAGGGAAACGTTGAAGACACCAGGCGATCGCCGTTGGTGAAATATCAAAACCCGTCACCTGAAACCCATACTTACTCAAAGCTTCAGCATCATCGCCCAAACCACAACCAATCACCAGAGCGGTGTTACCATTTCCCACAGGAGGATACTTATCCAACCAATCTTGTAAATGGGGGTGAGTAGTCATCCGTGCCCAGGGTACTTGTGTCGCATCCCCCTCAGCCTGAGAATACAATACATCAAACCAGCCAGTAGGATCAGATTTATTCACCGACTCAGTTGCTAATAACCTAACTTTTTCTCTCAGTGTTTCTGGTTTTTGTTCAAACATATAGTAATTTTTTTCTAGGTTGTACAGTGACAAGGGGCTTAAGCCCCTTGTCTATTATTGATTTATCACCATTATAGTTGAAAATTTTCAACCAAAATAATCTTTTCCCGAAGCATATCAAGATTATTTTTGCCCAGGAGTTAACAACTTACCTGGAAAACCCTTGCAATTTTACCGAGTTTAATTATATAATAGAGAATTGTGTCGAATTTAAGTAAGTTGATGCCAAAACTAAAAACCAAGAAATCTGCAGCGAAGAGATTTCGTGCCACAGGGAGTGGAAAAATCGTACGTCGCAAAGCATTCAAAAATCACTTGTTACAAAAAAAGAGCTCCAAGCGCAAACGCGATCTCAGTAACCTAGTAATAGTGAATGAGCGAGATGAGAAAAATGTACGCTTGATGCTGCCATATATCTAAAAAAAAAGAGTAAAAATTTAGCAGAATTAATCTAAGAAGAAAAATGAGAATTAAAAGAGGCAATGTAGCCCGTAAAAGACGTAAAAAAATTCTAAAACTAGCGAAAGGTTTTAGAGGATCTCACTCAAAATTATTCCGCACAGCCAACCAACAGGTAATGAAGGCGCTGCGGAATGCTTACCGCGATCGCCGCAAACGCAAAAGAGATTTTCGTCGTCTCTGGATCACCCGTATTAATGCAGCAGCACGTCAAAATGGTATCAGCTACAGTAAATTAACTGGTCAACTGAAAAAAGCCAATATTGAAATAAACCGTAAAATGTTAGCCCAGTTAGCCTTTGCTGATCCTGTTGCATTCGCTAAAGTTGTAGAATTAGCAAAACAAGCTTCAAGCTAACGGTGACAGGTAAAAACCAACTCCATCAACTAGACTCGGTTTCCGCCCCCGAAACCGAGTTTTTGTGCTTAATTTGATCATTATGATTAAGAACAAAATAATACATCTAGGTTTAACAATTGGTCTTCTAACAGCTTTCCCATATTCAACCCAAGCTGCAGAGTTAGCAGAAATAAAGAGTAGAGGAAAACTAGTAGTTGCAGTTAAAGACAACTTACGACCGCTAGGTTTTATAGATGCTGCTGGCAACTTACAGGGGTTAGAAATAGATATTGCGAGGCGTTTAGCTGAAGAAATACTAGGTAATGCAGATGGGGTAATTTTACAGCCAGTAACAAATCAAGCAAGACTAGAATTAGTCATGGAAGGTAAAGTAGATTTAGCCATAGCCAGGGTAACAGTAACAGCATCTCGCTCCCGTCTAGTTGACTTTAGTCCCTATTACTATTTAGATGGTACTGGTTTAGTCACTAAATTAGACCAAGTAGAAAATGTGAGAGATTTAGCTACAAAGAAAATAGCCGTACTCAATTACTCTAATAATATAGATGTTATCAGCTATGAGCTACCAAATGCCCAGTTAATTGGAGTAAATTCCTATCAAGAAGCATTAGAGCTTTTAGAAACAGGAAAAGCGGATGCTTTTGCCGCAGATCAGAGTATGCTTACAGGTTGGGTGCAAGAATATCCCCAATATCGCCTGTTACCCCAACGTCTCTCAGGAGAAGCCCTAGCCATAGTAATGCCCAAAGGGTTACAGTATTTAGAATTAAGGACTAAAGTAAATGAAGCGATCGCTCGTTGGCAAAAATCTGGTTGGTTACGGGAAAGAGCCACTTACTGGGGACTACCTTAAACAGTTATTAGTCAAAACGTCATTAGTCATTGGTCATTGGTCATTAGTAAAACATTATGATATTTTCAAGAAAAATGAACAATTTTTTAGAATACATACCAATGACTAATGACTAATGACGTTTTGTTTTGACCAATGACTAATGACGTTTTGTTTTGACCAATGACTAATGACTAATAATTATCGCTTATGACAGAAACAATGATGAATAATGAAAATTTACCCCTAATTTATTTAAGTATTTTGTTAGTTTTGTTAAGTATTGCAGCAGTGGTGGTTTTGCGTCAAGTTATCAAAACACGCAAGATAGAAACTACCTTCTCTCGACTGCAAATCAAACTGCAAAAAGAAAAAGGAACGGCAATAGAATATTATGAGTTAGGCAGTCTTTATTTAGATAAAAAACTATTTAGTCAGTCAATAAAAATATTAGAAAAAGCTTTAAAAGTAGCTGAGACAGAAGAGGTTGAACCAGAAAATAAGGCATTAATTTATAATGCGATCGGTTATGGTTATTTTGCTCAGGAACAATATGATTTAGCAATTCGTAACTACAAAGAAGCCTTGAAACTTTATCCAGAGTATGTAATTGCCCTGAACAACTTGGGTAATGTATATGAAAAAAAACAACTAACTGTTCAAGCACTGGAAATTTACGAACAGAGTCTGAATTACGAAGCAACAAATAAAACAGCTAAAAAGCGGGCAGAATCATTGAGAAAGAGAGTAGTAAAAAAATAACTTGTAGGTTAATAAAGTAAGCGGGTTTAGAGTAATTCGTAACTGGGGCAAAAATTTAAAAAATACTGAGAAATGTAAAGAAATGCAAAGTATAATGAAAAGTTAAGAAACAAGAAGTAAGAGAGAAAAGAAGAGTAAATGCGAGTAGTGATCGCCGGAGCAGGTTTAGCAGGACTATCTTGTGCAAAATACCTAACAGATGCAGGACATACCCCCATTGTTCTGGAACGGAGAGATGTATTAGGTGGAAAAATAGCCGCCTGGAAGGACGAAGATGGAGACTGGTACGAAACAGGACTCCACATTTTTTTTGGGGCGTATCCGAATATGTTGCAGTTATTCAAAGAACTAGATATAGAAGACAGACTGCAATGGAAAGAACACACAATGATATTCAATCAGCCAGAAAAACCTGGTACATATTCAAGGTTTGACTTTCCAGATATTCCCGCCCCTTTTAATGGTGTAGTAGCAATACTGCGGAACAATGATATGTTGACCTGGCCAGAAAAAATACGCTTTGGTTTAGGTTTAATCCCAGCAATGATCAGGGGACAAAAATATGTAGAGGAAATGGATAAATATTCATGGTCAGAGTGGATGAAAAAACAAAACATCCCGCCGAGGATAGAAAAAGAAGTATTTATTGCCATGTCCAAAGCGCTAAATTTTATCAACCCCGATGAAATTTCAGCCACCATCCTATTAACCGCCCTCAACCGTTTTCTGCAGGAGAAAAACGGGTCAAAAATGGCATTTTTAGATGGTTCACCCACCGAGCGCCTCTGTCAACCCCTAGTAGATTATATTACAGATAGAGGTGGAGAAGTAAGACTAAACGCGCCTTTAAAAGAAATATTGCTCAACGAAGATGGTACAGTAAGAGGGTTCTTACTTCGGGGATTAAATGGAGCAGAAGATGAAATACTCAAAGCAGCTATTTACGTCTCAGCAATGCCAGTAGATCCCTTAAAAATCATGTTGCCTCAACCCTGGCGAGAGATGAACTACTTCAAAAAACTGGAGGGGTTAGAAGGAGTACCAGTAATTAATCTACATTTGTGGTTTGACCGCAAATTAACAGATATTGATCATTTACTATTTTCGCGATCGCCGTTACTGAGCGTGTATGCGGATATGAGCAACACCTGCAAGGAATATGCTAACCCAGACAAGTCGATGTTGGAGTTAGTATTAGCACCAGCAAAAGAGTGGATTAGCAAATCAGATGAAGAGCTAATTACAGCAACAATGGTAGAGTTAGAAAAACTCTTCCCCAATCATTTTACAGGGGAAAAACCAGCTAAACTGCTAAAATACCATGTGGTGAAAACTCCCCGCTCCGTATATAAAGCAACTCCAGGAAGACAAGCTTGTCGCCCAGAGCAAAAAACACCCATAGCTAACTTTTATTTAGCAGGGGATTATACAATGCAACAATATCTAGGGAGTATGGAAGGAGCGGTACTTTCTGGAAAATTGGCAGCACAAGTCATTGCTCAAGATTATCGGGCAGAAAAACTCACAAAAGCTGAAGAAAAAAGTGAAGCCACATTAGTGAAAAATTAAGTGGTGTATGAAATTGTTAATTTCCAGATATGTCAATTAAATGAGACAATTTGATCTGGGACAGAAAATAACTAAAAAATAGTGCCTTGCTCCTAAAATAGACAAATTTCCAGCCTGCTAATGCTGCAATTGCCTCAAAAACCATCAACTATGAAACCGCAAGCCTCCTTATCGGAGGCATACGAATACTGTCGCCAGATAACTGCTAAGTACTCGAAAACGTTTTATTTAGGCACTCTTTTAATGCCTCAAGCAAAACGCCAAGCAATCTGGGCGATCTACGTCTGGTGTCGCCGCACAGACGAGCTGGTGGACGGACCACAGGCTAAATTTACGACACCAGAAACTCTCGAGCAATGGGAAAAAGACCTAGAAAAAGTTTTTGCAGGACATCCATTATCCATAGGTGATGTCGCCTTGGTGGAGACCTTGCAACACTTTCCCCTGGATATTCAGCCTTTCCGCGATATGATCGCAGGACAGCGCATGGATTTATATCGTAGTCGTTATGAAAGTTTCTCAGAACTAGAGCTGTACTGTTACCGAGTAGCTGGTACAGTAGGCTTGATGTCTAATGCAGTACTAGGAGTTGAGAAGAGTAATCAGACAGCCCCCTGGTATCAAGGAAAAGAGCTATATATTCCCCAAGAAGAGGCGATCGCCCTAGGTATTGCCAACCAACTAACTAATATCCTGCGGGATGTTGGGGAAGATGCACAAAGAGGGAGAATTTACCTACCCCAAGAAGAATTAGCATTATTTAATTACACCGAACAAGACCTGTTGAAAGGAGTAATTGATGAGCGTTGGCGAGCTTTAATGCGTTTCCAAATTCAGCGGGCGAGAAAATATTATCAACAAGCAGAGAAGGGTATTCGCGCTCTTAACCCAGACTCTCGCTGGCCTGTTTGGGCAGCTTTAATGCTTTATCAGGGCATTTTAGATGTCATAGAGCGCAATGAATATGATGTATTTACTAAAAGAGCCTATGTACCAGGTTGGGAAAAAATGCTCTATCTCCCAGTTTCCTGGTTGAGATCTCAAGCCCTTTAATAGTGAACAGTGAACAGTGAACAGTAAAAAATAACTCATAACTGCTCACTGGTAACTGTTCACTGTTCACTGTTCACTGTTTGGATGATATAACTCTACGGATTGAGTTTATGACATAGACAAGGGGCTTAAGCCCCTTGTCTAGAGCTGCTTATCTTGAATCATTGTCCTAAAAAATATCATTTTTCCTATAATAAATTTTCTTGGAAATCTAAAAAAGTTTTAATTAGTTTACAAGTAACTTCTGACGAAAAAAGTATAATATTTAGCTGGGAAATTATTAAGAACCAATCAAAGCTTGAAAGCGTTTATTTTTCCTTAATTTATGTAAATCTGGGTCAATTTTAGCAGTGGGAAGATATTTTGATGGTTCTAATTTAATAGCTTCAGCAATACAATCTATTGCTAATTTTAACTTGCCTTGTAAAAGATAACATAAACCTTTGTTATAAATACCATTAGCGTGATTTGGTTTAATTTCCAGACAACGATTGATACTAACTAAAGCCTTTTGTCCTTTACCCAATTTTACTAAAGCATAACCACGATTATCCCAAGCTTCGTAATTATTTGGATCGCATTTTATCGCTTGATCATAAGCAGCGATCGCCTCTTTTATCCTCCCTAATCTTCTTAAAGTTATCCCCAAATTATTCCACGCATGAGTATTATTTGGCGCAATTTTTACAACTTTTTCATAACATTTTAAACAATCTTTTATTTGTCCCAAATTAGCTAATACTATCCCTTGATTCATCAAACTAGCTAAATGTTCAGGCTGAATTTTTAAAGCGCGATCAAAACAATTCAAAGCAGGTTCATATTGTTTCCCAGCCAAAAAAGTCGAGCCTTGATTATACCATAATTCTGGGTCATTTTGTTCAAGTTCAAGAGCTTTTTCATAACTCTGATTAGCGGCAGAAAATTTGCCTAAATTTAACTGAGCTTTTCCTCTGTTAGCGTATGCTTTATAATAAAATGGGTTAAATTCCAAAGCTCGATCATAACAGGAAATAGCCTCCTTATTGCGGTCCATAATTATCAAAACATTACCCTTTTGCACCCAAGCTTCATAATGTTCTGGTTTTAGTTTAATTAGTTCCTCAAAAGTAGTAAGAGCAGCCTCATATTTTTCCCATTCAAATAAAGCAACACCACGATTAAACCTAGCACTAAAATCATTTGAATTTAACTCTAATAATTTATCAAAACTTTTCACAGATTCATCATAACGTTTTAGATAACTCAAAGCCAAACCCCGACAAAACCAAGCTGCCCGATAATCTTTTTTTATTTTGAGAGCAGCCTCAAAAAAATTAAGAGCTTTTTCCCACTCTTGGGACTCAAAAAACTTTTCCCCTTGCTTAAACAAAATTAGCGCTTTTTTTTCACTCATAAACCATCTCCCCAATATATTATTTTAACCTGCGTAACCCATCCAATTTATGTTTTTTTAAAATACAAAAATCAAAAAAATGTAGGGTGCGTTAGCGCAGCGTAACGCACCGACCTTATGTAACCCAACCTACAATTATCCCACCAAATTGTATGATATATTTTGGGCTGGAGTAACGCAAAAAACTTATATATTTTTTTATCTTATTTTATACCAGCAAACCTACAACTATCCCAAAAAGAAGAATAAACCCCAACCAGACATTTTGACGGAAAATAGCCCCATAGACCGACTTATCAAGATCAGGTTGAAGGAGACGAGAAAATTGCCAGATCCAACCCATAATAGCAACACCCCAACTCACCCAAAAACCTAAGGTTAGCTCCATCAAAACCCCAAGATAGGCAAATAACCCAGCAGTTAGAGCAAAAAACACACCCACTGCAAAAGCTGAATAGTCACCAAAAAAAAGAGCACTGGAGTTAATCCCAATTTTTGCGTCATCTTCTCTGTCAGACATAGCATATACAGTATCAAACCCAAGAGTCCAAAAAATAGTAGCACCCCAAAGTAACCAAGTAGAGGTATTTAAATCCCCAGTTACCGCACTCCAACTGATGAGAACCGCAAAACCCCACGCAAGGGAAAGTACAAGTTGAGGGATAGGAAAAAAGCGCTTGGCTAAAGGATAACAAACAATTACGGGCACCGCAGCAACACAAAGCAGAAAAGTAAAAGTATTGAGATAAAAAGCAAATACCGCAGCACAAAATAGTGCAATTATCGCAATAATAATGCCAGTTTTTACCGTCAGAGCACGAGAAGCTAAGGGACGAGTTTTAGTTCTTTCTACCTGTGGATCAATATCTCGATCCCATAAATCATTTATTACACAACCTGCAGCGCTGGTAGCTAAACTGCCTAAAATAATTACCCCCAGTAAAGGTAATTCAGGAGTTCCCTCAGCCGCTAAAAATAACGCCCACAAAGCAGGTATCATTAAAATCAGTCTCCCTGCAGGTTTATCCCAGCGTAGTAGTCTGAAAATTGTTAGCCAGATGGCTTCTGATGGTTGATACTGAGTTACCATATTTAATTTTTAAGTAAGGGTAAAAATTATTTTTTTAATTGTACCTATCCGCCTAATGTGAATTAAATTAATCACTTATCCATTAATTTAAACCCGCACAGGCGTTTTTTTTTGGGTAGCAACTGCTCAAAAGCAGTTCTTGGATATTAGCCAGATAAAGCCATAGGTTAAAACCTATGGCTACCTAGACAAAACCCGCCTGCGCGGGTTTAAATTAAGGAATCATTAACAATCAATTTAACTTAATTCACATAGTACCTATGGATGATTTTAATCAGAAATTGAAAACAGAGCGGGTAAATATTGCCACTGTTAATAATAAGCAAGATATTATCCTTGCAGCCATTGATATTGGTACAAACTCCATCCACATGGTAGTAGTGCGCCTTGATCCCACACTACCAGCTTTTACTATTATTGCCCGCGAAAAAGATACAGTTAGATTAGGCGATCGCGATCCAAAAACTGGTAACCTCTCTGCTGCTGCTATATCTCGGTCTTTGGCTGCACTGCAACGTTGTAAGGATTTAGCTACAAGTCTTAGAGCCGAACATATCATAGCAGTAGCAACTAGCGCCACTAGAGAAGCGCCCAATGGTAAGAAATTTTTACAACAAATAGAGTCAGAAATTGGCATATTTGTTAATCTTATTTCAGGACAAGAAGAAGCTCGACGCATTTATCTTGGGGTGTTATCGGGGATGGATTTTAATAACCAACCCCATGTAATTATCGACATAGGTGGTGGTTCAACAGAATTAATTTTAGGAGATAGTAAAGAACCCCGTTTTTTAAGCAGTACAAAAATAGGAGCAGTTCGTCTAACTCAAGATTTAATCACAACTGATCCCATCAGTAATAGTGAATTTCTCTATTTACGCGCTTATGTGCGGGGAATGCTTGAACGTTCCGTAGAACGGTTACTTTTAAATCTACAAAAAGAAGAAATACCAGTGATGGTAGGAACTTCTGGAACCATTGAAACTATAGCAACAATTCACGCTTTAGAAACCCTAGGAACCGTACCAACTCCTTTACATGGTTATCAAGTTTCTCGTAAAGATATTAAGGAAATTATTAAACGTTTTGCTACTTTAAATTATACACAACGTTTGGCAATTCCAGGAATGAATGATAAACGAGCAGAAATCATTCTTGCAGGGGGAGTAATTCTGCTAGAAGCAATGACAATGCTTAAAATTGATTCAATTATGATGTGTGAGCGAGCGCTAAGAGAAGGGGTAATTGTTGACTGGATGCTCACTCATGGGTTAATTGAAAGTCGGCTAGCTTTCCAGAGTGAAATTCGCCCCCGCAGTGTCATGAAAATTGCCCGTAAGTATCAGGTTAATTTGGATTATAGTGAGCGAGTTGCTAATTTTTCTCTGAGTATTTTTGACCAAACTAAAGGCATTTTACATAACTGGGAAAAAGAACAAAGAGAACTACTCTGGGCCGCTGCTTTTTTACATAACACTGGTGTATATATTAGCCATTCTTCTCACCATAAACATTCTTATTATTTAATTCGCAACGCTGAACTTTTAGGCTTTACAGAAATCGAGTTAGAAATAATTGCAAATATTGCCAGATATCACCGCAAAAGCAAACCAAAGAAAACCCATCAACCCTACAGTAACTTGCCCCATGAATATCGCAAAATGATTAAACAATTAAGTGCTATTTTACGCTTAGGAGTAGCTTTAGATCGGCGACAAATAGGGGCAATTAAAAAAATAGATTGTAAATATGATTCTGAATATAAAAAACTCCATTTGCGCTTAATTCCTTCTCAACCAGATGATGATTGTGCCTTAGAATTATGGAGTTTGGATTATAAAAAAGCGGTATTTGAAGAAGAATATGGAGTAAAAGTAGTCGCCACTTTGGAAAAATAAGCATCCTGTTTTTGTCAAAATATCGAGGGATTTAAATTGTTATTAAAAATCCATAATTATAGCAAAGAAAGAGGTGGTTAGGACAATGGACAATGGGCTTAAGCCCATTGTCTGGTAAGATAATTTTGAAACAATGGGCTTAAGCCCATTGTTTGGTAAGATAATTTTGAATAATTGTCCCTTACAACTCTTTCTTTGCTATAAGTCTACATTAATTAATATTTTCAAGCTGAAATATAGCAATTCTCATAGTAGTGAATTATTAATGTTTACATTAAGACAAGGGGCTTAAGCCCCTTGCCCGTACCTCAAGACTAAGAGAAAAGCTATATAGCAATCAATCAGTTGTCAGTAAACTGGAGGCGCCTCCAGTCTCCTACAATTGATTTAGGAATGCTATAATAACTAATGACTAATGATCAATGACAAATAACTAAATAGACTCGATTTTATCCAAAAGTAACAAAGCAAATTTTTTAAGTAGTCGTGTCAATTTATCAACATAAGCTAACCTTTGATTAATCGGGTTAATTATTTCATTTAATATTACTTCCCTCAACTCTTGTTGTTCGATTTTTCCTTCTAATTCTGGCAATTTTTCGCTGATTGGTTCTAATATTTGTTGAAATTCATTAATTTGAAAGAGCGCTTCTTCTATTTGCTTAATTTCAGTTTCACTTTCTACTTTTTCTCTAATTTCTGTTGGTTGAGATTGCTTTTTATTCACTTGATTAACTTCAGTTAAATTGAGTTTTAATTGTTCAATTTCTCTTTGAGTTTCTTGTTGCAATAAAGGTAAGTTAGTATTGAGAGGTTGTAAAATTTGATCAACTTCAGTTAAACTGAGTTTTAATTGTTCAATTTCTCTTTGAGTTTCTTGTTGGAATAAAGGTAAGTTAGTATTGAGAGGTTGTAAAATTTGATCAACTTCAGTTAAATTCAGTTTTAATTGTTCAATTTCTCTTTGAGTTTCTTGTTGCAATAAAGGTAAGTTAGCATTGAGAGGTTGTAAAATTTGATCAACTTCAGTTAAATTCAGTTTTAATTGTTCAATTTCTCTTTGAGTTTCTTGTTGCAATAAAGGTAAGTTAGCATTGAGAGGTTGTAAAACTTGATTAACTTCAGTTAAATTCAGTTTTAATTGTTCAATTTCTGTTTGAGTTTCTTGTTGGAATAAAGGTAAGTTAGAATTAAGAGGTTGTAAAACTTGATTAACTTCAGTTAAATTCAGTTTTAATTGTTCAATTTCTGTTTGAGTTTCTTGTTGGAATAAAGGTAAGTTAGCATTGAGAGGTTGTAAAACTTGATTAACTTCAGTTAAATTCAGTTTTAATTGTTCAATTTCTGTTTGAGTTTCTTGTTGCAATAAAGGTAAGTTAGCATTGAGAGGTTGTAAAACTTGATTAACTTCAGTTAAATTCAGTTTTAATTGTTCAATTTCTCTTTGAGTTTCTTGTTGGAATAAAGGTAAGTTAGAATTAAGAGGTTGTAAAACTTGATTAACTTCAGTTAAATTCAGTTTTAATTGTTCAATTTCTCTTTGAGTTTCTTGTTGCAATAAAGGTAAGTTAGCATTGAGAGGTTGTAAAACTTGATTAACTTCAGTTAAATTCAGTTTTAATTGTTCAATTTCTGTTTGAGTTTCTTGTTGCAATAAAGGTAAGTTAGCATTGAGAGGTTGTAAAACTTGATTAACTTCAGTTAAATTCAGTTTTAATTGTTCAATTTCTGTTTGAGTTTCTTGTTGGAATAAAGGTAAGTTAGCATTGAGAGGTTGTAAAACTTGATTAACTTCAGTTAAATTCAGTTTTAATTGTTCAATTTCTGTTTGAGTTTCTTGTTGGAATAAAGGTAAGTTAGCATTGAGAGGTTGTAAAACTTGATTAACTTCAGTTAAATTCAGTTTTAATTGTTCAATTTCTGTTTGAGTTTCTTGTTG